>Ga0114967_10002572_pt1 | contig 15166 bp, 17 predicted proteins | sample M_130628_MF_Meta_FD_92639 | JGI IMG/M metagenome (GOLD analysis project Ga0114967, IMG submission 92639) | Freshwater microbial communities from Lake Montjoie, Canada to study carbon cycling - M_130628_MF_MetaG | ecosystem: Environmental > Aquatic > Freshwater > Lake | place: Lake Montjoie... | reverse complement strand
AGGTTCATCAAAATTAAATCCAATTTATTTAATAAACATAGATCCTGAAACAAGTTCAGGATGACGATGCGGAAGACCCAACAGAACTATCACCCCGAATTTGATTCAAGGTTCATCAAAATTAAATCCAATTTATTTAATAAACATAGATCCTGAAACAAGTTCAGGATGACGATGCGGAAGACCCAACAGAACTATCACCCCGAATTTGATTCAGGTTCATCAAAATTAAATCCAACCAATAACAGAGTAACCTTTTCCATTCAGACAATTTGTCATATAGCGTTGTTTAATTTCATCAGGACTAACTTGTCCTTTACCGGCTTCTGAAAGTCCGCCAATTACACCACCTGCTCCAGCTCCGATTGCAGCTCCACCTAAAACTGATCTAATTCCGCCGCCCCAAATTAAACCAGCTGCGGTTCCGATTACACTTCCAATAATAGCTTTGCGACCAGCTTCTTTAGCAACGCGTTCAGCTTTATATTTGTCGAGATAATCAGCAGCTTCTTTTTTACATACTTTAATATCAGCATCTGCTTTTTCTTCACCAACGGCATTATATTTGTCATTATGATCAAGAATTGGGCGATAAGAACAGGAAGAAATTGAAAGAGTTATAATAGTTAAAATTAGCAATTTCGAAAGATGATTTTTCATGGTTATTTTTTATTAAAGTCAAAAAAAAGCGCCTGATGCATTTTGCACCAAGCGCTTTTTAAAAATAAGTTCAAAAGAAAGTTATTCTTTGATCAATTTAGCTTCTTTGAAATATTTCATAGCGCCCAGATGAATTGGTGCTGAATTTCCTTCTTTGACCATTTCTTCTTTTTTAAGTGAAGAAAAAACAGGGTGTAAAGTTTTGAAGTTGTCAAAATTTTCAAAAGCGGCTTTGGTAACATTATAAACAACGTCTAGGTTGGCTTTTTCTGAAGTTACTAAACTTGCTTTAACACCGAAAGTTTCGATATTTCCTGGGTTGCCGGCGTACATTCCACCCGGGATAATTGCTTTTACGTAGAAGGCATTCATTGAAACTAATTTATCGATAGTTTCGCGATCGATTGCGATGATTCTAACTTTACAAGCTTGAGTTGCTTCTTGAAGAACGCCATTCGGATTTCCTGAAGCATAAACCATTACGTCGATTTTGCCTTCGCATAAAGCTTTTGGTTGTTCGGATGGTTGCAAGTAAGTAACTGTTGAAAAGTTTTGTTTGGTCCAATTTTTTGCAGCCATTAAAACTTCCATTGTAGCATACATACCAGAACCTTGAGGACCGAAGTTGATTCTTTTTCCTAGGATGTCGTCTAATTTTTTAATTTCTGATTTTTCTAAAACTGCGATTGTAAAAGTTTCGGTATAAAGAGAGAAAACTGAGCGTAATTCTTTGAAAGGTTTTTGATCGGCGAAGAAGCCAGTTCCATTGTAAGCTGCATATTGCCAGTCAGATTGAACGATGCCAAAATCAATCGCACCATTGCGAATGGCGTTAAGGTTAGAAACTGATCCGCCCGTTGATTCAACCGAACATCTGATTCCGTGTTCTTTTCTACCTCGATTTAGAAGTCTGCAGATTGCGCCGCCAGCTGGGTAATAAACACCGGTGATTGCACCAGTTCCAATTGAAACATATTTGGTTGCCGCCATTGATTCAGCAGCAAAGCCTAACAAAGATGAACCTAGTAAGAGAAGTGTAAATATTTTTTTCATTTGGAATTTCAGAATGTTTTTAGGGTATATATAAGGGAAACATAAAAAGCGGATTTAAAATTCGTCAGTTTTTTTAAAAGTCAAAATCTTTCTTGAAGAGTAATTACGAAGTCAGAAATTTATCAAAATTTTTTTGACATTAAAAAAACCATCAACTAAGTATTTTTCCCGAAATTAGATTTCGATCAAGAAATAAGCACTTCCTTCAAGCACATTAGAAATAGCAATTCTTTTAGTACAAAAGAGCGTTTACAAGTTACGGTCGTTATCAAACATCACCCACTCCATTAACCAAAATATCAATTTAAAAATTAAGATTATGAAACTTTGGCAACAGGTTCTTATTGGCCTAATTTTGGGCGTCATTTCGGGAATAGTTTTGGGAGAGAAAGCCGCTGGTTTAAAAATCTTTGGTACCGTTTTCATCAGTCTTATTAAAATGGTGATCGTGCCACTAATTTTCTTCGCATTACTTTCTGGAATCACTTCCATGCATGGTCAAGGAAACTTTACCAGAGTTGGTATTAAAGGTTTTGGCACTTACATTCTAACCGCGATTTTCGCCGTTATTATTGGCTTAACTGCGGGAACTGTTTTTCACCCCGGAACTGGCGTTGATTTACACATGATTCTTGAAACTACGGGTCAAGCTCCCGTAACAGTTGCAAAAACTCCTCCGACAATTACTGAATTTTTGCTTGGCTTGATCCCAACAAATCCAATCAGATCAATGGTGGATGACAATTTCTTGCAAATCATCATCTTCTCCATTTTCACTGGTATCGTAATTAATCTAATTGGTGAAAAAGCCAGACCGCTTAAAGAAGTTATCGTAGCTGGTTCTGCTGTTTCTTTCAAAATGATCGAAATCATCATCAAATTAGCTCCACTTGGTGTATTTGGTTTTATCGCTTGGATCATCGGAACTCAAGGCATGGATATTCTTGAAGCTTTGGCAAAATTAATTGTTGCAGTTTTAGCAGCATGCGCTTTCCAATATATAATTTTTGGACTGATGATCTTGGTTTTCGCCCGCATGTCGCCGCTTCCTTTCTATCGTAAAATTTTACTTACCCAGTCAATCGCTTTTGCAACCAGCAGCAGCAAAGCAACTCTTTCTACTGCGATGAACCAATTGCAAGAAAGAATGGGAGTTTCAAAAGTTAATTCTAACTTTTTGATGCCACTTGGCGTTTGTATCAACATGGATGGAACTGCGATCTATCTTGGAATTTGCGCCCTATTCTTCGCCCAAGCCTACGGAATCGACCTTACAATGCAAAACTACATGATGTTGGTTTTAACCTGCACGCTTGGTTCAATTGGCGCTGCCGGAATTCCAGCTGGCGCGATCATTTTCATGAGCATGGTTTTAACTTCAGTTGGTTTACCAATCGAAGGCATCGGGATCATTCTTGGCGTTGACAGAATTTTGGATATGGTAAGAACCACCATCAATATCACTGGCGACAGCGCGATCACTTTAATTGTAGATAAATCAGAAGGTTCATTGGATGAAAAAACTTACTATGCAAAAAACATTTAGTAAAACATTCAAAGCATTAATCAGCTACGCAAGTCTCGTTACTTGCGTAGCTTTTTTTTCGCTTGAAGCAGTAGCTGCAGAAAAAAAACAAGATCTCGCGGAAAGCTATAAAAGCGATTTACAGGAAGTTGAAAATTACTTAAACAATATCAAAAACCTTTCGGCAAAATTTGTTCAGGAATCTGCCGAAGGAAATTTGGTTGAAGGAAAATTTCTGCTTTCACGTCCAGGGAAAATGCGCATTGAATATAGCGCTCAACCTAAAGTGATTCTCGTAGTAAATGGTGCCGTTCTTTCTTATTTTGATGTCGAGTTAGATGAAATTTCTCGACTTAGCACCAACACAACTCCCGCTTCTTTCCTGACTCGCGAAAATATTTCTTTTAGCGCGAAAGATGTTGAAATTACCAATGTTAAAAAAACTGCGGATCAAATTAAAATTTCGGTGATGAAAAAAAATCGCAAAGAAGCTGGAGAATTTAGTTTAATTTTTTCCACTAATCCGCTGCGTTTTGACAAAATGGAAGTTAAAAATGATCTGGATCAAACAATTCGAGTTACGCTTTCAGACATTGATTTTATTAGCCAAATTTCGGATAAAATGTTCGTGCTTAAAAAAGCATCTAATTAATTTGACTTTGTTTAATAATTTCAAAAATGGCCTTCTCCTTCGATTCTAAAAATAGCAAAAAACGTCGTATCGTCAGCGACATTAATATTACGCCTTTCGTTGATGTGCTTTTAGTTTTGTTGATTATTTTTATGGTTGCAGCCCCAATGATGACAAGCTCGATCAATATCGATCTTCCAAAAGGTGCCGCAACTCCATCCAATGAAAAAATCCAACCTATTTCTATTTCTGTAAAATCAGATGGTTCAATTTTTTTACAAGATGAAGCTATAAAACTCGCCACTCTTCCCTCGCGACTTTTGCAAATCACTGGCAATAATTTAAGCAATAAAATTTACGTTCGCGCCGATAAAAATCTCGATTATGGCCGCGTAATGGAAGTGGTTAAAACAGTCAGCGTTGCTGGCTTTAATCAAGTAGTTTTAGCAACTGAATTGGCGCAATGATTAAAAACCTACTTTATTCACTATTTCTCCACTTCCTCTTGTTGCTTGCCATTTATGCTAATTTCGATTTAAAAACTGCGGATGAAAGCAAAACCAGTGAGGTTTCCGTAAGTCTGGTAGCAATAAATGGCGATGATACTTCCAATAAAACCAAGCCAACTTCAGAAGCTAAAGCGGAAAAAGAGTCAAACTCCAAAGAAATTAAAAAAGAAATTGCTGAAGCAAAATCAAAGAAAAAATCACCAAAAAATAAAGTAAAAGAACAACCGAAAAAATTGGCTAAATCAAAGCCTGCAAAATCAGTAGCCAAGCCTGTTGCCGAAGAAGCTCGCGAATTTAAACAGCCCGAAGAAAAACCGGAGGAAAATCAAAAAGAAGTTGATAAAGCGAAAGAAGATGAAGAAGTGAATGAAAATCAGGATGAAGAGCAGAATGAAACTTCGCAAAAAGAAAAAGATTTTGGCTCCAAAAAAGAAGATGAAAAAGAGGAAGAAGCGAGCGAGAAAAAAGAACCGACAAAATCTGATTCGGTTGATACGGCAAATAATCTGGAAAATCTTGATCTTTCGGCACGCGAAAAATTTAACATTCAATCGCAGCTAAAAAGATGTTATCGCCGTGCGCGCGATGAAACTAAAATGCAAAGTAAAACTAAAATTTTGATTAAAGTGCGCGTTAGTGAAGATGGTTATATTGATTCAGATTTAGATGAGGCAATTGACATTGATCGTTATAATAATCCTGCGGAAACCTTGTATAAAATTGGCGTTGATAATGTTAGAAGAGCACTTGATTTATGTAGTCCGTTGCGGAATTTACCGTTGGATAAATATGATATTTGGAAAGAAGTGGTGTTGGAGTTTGATGGGGAAGATGCTAAATAATATTTTGGTTGAATTTCGCGCTAGATTCTGAATCAAGTTCAGGATTGACTACGAGCGGAAAGTTGCACTCGAATTCAAACATCTAATCCGCCATCCTTAAACTTGATTCAGGATCTATCCGATTTTTAATTACCAACTTATGGTGATTATCCCTTAAGAGACAATAGAAGTCACCCTGAGCTTGTCGAAGGGTGATTTAAGGCTTCGATCTTATTCGATCTTAGAATCACCCTTCGACAAGCTCAGGGTGACATCGAGTTTTTTTGTGAATCAAGGTATAATTACCCAACTTATAATCAAAATTTATTGACATCTCGCAAAAACCAAACACTCTTTTCCCACTTAGTCCTAAGTCTTAATTTTTAATTAACTTTTTATGAATAACACCCTTACAAAAGAACAACAAAGCATCAATGAATTATCCCAAGAAGCGCTGCAAATCCTTGATATTCTTGATCAAATCGAAAATCACACAGCAGCTTTGAGAAAAAAATTAATCGCAGAATTAAAACCAAAAACTGAAGCAGTTCATTTGAAACTAGATAATGTTTAATTAAACGTTTGGCTTTTCTTTCTCTAGTTGCGCCTCAGCAATTGAGCGCGCAATTCCGATTCCGATTAAAAGATTCACCGAAAAAATTGCCAGAATACTAACCATAATCACCAAAACTTCATTTAAGCGCGGATTTTTTAAAGCCAGAACCGTAATTAAAATGAGAAAACTGCTGTAAGAAACTGAAAGGCAGGAAATTTTTCTGATATATTCCTGAAAGAAAAACAAACCACAAAGCCCGACTAGGCATAAGAAAATCAACAATCCGTAAATCAGTAAATAAATAAAACTCATAATGAAAAAAATTTTTTTTGGATTTTTTTTAGCGACGTTTTTTCAGCTCACAAGCATTAATCCAGCTTTTAGCGAAATAATCGATATTCAAAACGAAGAAAAAACTTTTGGCGACTGGAAAGTTTTTTGCGAAATCGATGCGATGATGGATTTGGCTCACTGCAAAGTTGCTTCAAAATTTTATGACAATACTTCCGTTATAACCATCGAACCTACATTAAAATATTTAAGCCAACTTTATTTTGTAATTCCGCAAATCCAAATTGGCACTTTCGTAAAAATTCGCATTGACCGCAATGATTTAATTCTTTCGCGCACTCTTGGCGCCAAAGATTTTGGACTTATTCCACTTGACGATGAACAAAAAAATACTCTTTACCGCCAAATGAAAAATGGTGACTTTTTGTATTTGAGATTTAGCGTGCGCGGCTCAGATAAAGACATTACGGTTAAAATCAGTCTCAAAGATTTTAGAAATGCTTTAACTTACTACAATTCTCGAGTTTCTTCAAAATAATTAAATTAATAAAATATGACCATTCGCGTCGCAATTAATGGCCTTGGCAGAATTGGCCGCTGCGTTACCAGAGCAATTTTTGAAGATGCTCGTTATTCTAATATCGAACTTGTTGCAGTTAATGGGCCAGCAGAAATCGGAACTCAAAAACATCTTTTAAAATATGATTCAATCCACGGTCGCTTTTCCAAAAGCGTTGAAGCTGATGGAGATTTTTTAGTAATCGATGGCAAAAAAGTTCGCCTTTTTGGTGAGCGCGATCCAAAAAAATTGCCTTGGGCTGATTTGAAAATCGATGTGGTTCTTGAATGCACAGGAGTTTTTACTAAATATGATGATGCTCACCAACATATTGATGCTGGTGCTAAAAAAGTTATTATCTCAGCTCCAGCAAAAGAAGATAATGTAAAAACAATTGTTTACGGCGTTAATGATGATTCGCTAAATGCCGATGATAAAGTTATTTCGGTTGGCTCTTGTACCACAAATTGTTTGGCTCCAATTGCCAAAGCAATTAATGATGTCATTGGAATTGAAAAAGGTTTCATGACCACAATTCACGCTTACACAAACGACCAAAACATTGTTGATAATTCACACAAAGATTTACGCAGAGCCAGAGCTTGCGCAATGTCAATGATTCCAACTTCAACCGGTGCGGCAAAAGCAATTGGTTTGGTTTTGCCCGAGCTTAAAGGTAAATTGGACGGCAATGCGATTCGCGTTCCAACTGCTAATGTTTCAATGGTTGATTTAAATTTCATCGCTAAACGTGACACAACTAAAGAAGAAGTGAATGAAGCTGTTAGAAAAGCTGCCGCAGGTAGAATGAAAGAAGTTCTGCAAATCATTGACGAACCTTTGGTTTCAATCGATTTCAACCACACAGGTTTTAGCTCTTGCTTCGACACAACTCAAACCAGAGTTATGGGCGGCAACTTAGTTAAAGTTGCTTCTTGGTATGATAATGAATGGGCATTTTCTTTGAGAATGCTTGATGTGACTTCATTAATTCAGAAGTAGTTTTTTAAACTAATTCTTAAAAGAGTAGCGGAGAGATTTTTAAAAATTCTCTCCGTTATTTAAATTTTCCCGATGACTAGCCAATATTAATTTAGTCATAATCGTGTCTGAGAGCGTTAAATTTTTTGATTCACAAAAAAGGCAAAAGAAGTTTTGCCATATTGACGTAAATCGAGGAGTTTGAAATTTTCTAAAGCAAAATCTTGCGGCTTTGTTGCGGTTTGAAATTCAACAACAATTAAAGAATTTTTTTCAAGCCAGCCATTTTCTGACAAGCTGTTCATAATTGCCCAATAGTCTTCGGCGTAAGGTGGATCGATAAAAATTAAGTTAAAAAACTTATCATTTTTTGGCATTTTTTTGGCATCAGCATTTAAAATTTTAATGCTGTTTTCAACTTTCAAAATCTCTGAATTTTTTTTAACTAAATTTAAATGCGCCGAATTATTATCTAAAAATAAAACTGATTTTGCGCCGCGCGACAAAGCTTCAAAACCAACAGCGCCGCTGCCGCAACATAAATCTAAAATATCGGCATCAATAATTTCAAAACCAATTTCTTTAACAATTTTTCCGCAAGATAAAATATTAAAAAGCGCTTCCCGATTTTTATCACTTGTCGGGCGCAGTGATTTTAAATGATCTGAATTTATTAAATTTTTCCCGCGAAATTTTCCTGCTACAATTCTCATGAATTAATTCTCAAGCCTTGATTTATCTGCGTAATAAACACCAAGCAGTTTTACATTTTTAGAAAAAAATCCCATTTCTTCTAAAGCCAATCCGACATTTTTTTGATTTGGATGACCATCAATCGTAATAAAAAATTTTGCCTGTTTGGAAGCGCCGCCCGGAATATAACTTTCTAATTTTACCATATTAACGCCATTTGTTGCAAAGCCACCAAGCACTTTGTAAAGCGAGCCGGGAATGTTTCTAATCGTAAATAACATTGTAGTTACAACCGCTGCAATTTCAGGATTTGGATCAATCGCATCTTTAGCAATCACAATAAAAGTTGTGGTATTGCCTTGCGAATCTTGCATATTTTCTTTGATGATTTTTAAACCATAAGTTTGTGCCGCCATCTTTGAACAAAGAGCCGCTTTGCTTTTGTCATTGCCATTTGCCACAAATTTTGCCGCTTCTGCGGTGTTTGAAAATTCCCGCAATGTCACTTCTAAATTGCGTAAATTATTTTGACATTGCATTAAAGCCTGAGGATGAGAAAGCACTTCCCTTATATTATTCAGACTAGATTCATCAAGCGCGGCAAGGTTGTGATTAATTGATAAAAAATGTTCAGCGATGATCGAAACTTTTTCTTCCTGCAATAAATTATGAATTTCCGAAACACGTCCAGCGTAAGAATTTTCTAGCGGAATCATGCCATATTGCACTTCGCCTTTTTCAACGGCGCGAAAAACATCAAAAAAAGTTGGATAAGCTTTAGCTTCAAAATCAGGATAATAAGTGCTGCAAGCCAGATTTGAATTGGCGCCAACAGCACCTTGAAAGGCGATTATTTTTTTCATCGAATTTTGGTTTTTAATTAATTGACATTGATTTGCTGTTTTCAATAATCATTCCTCAATCCAACAAAATCAACATTTTAGAAGTAATTATGTCAAAAAACTGGACAGCAAATTCATGGCGAAATTTTCCCATTAAACAGCAGCCAACTTATGAAAATCAAGGCTTGCTAAAAGAAACTGAAGCGCAACTTAAAAATTTCCCACCACTTGTTTCATTTGATGAAATCGAATAATTAAAAGCAGAATTAGCTGCCGTAGCCAATGGCGAAGCCTTTCTATTGCAAGGCGGCGATTGCGCTGAAAGCTTTACTGAATTTTCTCACGATAATTTAAAAAACTTTTTTCGCACCATCATGCAAATGACAATCGCTTTGATGTATGGTCTAAACAAGCCAGTTGTAAAAGTTGGAAGAATTGCTGGACAATACGCCAAACCAAGATCCGACGGCAATGAAACTATTGATGACATTACTCTTCCAAGCTATCGCGGCGATATTATTAACGGAATTGATTTTGAAAAAAATGCCCGCATTTCTGATCCAAAGCGTTTAGTTGAATCTTATTTTCATTCTGCTGCTTCGCTAAATTATTTACGCTCGCTTGCTTTGGGCGGTTATGGCAATTTGGAAAAAGTAAATAAATGGAACGAAGAATTTGCTCATAGTTTAAACAGCAAAAAAAATACTGAAGAAGTGATTGGTGAAGTTAATAAAATCTTAAACTTCATGCGCGCTTGCGGCCTTGATGCTAAAAGCCTGCCGCAACTTACAACTGCAAGTTTTTTTACTTCTCACGAAGCTTTGCTTTTGAATTATGAAGAAGCTTTCACGATTCAAAATAAAGATAATAAAAAATTCTACGATCTAAGCGCGCATATGTTGTGGATTGGCGACAGAACTCGCGATCCCAAAGAAGCGCATGTTGAATTTATGCGCGGCATTTCTAACCCGATTGCGTTTAAAGTTGGGCCGTCAATTTCAAAAGATGATTTGTTGAAACTTTTAGATGTTTTAAATCCTGAAAATGAAGCAGGAAGAATTACATTAATTTCAAGAATGGGCGCTGCCAAAGTTGAACAAATTTTGCCACCTTTAGTTGAAGCAGTTCGCGCTGCCGGACGTTCGGTAGTTTGGTCTTGCGACCCGATGCACGGAAATACGATCAAATCTTCAAATGGTTACAAAACGCGTAAGTTTGATGATATTTTAAGTGAAATTAAATCATTTTTCAAAATTCATAAAATGGCGGGAACTTACGCCGGCGGCGTGCATTTTGAAATGACTGGTCAAGATGTGACTGAATGTTTAGGCGGAAATCAGCAAATCACCGAATTAAATTTGAAAGATCGTTATCACACACATTGCGATCCGCGATTAAATTCTTCACAAAGTGTTGAATTGGCGTTTATGATTGCGCAGGATTTGGCGGCAGAATTTTAAAGAATTTTTAATTTATGAAAATTGAGGCAATTCGAATAGAAAATTTTAAAACTTTTAAAAAAGCAGAGATTAAGAATTTGCCGCAGATGGTTGTTTTGCTTGGACCAAACGGCTCGGGTAAATCAACTTTTTTCGATGTTTTTGGTTTTTTGAATGATGCTTTACAAAATAACGTCACGACAGCAATTGAAAATAGAGGTGGATTTGAAGAGGTAATTTCTCGCGGATGCGATGTAAATAAAGATTTAATTAAGTTTGAAATTCAGTTCAGAAATTCCGCTACCAATAAGGATAAAACGCCACTAATCACTTATTTAATAGAAATTGGATTTAATCAAACCAATGGCAAATCTTACATATCTCGAGAAGTTTTGAAATATCGTCGCGGACAGAAATCAGGAAAGCCATGGCATTTCTTAGATTTTTCAAATGGCGAAGGCGATGCAATAATTAATGAAGATCAATATAAAACAGGTGATGAAAAAGAAAAAAGGGAGAGGCAAAAAGTTAGTAGTCCCGATATTCTTGCCATCAAAGGTCTTGGTCAGTTTGAAAAATTTAAAGCCGTTAGCTCTTTTAGAAAATTGTTAGAAAGTTGGTATGTTTCTGATTTTAAAATCGAATTTGCCAGAAAACTTTCTGATGCCGGAATCTCTTCTCATCTATCTCGAACTGGCGATAATTTGGCGCAAGTAACAAAAAATATGTTCGATCACCACAAAAAATCTTTTGATGAATTGCTAGAAAAATTACCAAAAAGAATTCCGGGAATTAATGAGGTTAAAGCCATTAAAACAGAAGATGGCAGAATTCTGCTGCGCTTCAAAGATCAGAATTTTAAAGATCCATTTGCTGCCCGTTACGTGTCAGATGGAACAATCAAAATGTTTGCTTACATGGTTTTATTGCGCGACCCCGAGCCTCATCCGCTTCTTTGCATTGAAGAGCCAGAAAATTTTTTACATCCAGATTTATTAGAAAACTTATGCGAAGAAATTCGCGAATATTCGCAGCGCGGCGGGCAGGTTTTTGTTTCAACTCACTCGCCAGATTTTGTTGACGGTCTGAATGTTGAAGAAGTTTTTTTTCTAACTAAACAAAATGGTTTTTCACAAATTAAAGCGGCAAAAGATCAAGTTTTAGTTAAAGAATTAGCTGAAGAAAATAAATTGGGCTGGCTGTGGAGAAATGGTTATATTGAAGGCGCAAACCTAAAAGACGCCATCAAATGAAGTTATATATTTTTACCGAAGAAACTTCTGCTGAAAAATGCTTTGAGGCAATTTTGCCAAAAATAATCTTAGACTCACAAAGCTTCAAAATACTTGCTCATGGAGGAAGAGAGAATTTAAAAAAAGCTTTAAAAACAACTCTACCAAAAATCAGCGAAAGTAATGGGGCGAGAATACTGATAACTATCGATCAGGATAAACATGATTGCAAAAATCTTAAGAAAGAATTGCAAGAAATTATTCAAAAAAATTGTCGATGTTCTTACAAAATACGAATAGTTTGCAAAGAGCTAGAATCTTGGTTTCTAGGAGATCTTGAAGCTATTTCTAAGGCTTACCCAAGATTTAGAGCAGATAAATATCGCAATAAGTCTGATATGCGAAATGTTGATGCGATTAATAGTCCTAGTAAAAAATTATTAAAAATAATTACCCAACTAGAAGGTAGAAAATTTTTATCTAAAAATGAATTATCAGAAAAAATATCTAACCATCTTGATTTGACTAAAAACACCTCAAATAGCTTTAATCAAACCGTTCAAGCAATTAAATTTTTATTTCAAAAAACTGATGAAAAATAAAACTCACGGAACAATTGCAATTGTTGGCGCGCCGAATGCTGGAAAATCTACGCTTACAAACGCTCTTTTAGGTCAAAAACTTTCTATTGTTTCGCCAAAAGTTCAAACCACGCGCAACTCGATTAAAGCAATCATAATCGAAAAAAACGCCCAGTTAATTATAATTGACACTCCCGGAATTTTTATTCCGCGTGATGATAAAATTCTGGAAAGAATTATCGTTAAATCCGCTTGGCAAGGTCTTCGTGATGCCGATCATGTGTGCTTTGTAATTGATGCAACTCTTGGATTAAACCGCGAAAATCTGCGCATCATTGAAGATTTAAAAAAGGAAAATTCTAAACTTACAATCATCATCAATAAAATTGATTTAGTTAAAAAAGTTAAGATTTTAGAAATCATGGCGGGTCTTGTTGAAATGGGCTTTGAAGATATTTTTCCGATCTCGGCAGAAACCGGTGAAAGTGTTGAAAAAATCAAAAATTTTCTTTGCGAAAAATGCGTTAATCCCGGCTGGATTTATGATGAAGAACAAATCACCGACGCCCCGATGCGTTTTATTGTTTCGGAAATTACGCGCGAAAAATTATTCTTAAAATTGAATCAGGAATTGCCCTATTCTCTCACGGTTAAAACAGATTCTTATGAAGTTTTGGATAATAAAGAACTTAAAATTCACCAAACAATTTTCGTCACCAAAGAAAGCCAAAAAGGTATTATTCTTGGAAAAAATGCTTCGATGATTAAGCAAATCGGTCAAGAAGCGCGCACTGATATTGCTGAAATCGCCGGAACCAAAGTTCATTTATTTTTATTTGTGAAAGTGAAAGAAAATTGGATGAATGATTCTGAAAGTTACGAAATGATGGATGTAAATAAAATTCCTAAAAATAAATAATTTTTTATGACCTCTTCAATTGATCCGCAAGAAGTAGAAAAATTCTCCCGCATCGCTGATGAATGGTGGAGCGAAACTGGCAAGTTTAAGCCGCTTCACAAATTTAATCCGATTCGCATTTCTTACATCAGAAAAAAAATCGAAGAAAATTTTAAAATTGATGAAAATTTAAAAATTCTCGATGTCGGCTGCGGCGGCGGACTAATCGCCGAGCCTTTCACCAAAATGGGCGCGAATGTTACTGCAATTGATGCTTCTCAAAAAAATATTGAAGTTGCAAAAATTCACGCCAAAAGATCTGGTTTAAAAATTGATTATCGCGCTACAACTGCAGAAGATTTAGTAAAAACAAATGAACAATTTGACGTAGTTTTTGCACTCGAAATTGTCGAACATGTTGCCAATGTTGAAGCCTTCATTGAAAGCTGTTCAAAACTTGTAAAACCAAATGGAATACTCTTTGTCGCAACTATAAATCGCACTTTAAAATCTTTAGCTTTAGCCAAAATTGCTGTTGAATATATTTTACATTGGCTTCCGCGCGGAACTCACGATTGGAAGAAATTTTTAAAACCTTCAGAAATTAGTAGCGCTGCAAATGCTTGTGAAATGAATTTAAAATATCTGCGCGGCTTTAGTTATAATATTTTAAATGATGAGTGGAAGGAAACGGAGAATTTAGATATGAATTATATTGCGGTGTTTTCAAAGAATAAGATAACGACCGATCCTGAAAAAATTTCAGGATGACGGCGATTGCGAAGGAAATGAAATACATTCTTCTCCGCATAATTTAAAAAATGGGGGGCTAAAACTCATTTTCAGCCCCTAGTTCCAAGGCTTGGGTTTGGGTTTAGGTTGGTTGTTGTGGAATTTTCTATCTCTGGATTACTTATATTAGGGGACGGATTATTCTTTTTAGAGGGCGTGTGAAGTGGGTTTTTTGTATATGTAGAATCTTTTTCTGTATCTGTAGAATCTTTTTCTGTATATGTAGAATCTTTGGATTTTATAAGTTCTTCAATCATATTATAAGATTTGGATTCTTTAGGATTCATCTTATTGTCTACAAAAAGTTTTCCAAGTTTTTTTTTAATTTCATGAAGGTCTTGCGAACTCATCTCATTCCGACTTATATCTACTATTTCACCAATCAGTTTTGATTCATTATTTTTAATTCTTGGATATTTTCCCATTTCATTAATGATCTCAATGATTTGAGATTTATCCAATTTACTGTTGTTATCGCAACTTTTGTCTATTTTGGGTTTAAATGAATTTGTACCAGGAATATTCAGGATTTTTTTGGAGTTATTAATTCCTTGATTTGCCGCTCGACAAAACAACAAAATTGCCATCGTTGTATCCTTCTCAACCCATTTTCCTTTATAGCAACAAAGACCAAGATTAAATTGTGCAGTAGGATGTCCTTGAGCAGCAGATAATTGATAAAGTCCTACCGCTTTTGACTTATCCTTCTCAACCCCTTTTCCTTTATCGTAACAAACACCAAGATTAAATTGTGCTTCACGATCTCCTTGATTAGCAGCTAATTGAAGAAATCCTACCGCTGCTGACTCATCCTTCTTAACCCCTTCTCCATGAAGATAACAAAGACCAAGATTAGCTTGTGCAGCAGAATGTCCTTGATTAGCAGCTAATTGATAAAGTCCTGCCGCTTTTGGCTTATCCTTCTCAACCCCTTCTCCAAGAAAATAACGAATACCAAGATTAACTTGTGCAACAGGATTTCCTTTAGCAGCAGATAATTTGTAAGAATCCACCGCGTTGTTTACATCTTCAAAAACTCTAAAAAGAGTTTCACGCGAATTTACGTGGTGGTGTTTTTGGAGTTTTTGTCGAAATATTCCAGT
>Ga0114967_10002571_pt1 | contig 15167 bp, 12 predicted proteins | sample M_130628_MF_Meta_FD_92639 | JGI IMG/M metagenome (GOLD analysis project Ga0114967, IMG submission 92639) | Freshwater microbial communities from Lake Montjoie, Canada to study carbon cycling - M_130628_MF_MetaG | ecosystem: Environmental > Aquatic > Freshwater > Lake | place: Lake Montjoie... | reverse complement strand
TCTTCACTGCCAAGATCTGTAATTACCGATATGCCAAAGGATTCTAAGTCCATGTGACGGGCTACTATTACTTCGGGAACGGTCGACATACCTACGCAATCAGCACCTATATTTTTGACCATTTTGTATTCGTGTAACGTTTCAAAAGTTGGCCCTTGCAAAGCCATATATACCCCTTCAAAAACTTCGATATTGGCTGCTTCAGCTACTTCTTTTGCTGCGGCAATCATTTTTAGGCTGTAGGGTTCGTTCATATTGACAAATCGGGGTCCGAAGCGTTCGTCGTTCTTTCCGCGCAGGGGATGTTCGGGCATCATGTTGACGTGGTCTTTTAGGAGGACAATTGACCCTACGCTGTAGGCAGGATTCACGCCACCCGCTGCATTGGATACAATAAGTTTGCTTACCCCTATAAATTTCATGATCCGAACTGGAAAGGTAACCTCTTGCATGGAATATCCCTCATAGTAGTGAAAACGACCTTGCATGGCTATTACTTTTTTTTCGCCTATAGTTCCGAAGACCAATGCCCCTTTGTGGCCTTGCACGGTAGATACGGGAAAATTGGGAATTTCATTGTAGGGCAGCGTAAATTCAATAGCAATATCCTCCGTAAAGCTCCCTAAGCCCGACCCTAAAATCACACCGTATTCGGGAGTGAAGTTGGTTTTACTCCGAATATAATTAACCGTTTCTTGTACCAGTTCCCACATAGTTTAAAATTGTTTGATCAAATTCATCTTGGTTGGCTATGAATTGGCTTTTTATTGGTAAGTAATATAATTGTTCCTTTAAAACTTCTGATGGCAAGCGTACAAAATCCTTTTCGGTAGTGATGATGATTTTGTTGGCCGCTTTCGTTTTAATGGTAGTAATATCTCGATCTGTAAAATGATGGTGATCTGGAAATACTAAAGTGTTCTCTTTTTTCGAACCCATATAGGAAAAAAACGGTCGCGGTTTGGCAATTCCTGCGAAAAGCAAACGTTCCTTGGTTTTACTTTCGGCTACCGACATGCTTTGCGTTTCGCTGTAAATGGTATCGTCGTAGGCTATGCAACTGAAGTAAATGGGGATTTTCAATCCAATTTTGTTTTTAATCGTTCGCTGCGCAAGTTGGGAAATTGAAGTCGGACATTTCGTGACAATTATCATGTTGGCTCTTTTTGCTCCCCATTTACCCTCTCGCAGGTTTCCGACTGGAAGCATATTGTCATTGTAGAACAAATCATCGTAGGCCGTCAGTAAGATGTAGAACCCTGCCTTGACTTTGCGGTGTTGGTAGGCATCGTCGAGCAGAACGACATCGGGTTTGTTTTTTTGAGCCAATAACTTCGTAATCCCATTCCGACGGTCCGCATCTACTGCCACTTGAATTTGCGGAAACTTTTTATAATATTGGAAGGGTTCGTCGCCAAGAGATGCCGCTGTTGCGTTGGCATCGGCTAGCAAGAAGCCTTTTGATTGTCGTTTATAGCCTCTGCTCAAGGTGGCAATTTTGTATTGAGGCGAAAGTAAGCGGATTAAGTATTCTATTTGCGGGGTTTTGCCGGTTCCTCCCATGTTTAGATTCCCGACGGCAATTACTGGTGTATTGAAAACGTATGAAGGCAGTATTCCTTGATCATAAAGAAAGTTCCTAATCGAGGTAATCACGCCATAGAGTATGGCAAAGGGGAAAAGTAATTTTCGCAACCAATTCATGTAACAAAGATAAAAATATTAATTATGCTTGTGTTTTTTTTTGGAATAATTTGCCTGGACATGTCGGTTTTTACGATTTTTACACTGGTGGATGATTGTATTTCACTAATTAGGGAAAACATCCTATCTTTGGACAACATTGCTGTGTTAAAACTATTTCCTTATGAAGAAGATTACTATGCTTTGCGCCTTCTTTTTGTTGACTACGGGTACCGTATTTGCTCAGGACCAGGAGGATGCTACTTTATTAAAAATACTCTTTAACAAATACTATAAGGAGGAAAAAGTAATTACAAAAGGGCGCCTCCAATTGCTGAGTTTTTATTGTAAAAAGGCCCCAAATAATGAAGAAGTTTTGGCTGTAATTGCGGAGAATGATTATCTTAAAAAAAATGCAGAGGCTATTAAGTCCCAGATCGACCCTAAAATCAATGAAGACTGGTTGGCTGCTTATCAACTCTTGTTCAATGGACAAAATCAATATTTGAAAAGCAAGGTCAATAATTGTCTTTCGATGGAAGAGTTTAAAGTATCGTATACTCAACACGGCGAGAACAACCAGCGATTGATGATCATCAGTAAGCCGATCTATTTTTCGAATCACAATAGTGCTTTGGTAAAAGTTGCTTTTTACCGTACGATTGAGCACAACAGCAGCAGTTACTTATTGCTTGAAAAGATAAATGGCATTTGGACCATCAAGGAATATTTGCACGAATGGTCGACTTAAGAAGGGCTCCGCATGCCCAAAACGTATTTAGAAAAATTACCGTATGAAACTAATTGACGTATTCTCTATTTTAGAAGAAATGGCTCCTTTGGCCTATGCTGAAGATTTTGACAATGTAGGATTGCTGGTGGGAAATTCTCAAAGCGAACTTACTGGAATTTTAGTTTGTCATGATGCTTTGGAAGCTGTGATTGATGAGGCGATTGCCAAACAATGCAATTTGGTCGTTTGCTTCCACCCTATTCTTTTTTCGGGTTTGAAAAAAATTACGGGTAAGGATTATGTCGAGCGAGCGGTTATTAAAGCGATACGCCATGATATTGCGATTTATGCTGTTCATACCGCTTTAGACAATCACAAGCAGGGCGTGAATAAGATTTTATGTGATGCCTTGGGGTTGAAAAACACCCGCATCTTGGTACCGAAGCCGAATTTCATTCAGAAGTTGGTTACCTACACTCCACCAAGCCAGGCAGAGCCCTTGCGAAACGCGTTGTTTGCGGCAGGTGCAGGATCGATTGGAAATTATGAAGACTGTAGTTTTAGTTCGAAGGGCATAGGCAGTTATAAAGGCAATGCGGACAGTCATCCTGCAATAGGCGATCGGTTTGAATTTGTTGAGGCCGAAGAAATCAAAATAGAGGTCACTTTTGAAAAGCATTTGCAAGCTAAGGTATTGAAAGCCTTGTTTGCAAACCATGTATATGAGGAGGTGGCGTATGAACTTTATGACCTTCAAAACACACATCAAAACATTGGGTTGGGCATGATCGGTGAACTAGAGGTTCCTATGGAAGAACTTGCGTTTTTGTCGTATGTAAAGGACAAGATGGATTGCGGCGTAATCCGTCACAGCCGGCTATTGGGCCAAGCGGTTACCAAGGTGGCTGTCTTGGGGGGGTCGGGCAGCTTTGCCATTAAGAATGCAAAACAAGCGGGTGCTACTGTATTTTTGACGGCTGATATGAAGTATCACAACTTTTACGAGGCTGAAAATCCATTGGTTTTGGCAGACATTGGGCACTTTGAAAGTGAAAGATTTACAAAAAATTATATTGTTGATTTTCTTAAGAAAAAAATCCTTAATTTTGCAATCATTTTTTCGGAAGAAAATACAAATCCAGTTAAGTACTTATAAAATATGGCGACTACAAAAGAACTAAGTGTTGAAGACAAATTGAGAGCTATTTATGACTTACAAATCATAGATACGAGAATTGATGAAATCAGAAACGTTAGAGGGGAATTACCTTTAGAAGTGGAAGATTTAGAAGATGAAGTTACTGGTTTAAGCACTCGTTTAGATAAATTAAAAAGTGATTTAGTTTCTATAGAGGAACAAATCAAAACCAAAAAAAGTGCTATTGAAGAGCACCAAGCAGCGATTAAAAAATACACTGCGCAGCAAAAAGAAGTTAGAAACAACCGTGAATTTAACTCGTTAACAAAAGAGGTAGAGTTTCAGGAATTAGAAATACAATTGGCTGAAAAGCAGATCAAAGAATTGAAAGCTTCTATTGAGCACAAAAAAGAAGTAATTGCTACCTCTAAAGAGCGTTTGGATCAAAAATCATCGCATTTGAAGCATAAGAAAGCAGAGCTGAACGATATTATGGCTGAGACTCAGAAAGAAGAAAACTTTTTGATGGAAAAATCGGCTGAGTTCGAGGGTCAAATCGAAGAGCGCTTGCTAGCTGCGTACAAAAGAATTCGTTCTAGTGTGCGTAATGGTTTAGCAGTAGTATCTATTGAGCGTGGCGCTTCGGCGGGATCATTCTTTACGATACCTCCTCAGACACAAGTAGAGATTGCCGCTCGTAAAAAAATCATCACGGATGAGCATTCTGGTCGAATTTTGGTCGATGCTAGTTTAGCTGAGGAAGAAAGAGAAAAAATGCAAAAACTATTTGCTCACTTATAATATACTAATCCCGATTTATTCGGGATTTTTTTTATGAAGAAACTATCTTTTTTTATCCTAACTAAATTGGTTGGCTTATATCTAAATGGCCTAAGCTATATCAAACCTGAGCTAGCCAAAAGGAAAGCCTATACCCTTTTTAGCACACCCCGAAAAGGCCGGTTGAAAAACAAGCAGTTACCTCGAACCCTTTTGTATTCGACCAAAGAATCCTTTACCTATAAAAACGAAACCCTACAAACGTATCTCTGGGAGGGAGATGCCACTATTCTCTTGTTGGTTCACGGATGGGAAAGTAATTCTTCTCGATGGAAAAAAATGTTGCCTCATTTAAAGTCATTAGGACATACCATTATTGCTGTTGATGCTCCTGCCCATGGCTTGAGTGAAGGGAAAGAGTTCAATGCTCCAAAATATGCTGAATACTTGCATGTTGTTGCGCAAAAGTACTCGCCTACGGTAGTGATTGGACATTCTATAGGAGGGGCGGCTGTGACATTTTACCTTAACAAATACAAAAACCCAACGGTTGAAAAAGTAATACTTTTGGGGGCACCTTCACAGTTTAAGGTCTTAAGTGATAATTTTATTGCTTTGCTGAGTCTAAACAAGCGCATTAAAGGACTATTGGAGCTGTATTACTACCAAAAATTTGCTATCGCCATTGATGATTTTGCTGGCCATAAATTTGCCGAAAATTTTACTTATAAAGCTTTAATAGCGCACGATGTAAAGGATAAAATCGTTCCTGTGACAGAGGGAAGGCATTACGCTTCCACTTGGAAAAATGCTAACTATATTGAAACGCATGGATTGGGCCACAGCATGCATGACCATCATCTTTACGGTAAAATCATTGTTTTTATTAAAGAAAACTAGAAGGAAACGTTTGCCTGCTATTTAACCCTTACCTACTCTTTACCCTTAACAAACTGAAAATCAATATTAATTTGTCATCAGTAGCGTCCTGCTGTCAAGTTTTTAGTTATTCTGCAAAAAAAGTGTTTTTAGGAAACAAATATTTCCTATTTTTAACAAAATCAATAGCATTTAGTCTTATTAACCCTTCCTAACTATGAAGATTCTTAAAATACAAGCCTTACGTGGACCAAATATTTGGAGTGTCCAACGTAAAAAACTAATCCAAATGCGTTTGGACTTAGAAGAAATGGAGCAATCTCCTACCAATAAAATAGATGGATTTCGTGAGCGCATAGAAGCTATGTTTCCCACCATGATTGAGCACCGCTGTTCCGAAGGTTGCCGGGGTGGATTTTTCTCTCGGATTGATCGGGGCACCTGGATGGGGCATGTGATTGAACATATTGCCTTGGAGATTCAAACCTTAGCAGGAATGGAAACGGGATTCGGAAGAACTCGCGAAACAAAAACACCGGGGGTTTACAATGTAGTTTTTAGTTACACTGAAGAAAACGTCGGCCTGTTTGCTGCGGAGAGTGCGGTAGCCATTGCTGAGGCATTGATTGCCGGTAGTCCTTATGATGTAGAAGCCGATATCCAAAAGATGCGTGAAATACGCGAGCGTGTTCGCTTAGGTCCTTCCACTGGAAGTATCGTCGAAGAAGCGGTCGCTCGTGACATTCCGTGGATCCGATTAGGCACCAATTCATTAGTACAATTGGGTTACGGTGTGAATCAGATGCGTTTTCAGGCCACGATTACCTGTAAAACCAGTAATATAGCGGTCGACATTGCCTGTAATAAAGAAGAAACCAAGCGAATGCTTGATTTGGCTTCAATTCCGGTAGCTAGTGGTAGCATCTGTGTGGACGAGGAAGATTTAGAAAACACGATAAAGAAAATAGGATATCCCATCGTATTGAAACCGTTGGATGGGAACCATGGTAAAGGAGCATCGATAAACGTTGTAACTTGGGAAGATGCTGTGGCGGGATTAGCGTATGCCCAAAAATACAGTCGGCGTGTCATCGTTGAAAAGTTCATCACAGGTTTTGATTTTAGAGTTTTAGTGATTGACAATAAACTCGTCGCTGCTGCCAAGCGAGAACCAGCTCATGTAAAAGGAGATGGCAAGCAAACGATTCAGCAATTGATTGATGAAACGAATAAAGATCCAAGACGTGGCTATGGTCATGAGAATGTATTGACGCAGATCGATGTAGATCGCGATACGACCGATTTATTAGCAAAATTAAATTATTCCTTAGATACCGTTCCAGCGAAAGATGAAATTGTCTATTTAAAATCGACGGCTAATTTGAGTACAGGAGGAACTTCGGTGGATGTAACCGATATGATGCATCCCGAGAACATATTTTTGTGCGAGCGTATTTCTAGGGTCATAGGACTCGACATTTGCGGTGTGGACATTATGGCGCCGAATTTAACCGAGCCGTTGAAAGAGAATGGTGGATGTATTTTGGAAGTAAATGCTGCACCAGGCTTTAGAATGCACTTAGCACCATCAGAAGGCTTGCCGCGAAACGTAGCTGCTCCCGTAATCGATATGTTGTATCCACCAGGAAAGCCTAGTCGAATCCCGATAATTGCTGTTACGGGAACTAATGGAAAGACCACCACTACCCGCTTGATTGCCCATATCGTTAAGAATAACGGGTACCGTGTTGGGTTCACCACTTCGGATGGAATTTATGTACAGAACCACATGATGGAAAAAGGCGACACTACGGGACCGATTTCTGCCGAATACATACTAAAAGACCCAACAGTTGAATTTGCTGTATTGGAGACCGCTCGTGGAGGGATATTGCGTTCAGGTTTAGGGTTCAGTCGCTGTGATATTGGGATCATCACCAACATACAAGAAGATCATTTAGGATTGAGTGACATACATACATTGGATGATTTGGCTCGGGTGAAATCAACGGTCGTTCGCAGCATCAAAAAAGATGGGTGGGCCATTTTGAATGCGGAGGACGAGTATTGCATGAAAATTGCAAATGAATTACCTTGTAACATTGCTTATTTTAGCATGGATGAGAACCACCCGAAAGTGCAACAATTTGCCAAGGAAGGTAAGATTGTTGCGGTTTATGAAAATGGGTTCATCACCATCAAAAAGGGCGAGTGGAAGATACGTGTAGAGCGTGCTACTCATGTTCCTTTGACTATGGGGGGTAAAGCTCGTTTCATGATCGCCAATGTATTGGCAGCAACTTTAGCAAGTTACCTATATGGATTTAAGACCGAAGATATCAGTTTGTCGCTACAAACCTTTATACCTAGTGCAGCGCAAACGCCGGGTCGTATGAATATATTTGAATTTAAGAAATTTAAGGTCTTGATTGATTTTGCTCATAATCCTGCTGGCTATAAAGGGGTTGAAGAATATTTGTCCTCCGTCGAGGCCACGAAGAAAATTGGTATAATAGCCGGTGTGGGCGATCGTCGCGATGAAGATATTAAAGAGTGCGCTATGATTGCGGCAAGAATGTTTGACCACATCATTATTAGACAAGAGAAATACTTGCGCGGTCGAACCGAGGAAGAGATTATCGGATTGATTATGGAAGGTATAGCTGCCTCGGGACGAACGGTTACCCATGAAATCATCACAAAAGAAGTGGAAGCCATTAAGCATGCTATTGATACGGCAGCCGATGGAAGTTTTATAACCGCACTTAGTGATGTGGTAACTAATGCGATCAACATCGTTCAAGAATACTTGGACAAAGAAAATGAAGAAGGGCAAATGTAGTTCGTACTACTATAAATTTGACACCCAATCACTACTCAGTGTTGGGTGTTTTTTTTTGCAAATTACCTTTTCAGTTCCCTGACGTTACCACACGGATTTTAAGTATACTGGCAGTCATTTTCTCTATGGTTATAAATTCATTTTCTTCAGAATAACGGGGATAACAGTAAAATATTCCTTCTTTTTTAACAGTTTTACTAGTAATACAAACCCATTAACATTAAAATAAATCCCCTTGTTCTCGTAAAAATCAAAAAAAACGTTAAATTTGATTATCCTGTAAATACCTACCCTATGCTAAAAAGGTTACTAACTCCTTCATTTATTGATTCAGATGCAAATCCGTTAGCCATTAATTTGTACAAAATCATATTGGGTGTGGTATTCTTTGTAACCGTCACTTACTGCACTGCTATGCTGTGTCAACAGCAATTTAGAATACGTTATATTTTAATGATTGCTGCAACCTATTTAGTTAGTGTTATCACTCTATTTTTATTAAAAAAAGGGTATCATAAGATTAGTGCTTATTTTTACATACTAAGTTTGTTGTTTTTTATCATTGTTTTTGCTTGGTCGGCAGGCGGGATTCAAGGTAATGGAATCCGATTGCTGCCAGCGCTGGTCTTAATTGCAGGATTGACTATTGGACGCAGAGAAATCTTAGTATTTGGAATAATTGTATCCTTATCCACGGTTCTTTTAATTATCGCAAATTACTATAACCTGCTCGCTGTAAAAGATCCTATAAAAAATTCTGATTTTATCAACTGGGTTTATTCAACTACCTTAATATTTTTACTGTGTTTTATAGAATATATGTCGGTAGGCCGCCTAAACAAAGCCTTACTGGAAGCCAGGGATGAAATTACTTTACGCAAGAAGTCCGAAGAAAAGTACCGCCAAATTTTTGAATCCTTTCAGGACGTGTATTACCAAACTGATATCGATGGAAAAATACTTTTAATAACCCCGTCAATAAAAATCCATACGGGTTATGAAGTTAGTGAAATAGTAGGTCGAAATGTAAATGAGTTTTATATTGACCCGAAGAAAAGGGAAGTTTTTTTGCCTGAAATACAAATGAACGGAAAGGTACAGAACTTTGAAATTGATTTCAAAACCAAATTTGGCACCATCATCAAAGCGATAGTATCCAGTACCATAAATTATGATGATCTCGGCCAACCCAATATGATTGAAGGTACGATACACGATATCACGGAACGCAAAAATGCCGAAGAAATTATCAAGTTAAAAAACGAAAAATTGACAGAAGTAGCCTTTCTACAATCGCATATTGTAAGGAGACCTATAGCCAATATTCTTGGCATTTTACATTTGATCAATAAAGAAAACCCTTCTGACCCTATTAATATCGAGCTCATTCCAAAACTAGAGGAGGTTTCTAAAGATTTGGACACTGTTATTAAGCAAATTGTTCAGAAAACAAAAGAAATAGAAGAAATGAATTGATTTTTTGATGAGAGGGGAATGAATTCTCTTTTATTGGTTTTAGTGTTTTTTTTGGGCTAAAAATCATTAAATTAGTACCAAGCACGTTGTTATACTATTTAGCATTTTGTTCCGTATTGAATTTATCATTGAGTTTGTCTCACTATTTCAAACCATGGGCAGTAAAAACTTTAGTCAATTTTCTTCGTTTAAAATTGTGTTGTTATACACTATTGTAAGCGTTATTTACCTTTATGCTTCTGATTATTTTTTGACACTGTTTATTCCAGATGTGCGATTTCTTTCTGAGTTGCAAATGGAGAAAGGCCTTGTTTTCATCTTGGTCACTGCTATATTTTTATATCTAATGGTGAAAAGAATCGTGGACAAAACGTCAGCGTACTATCAGCATTTAATGAAGCTTCAAGAGACGTCCGATTTACAAATTCAAGCTTCTCAAGAAGAGTACATGACTTTGTTTAATCACAGTCCCCTACCCATGTGGATTTTTGACACCGAAACCATGCGTTTCATATTGGTAAATAATGCGGCCTGCGAATCGTATGGCTATTCTCACGAAGAATTTGCAACGATGACGTTGAAGGACATACGACCGCTGGAGGACATCCCAATTATGGAACAAATGTTGGCAAACGCCATTAAAAGCGAGGCTACTGACAATTCCAATGTAGTTAGGCACCGTAAAAAAAACGGCACCATCATTCAAGTTAAACTGAAAACCTCAAAAGTACTATTTGAAGGAAAGCATGTTCGACTAGCCTCCGCAATGGATATCACCACCGAAATGGATGCGCAATCGAAATTAATCGAATCAAATTCCCGCTTACGAGTAGCAAGTGAAATTGCTGGATTAGGATATTGGACCCATGATCTTCCTACACATAAAATCCAATGGTCTCAGGAACTGTACTAAATATTTGAAGTTGACCCAGCGACTTTTCCCTTAACTATGGACTCCGTTATTTCTTGCTTTCATCCTGAGGACCGAAACTACTTTGACCCAAAAGTTCTTGAAGGAAAGGAGGATGTTCTCATCAAAGAAAATGAAAACCGAATAATAACGCCCGACGGAAAAGTAAAATGGATCTTTGAACGACTCTATGTTGCCAAAAATGAGGATGGAAAAGTAACGAAATTAGAAGGCATTACTTTGGATATCACAAAACGAAAATTACATGAACAAGAACTTCAAGAAAATGAAGAGCGTTTTAAAATACTTGCCAAAGCAACTATCGAGGCGATAGTCGATTGGGACATTAAGAATGACAAAGTGGTATGGGGTGAAGGATTTCATACGTTGTTTGGCTACGACCTTTCGATTTATGACAATCATTTGTGGTCAAGGAATATTCACCCAGAAGATCGGGAGCAAGTTTTAGCGGACCTGCATGCCACAATCGAAGATCCAAGTAAACAGTATTTTAATGCTGAATTCCGGTTTTTCAAGGCTGATCGAACTATTGCTTTTGTACAACACCGAGGTATATTTATAAGGGATTCAAACGGCGTTGCCATTCGAGCTTACGGCGCTATGATTGATTTTACAGAATCTTTGGAACGAATGAATCAAATTGAAATGCAGGATAAGGCATTGAAAGATATCTCTTGGACACAATCCCATGTAGTACGAGCGCCTTTAGCAAACCTTTTGGGATTCATCTATTTGCTAGAGGAAAATATTGAAACGGGCTTAAGTGATCAGGAACTGATTGAGCACATCGCTGCCTCAGCAAGGCGGTTGGATGAAATTATACGTGATATAGTCAGTAAAACCCACTAATCTACAAAATTAATAAACCCTTTTCTGTAAACAGAAAAGGGTTTATCTTTATGAAATTAGACGATTAGTTCTTAATATCTACAATCATACCCCCTTTGACACTTATTTTAAAAATTGCTGTGAATTCAGAATCATTAACTTTGGACGATGGCATATCCCAAGTCCAATTAACCTTCATTTCATAGGCCCCATCTGCTAATTTAGCAGGTAAGTAGCATTCATTATTTGTAGAAGCAACATCTTTATTCCCTTTTGATAAGTCAAAACTAAAATTTAGTCCTCTGATTTGAACTATTCCTTGATTTTCATTTGCAGCAGCGAGCTCTTCTTCATTCATTATGGCAGTCTCAGTCTTAATTTTATTTTGTTTTTCCACTACCACACCAGCAGATTGATCCGTAATTGAATTATCGCTATAATTCACTCTAAAGTCTTTTTTAATACAGTAGCCTTCTTTCTTTGCTAGTTCTGAATTTGGATCGATCATTGCGTCAAAGGTAATCGTGCAACCTTCTTTAGTTTTAGCGACTTTACACTTATACCTTCCAAATTCATTATTATCCAACAGTATAGCTTTGCTTTTATTCGGCACTGTACTTTTTACCGCCGATGTGGCAGCGTTGCTCTTTTTTTTATTTGCTCCTACTATTGCTTTTTTCACTGTTGCAGGAGTTGTTTTTTTCTTGGTCACTGCTTGAGCAGTAATTGTACTTGAAAAGCAAGAACTCATTATAAGGGTTACGATTAAAAGAAATTGTTTTTTCATAAAATAAAAAATTTAGTATTGTACACTAGTGTATTTTTAAATAACACCCTTTGTTACGGGCAAGCCAAAGTAAATCAAAATTAAATAAAAACCAATATAAATAATTAATGCTGGTTAGTCTATACCCGCTATAACTTTTATTTCTTCAATGATTCGGAGCGCTAAAGCATCAGCCGACTCTTGCGAAGGTGCTTCGGTATAAATTCGAATAATTGGTTCTGTATTTGATTTTCTTAAGTGTACCCATTCAGTAGCAAAATCAATTTTCACACCGTCGATTGTGGTGATATTTTCATTTTTATATTTTGCAGTCATGGCAACTAAAATAGCATCCACATTTATTTGCGGCGTTAGTTCGATTTTGTTTTTACTCATAAAATATTGTGGATATGTTGCTCGTAATTGGGCCACGGTTACATCCAGACTCGCTAAGTGCGTAAGAAACAAGGCTACTCCTACGAGGCTATCTCTACCATAATGTAATTCAGGGTAAATGATTCCGCCATTCCCTTCTCCCCCAATGATCGCATTGGTCGCTTTCATCAATTCGACTACATTAACTTCCCCAACGGCACTTGCTTGGTAGCTGCCTTGGTGTTTGGAAGTTATGTCGCGAAGCGCTCTTGAAGAAGACATATTCGACACAGTATTTCCTAGTGTTTTACTTAGAACATAATCGGCACAAGCCACTAGAGTGTATTCTTCACCAAACATTTCTCCATCATTAGAGATAAATGCTAAACGATCTACATCGGGGTCTACTACGATTCCGAAATCGGCTTTTTCTTCTACGACTAATTTACAGATGTCCCCCAAATGTTCTTTTAGCGGTTCTGGATTGTGTGGAAAGTGGCCATTTGGTTCGCAATAAAGTTTAATACATTCCACACCCATTTGTTCTAGTAATTTAGGAATAATGATACCTCCCGAAGAATTGACACCATCTACTACTACTTTGAATTTTCTTTTTGCAACCGCTTCGGCATCAACAAGCGGTAAATTGAGCACCTCATCAATATGGATATCCATGTAGGCATCATTGTGTGTAATTGTACCTAAATGATCTACTTCCGAAAAATCAAACGCTTCGGCTTCGGCTATTTCTAATATTTTGGCTCCATCAGTTCCACTGAGAAATTCACCTTTGGCATTTAATAGTTTTAGGGCATTCCATTGTTTTGGATTATGGGAAGCTGTTAAAATGATTCCTCCATCGGCTTCTTCTAGCGGAACGGCAACTTCAACTGTGGGCGTTGTAGACAACCCGAGATCAATGACATCGATTCCTAGACCCACTAAAGTATTCACAACAAGATTGTGAATCATCGGTCCTGAGATTCTGGCATCACGACCAATAACTACTTTTAATTTATCTTTTTCACTATTTTTTTTGAGGAAAGTGCCATAAGCTGAAGCGAACTTTACGGCATCAACTGGCGTTAAATTATCGCCTACTTTACCACCGATTGTTCCCCGAATTCCTGATATTGATTTTATGAGTGTCATTTTTGTTAGATATACATTATTAGTATAGCAAATATAAGAAGGAAATAAATTTCCATTGAATGAAAACCGAATAACTGTTTAAAAAAATGACTACTAGATCGTATTACTCAAAAAACTAGTGTCCTTGTGGCTACTATCTTAATGCATAATAATGATGTTATTACTTACATACATTATAAAAAACATGTATTTTATCGTGTTTTTATGTTTTTAATCGATAATTTATTTGGTAGTTACTTATAGAAAAACTACATTTGTTCAGGATTTAAAAGTGCAAATACGATTTATTCAACCCAGTCAGATTTGTCATTTAGCTCCATTGCCCTATTAATCAATGAAATATAACCTACTAAACTTAATTCCTCGTGAATAATTTAACATCCTATCTCTTACAAGAAGCAAGTCTTAAAGAACCATTAGCGATTAATCCTAAGTTGGTTTTTCTATCACTAACCAATTTCAACTTACCCACGCTCTTAAATGCTAGAGACTTATTTTTGTTTTTAAAATATTTCTTTATTCCGGTGCTTATAGTTTTTTTGGTATCAATCGTAATGGTTATTGTCTTTAGGAGGTATCGTTTAGACCGGATCGATTCAAAACGAGTGAAACTAGAAGATTCAATCGATAACTTCTTAACAGAACTAATCTTTTCCGATTACAATGAAGAAGAATTAAAATTGAGAATCGATTTGTTTAAGAAAGAGACTTTAAATCGAAATAAGAAACTATATCAATTTGTTTTACAAAAATTACTTCACGTAAAGCAAAATGTGCAACAGATTAATCATGAAAAATTCATTTTGGTCTACGACTATTTTGGGTTTAACAAATTTACTAAAAAGCTATTAGCAGATCGGAGTTGGGTTCGAAAATCAGAAGGAATAATGCACTATCAAATTTTGGACTATAAGGCCAAAAAATCAGCCATTGAACCCTATTTAATGAGCCCTAATAAGGCATTGCGTTCTAATGCATTGATTGCGATGATTTCATTATCAGATGATAATTTTGATGTATTAGATCATTATGATGCTACAATTACTAGAGCCGAAGAATTTAAGATTTTAGACTTAATCTACCAAAAAGAAGTTCATATCCCTACCAATATTAGTGCATGGTTGAAGAGTAGAAATGAATCAATCGTTATGATCGCCATTAAGCTCGCTGTTCGCTATAAATATAAATTTACTAGAGAGCAGTTAAATTTCTTACTAGCCAATACAAATGCAACTGTTAGAAAAGAAATCATCTTAGCCATTAGAGAGCTTAACCTTGATTTTGCCAATTCAATTTTGATGTCGCACTATAAAATTGAAAAGAGTATGCGAAACAAAATTTCAATTATTAAAACCTTCCAAAAAATTGGCAATCCTGCAACCAAAGATTATGCCTTGCGTTTGTTAGCCAAAGAAAATGACTTAGATTTAAAATTTGAGATTGTAAATTGTATTTACCAAATTGACAACAATTTTTTCTCGAGCTATAAATCAAAAGATCAAACAGAGGCCGCGCTGATCACAAAAATGTTATTGCACCATCGAAGCCCTTACCTAAATTAAAAAGGCATTCAATTCATTCAAT
>Ga0114967_10002570_pt1 | contig 15167 bp, 10 predicted proteins | sample M_130628_MF_Meta_FD_92639 | JGI IMG/M metagenome (GOLD analysis project Ga0114967, IMG submission 92639) | Freshwater microbial communities from Lake Montjoie, Canada to study carbon cycling - M_130628_MF_MetaG | ecosystem: Environmental > Aquatic > Freshwater > Lake | place: Lake Montjoie... | reverse complement strand
GTAGTATTATTTGTAATATCCATAGTAGTATTATTTGTAATATCCATAGTAGTATTATTTGTAATATCCATAGTAGTATTATTTGTAATATCCATAGTAGTATCCATAATAATAATTTATTTTTATACTATAGATATAGTAATAATATTTTTATATATTTTTATATATATATAATAAATATGAAATGCTCAAATATCAAAAAGGTAGATACCCTCTATGTAATAATACAAACTCAGATAAATTTGATTTAAAAAAATGTAATGATTCTTTATATAAAAAAATATCAAATAATACTGAGTTTTTATATAAAAAAAGATGTATATTTATGACATTTAAAGAATATAATGAACAAAAAGTTCATATTAATAATAATATATTTTGTCATGTATTTTCCAGCATTAATGAAAGAAATATAAAAAATAGTATTACAGCTAAACTTAAAGAAATTAAAAATACTATGCTTAGACCTACTACATTAAAAATACCATTACCTATATATGTTATGATGGCAAAAAGATTAGAAAAAGAAGAAAACGAAAATATATTTAAAGGTAATTATGAAGTAGTTTTATATATTCCTAATCTATATAATTATAAAAATAATAATAGAGAATATACTTTTTTTCCTTCAATTGATGCTTTTTCTAAGCAAAATAGATGGATTGAATTAATGACAAGTGAACATTCTAAATACTTAGATATAATTAAAAGAGGAGAATTAAAAGAAAAAGAAGACAAAATTATAAAGAAAAATTTGTTTATGAAAGATATGACTTTTTCCTGTTTAAATATGGGTTGCGTTTCAAATGAAAAAGAGCCTGTGTTAATTCCGGAGTATTCTTTTAGTGATGATGCTCTTTCTGGAGCTGTTAAAAGTTTATCTCCTTATTATCCTAAAAGTTGCCTTCAAACACCTTATTATAATAAACATATGATAAATTTAAGTAGAAAGGAAAATATTAAATATTATGGTTCTACAAATGTATTAAGCGATACGTTTGATGTTGATACGCATTGTATTAAAGAATATGAAAAAGATACTTTTGATAAATTTTTATGCGATGGGATAAAAAGCTGTGTTAAATATGAAGGAAAGGAAGACCCAAAATATGATAATGAAGATGAGGAAAGATTATGTTATGGAACAACAACAAAAAATAAAATAGAGGGTTTGATGACTGAATATTCCAAACGAAATTTAAATCCTGGATATAAAGGAAATGAATATTCTGAAGAATATAATAATAATATATTAAAAGAATTGGCATTTAGAAAAAGTAGATATCCTGGTCCCGGTGATATACAAGAAATAGTATTTTCTATGTTTGTTATAAATGAAAAAATATTTGATGAAAATTTGTTTTGTTATATGCCATGGGGTAATAAATTATTAAAGCAAGACTATGTAATGAACGAAAATGATAATTTAGAAATAGATAGGGTTTCATTTAAATCTTTTAATAATGTATTTGAAATGAAATTCAATAGCGATGGATATTTATATATATATGAAAATAATAATATAAAATCGCAGGTCCCAAAACAGAGTAGATCATGTAATAGTTTTACTAAGAAAGTTTTAAGGTTTGAAAATATGGTTCTTAATATATATGGATATGATGTCCATGGCAATTATGACCTTCGCGCTTTTGTATCATTAAATAACACATCTATGTATGTATCACCGGCAAGCATTATATTATCTGATAATAATGGTGAATTAATAATATATGATTTAGGAATTAACAATAAATCTGGATAATACTTTTTTGATTAGACAAAGGGTTTATATTATTTTTTTTTATATATTATGTTCTTAATAATAGAATAATAAATATTTAGGAATGATTAATAATGAATGGGATATATTAGACCTATATTTTAAAGATCATAGGTATCCATTTACTGGACATCATTTAGATAGTTATCGCGAGTTTATAAAAAACCAGGTCCCTTATATTATTAAATCTTATAATCCTATTACAATGATTAAATATGATGATGACAAAGAAGAGATTTTTAAAATAGAAATATATATAGGAGGTGAAAATGGAACTGAATTAAGCATTAGCAGGCCTATAATATATGAAAATGGCTGTCCTAAAATAATTACACCATATGATGCGCGAATGCGTAATCTTACTTATGAGACACATATATTTGCGGAGGTGTTTGTACGTATAACTTCTGACAATAAGCAAAATATAGAACCAGTAACATTTAAAAATGTCGCAATTGGGAGTATTCCTATTATGCTTCATAGTGATATTTGTATATTAAAAAATCAAGGTTCAAGTATATTGAGAAAATTAGGAGAATGTCCTTATGATACGGGTGGATATTTTATAATTGATGGAAAAGAAAAAGTTATTATCGCGCAAGAAAAAATAGTAACTAATAAATTATTTGTTTCAGCAATAAAAGATGATAATGATTTTAGCCATAAAGGTATAATACGCTGTGTATCTGATAATGGAAATCTATTACCTACAAATGTTCAATTCTATTTTGTAAGAAATCCATATGGAAAAAACGCAAAAATAGACAAAGCATTTGATATAGACTCTAAAATAGATAATATTGATGATACTGAAGAAAATGTTAGCAGTAAATATGTAAATTCAAAAGGTGCTATTTATGTTTCAATTCCTTCATTTAAAGACAAAATACCATTATTTATATTGTTTCGCGCTATTGGAGTTCAGAGCGATAAAGAAATATGCCAAACTATATTTGGAAATGGATATACAGAGATTGAAAAAAATTATTTTGATAATTTAATAAGACCGAGCATTACTGATGCTTGGTATATTCATAATGGAAAGAAAAATTATATAGATACTCAGCAAAAAGCAATAGATTACTTAAAATATAGGGTTCAATATGGAACTATTGACCATGTTAAAATGGTATTATCTAAAGATTTTTTTCCAAACATTGAAAAGTTTGAGAATAAAAAGAAATATTTAGGATATTTAACATTACAATTTATTAAATCTGCGAAAGGATTACTTCCACTAAGTGACCGCGATAGTTATATATATAAACGTGTTGATATTAGTGGTTTTATGTTAGCAGAATTATTCCAGGAAGCCTATATTAAATTAAGAGACAGTATAAGAAATAAAATAGATAGTGAATATTTATATGGTCCCTGGAAAAATCTTAAGAGAGGCTTTCATTATTTTATTAATAGTAATAATATTTACAAAATAGTTGATCATCTTATTATAACACAAACTTTTGCTAAATCTCTTAAGGGACAATGGGGATTAATTAATAATAGTGATCCTGAATTAGGAAAAGTTCAGGATTTATCACGAATAAGTTATGTAGGATTTTTATCACATACGCGCAGAGTTAATATGCCAATAGATAGAAGTCTCAAAGTAACAGAGCCTCATAAATTACATTCACAACAATGGGGTATTATGTGTCCGTATGAAACACCTGACGGAGCTTCTATTGGATATTTAAAAAACCTTGCTATATTAGCAAAAATAACTGCTGGTATAAATGTTAATAATATTAAGAAATGTTTAAAAGATATTGGAGTAATTCCATTAGAATATAGTAATATTTATAGTAATAAAAACATTACTAATGTATTTGTCAATGGAACCCTATTTGGAATTACTGGCGACCCGCTATTTATTACGCAATTATTAAAAGCATATCGCCGAAATGGATTAATAAATATCTTAATTTCAATATCTTTCAATATTACTGCGAATGAATTACGTATATTTACTGAAGCAGGAAGACCGTGTCGCCCTCTTTTAATATTAAAATATAATAATACAAATAAAAAGAATGAAGTCTCTTGCTATAAAGATAATAATTTTAAAAATTGGTTTGATTTATTAAATGGTACTAATCATATTCTTGATACACGTGAAAAAAACGATGACTATTACTATGTTGACAAGTATATAAATCCATTAACTGGAAAAAGAAAGGTTGGTGGGTCATTTTTTGGTAACAGTTTTTCAGATTTATATGACAATATGTTCTCTACTACAGAAAAAAATACTGCTGATAATGAAGATAATATTGATTTAGATTTAACTTATGAAGATGAAGAACCACCTATAATTTCTTTAGATGATAAGAATGATGATAATCTTCCAAATGAAAATATCAATCCTATAAGCAACCATTTAATAACAAATATAACAAAACTACACTATGAAGGAGGTGGTCGTAAAAGAGATGAAGGCAAAGATACTGATAGCAGCGATAGCGATAGTGATAGTGATAGTAGCAGCGATAGTGATAGTAGCAGCGATAGTGATAGTAGCAATGATATTAATAAATTAAATAATTATTATAGAAATAAATATTCAGCAATTTTAAAAAAATTAGAAAATACTTCCGCATGTATTGAATATCTTGATAATGAAGAATCTGATACATGTTTAATAGCTATGAATGAAAATGAAATTGGACCATATCATACACATATGGAAATACATCCTTCAACTATACTTAGTGTAGTAAGCGGAAATATTCCAATGAGTAATCATAATTCTTCTGCACGCAATGTCTTTCATGCCGCACAATCTAAGCAAGCAATTGGTATGTATGCTACCAATTTTAATAAAAGATTTGATACAATGAGTTATATTCTTCATTATCCACAGAGACCCATTATAAATACAAGAATTGCTCAATATACATCAAGTGATTATATGGCAAATGGTTTTAATACCATTGTTGCCATTATGACATATTCAGGGTTTAATCAAGAAGATAGTATAATGATTAACAAAGCAACAATAGACAGAGGATTAAACTCATTATCATATTATAAGTCTATTACGGCAACTTCTAAAATTATTTCGCAAAATGAAAAAGTAATCTTTGGAAATCCAATTCTTATGCGAGACAAAGGTATAAAAATTATAGGAATTAAAAATAAAAATTATGAATATCTTGATGATAATGGTTTTATTAAAGAAGGAACTTATGTTCCGGAAGGACAAGAAGTTATTATAGTTGGCATGATAAATGTTCGCGAAGTTTTGAAGGAATATAAAAATGGCGTATTTACAGATGTAAAAAAAGAAACTATATATACAGATATTTCTATTTCTACAGATAATTCTTTATTTGGAAAGGTAGATAGAGTATATAAATCAGATAAAATTGCTGGAAATAATTCAACAATATGCAAAGTGCGCTTTTTAAAAATTAAAAAACCAGAGTTTGGAGATAAGCATTGTTCACGACATGGTCAAAAAGGTGTTATAGGATTGATAATTCCTGAAGAATGTATGCCTTATACAAAAGATGGTGTCCGTCCAGATATTATAATAAATCCACATGCTATCCCTTCGCGAATGACTATAGGACATTTAGTTGAATGTATATTCGCAAAATTATGCTGTATTGATGGATTATTAGGAGATGCCAGTGTATTTATACCTCTTGAAAAAGAAACTATATATGAAGGATTAAAAAATAATAACTTTAATAAATTTGGCAATGAGATATTATATAATGGTTATACTGGAGAACAAATAAATACTGAAATTTTTATTGGACCTACCTTTTATTTTAGATTAAAGCATATGGTTGCTGAAAAGATAAATTCTCGTGGTATTGGGAAGGTAGTTGGGTTAACAAGACAACCAACTGAAGGGCGTCGTAAGGGCGGTGGATTAAGAATAGGTGAAATGGAGCGCGATACTGTGTTAAGCCATGGAATATCTAATTTTATTAAAGAAAGTATGATGGAAAGATCTGATAAATTTAGCTGGTGTATATGTAAAAGATGCGGGACATTAGTTTCTTTTAATATCAAGGAAAATATTAATATATGTAAAAATTGTAATAATGATGATGTATCTGTTATTCAAACACCTTATGCTTTCAAATTATTTATTCAAGAATTAGAAACTATGGGAATACAACCACGATTAAATACCGAGCTTATTGATATGCCTATCAATCAATTAGAATTGAATATTGATGATAATAATCAAGATGAAGATGAAGATGATAATGATAATGATAATGATAACGATGATAATGAAATTATAGAAAATAATATTAATAATGACTATGATCCCTTTAATTCACAAATAGATAATTTTGCTACTAAAAATACTATAATAGATGTAAAAATATGGGCCGATACCTATGATAAAGAATATGCTAAAATGAAAGGAGGGAAATATAAGAATAAAGAAAATGAAGAAGAGGAAGAAGAGGAAGAAGATGAAGAAGAGGAAAAAGAGGAAGAAGATGAAGAAGAGGAAGAAGAGGAAGAAGAAGAGGAAGAAGAGGAAGAAGATGAAGAAGATAAAGAACAAAAAAAAAATAAAGGTCAAAAAGGAGGGTCAGAAGAAGAAATAAAAATATTAGAAAAACAGTTAGAAATTAAAAAATTAGAATTAGAATTAGAAAAAAAAAAATTAGAAAATGATAAAATACTTGAAATGCAACAGCAACCACAACAGCAACAACATGAACAGCAACAACAGCAACAACATGAACAGCAAGCACAACAGCAACAACCACAACATGAACAGCAAGCACAACAGCAACAGCAACAACAACAGCAACAACAACAGCAACAACAACAGCAACAACAGCAACAGCAACCACAACAACAGCAACATCAACCACGACAACAGCAACAGCAACCTCTTCCTAATAATGTACCTACTGAATTTGAAAAACAAATTCTTGCACAGGGCAATAGAGGACTTGACCAGAATGATTATTCAAATAAACTTGAAACTGTAGCAACAGCCGCAATTGGAGCTATTGCTCTTGATCATCTTCTAAGCGGCGGAGATAGCCCAGGATCAGATAGTGATGTAAGTGACGTGAGTTACACAAGTGACGCGAGTTACGTAAGTGAAGCGAGTGACCAAGATGTTGAAGATAAAAAAAGTGATATTAAATATGTGGATATAGCTATATAAATATATTATTTAAAATAAATATTATTATTAGAAAATAGATAGATTAATATAATGGAATTTTATGAATATATTACATATACATTAATAATTTTAGTGTTAATAGCTTTTATTGCGATTATTTCATATATAATATATGATAACTACACATATAAAAAAAATTTAACATCTGATTTAAATACAAATTTTATAGATATAAATCAAAATTTTGACTCAACATCAAATATTATTAACAGTCTATATAGCAAGCATAGCAGTAATATTAATATAATTGACTCACGTGTTTATGAAAATAGCAATTTATTGACAAAAGATATTAAAGATTTAAATTCAAGACATACAGCAAGCCGTGAATTAATTACAAATAATATAATAGATATAAATACAAAACTTACAGCAAATACTAATAATATAATAGATATAAATTCAAGATATACCGCAAGTAGTAATTTATTAAAAGCTATAGATAAAAAATATAGCATAAGTAGCAATTTATTTACAAGTAATATAGATAATTTCAGTTATAATTTAAATAAATTCTTTGCTTTTAAAAATAATACTGCTAATTTTAATGATACAAATAAAAAAATATATGAATATAGAACATTTGATGATAATATTTCTAAATTAGAATTAATAGCAAAGACAACAGCAATTTCTGGTTTACAATTAAATACTAATACAGACAAAGAATTAGGAATATGTAATTCCGATGGAACTAAATGTTTTCATGTATTAAGCACAGATGATACCTTATCTATTTATAAACCAACTACTCAAGGAGGAAGTAAGAATATATATATAGGAGGTAAAGATGAAAGTGCTCCATTTAAGATAGTAAATGGAGAAGTATTTATTAATGGAACTAAATATGTAGCCCTGGCTGCCCCAGCTGCCCCGGCTGCTTCAGCTGCTCCTGCTGCTTCATCAATTACTAAAACTGTTGCTATTGCTGAAGCAATACTTATACAGGATGGTAGCGATGTAATTAACACTATTGAGGTTACTAACGGTGGTTCAGGTTATATGACAGCTCCTTCAGTTATATTTAATAATAATGTAGTCCCGTCGGGTGCTGGTGGTAGAAAAGCTTCTGCTATAGCAGTTTTAGGAACAACACCTGGTTTTACAGACAAAGTAGCAAGTATAACATTTACAGATCCTGGGTTAGGTTATACAACACCGCCAGTAATAACTTTTAGCGGCGGCACACCTATACAAGGAAGTTCTATATTCCCTCCAACAGCTAATATAAGACAAGTAGTAGGTTCTAAACGTGTTATATCAGAAATTAGGCTTTCTTCTCCTGGATCAGGTTATACAAGTGCTCCTGAAATTCGTATAAATGATAATGTTCAACCTATTGTTTCTGGCGGTAGATTAGCAAGAGCAAGAGCAGTTCTTGGAACAGAAGTTGGTTTTACTGACAAAGTAAAAACAATAATACTTGAAGACCCTGGTTCTGGTTATACAACTCCGCCAACAATAAGTTTTATTGGCGGACAATAAGTTAATATTAAGCAATATCCATCAAAATATAATTATATAATTATTTATATATATTAAAAAAATAATTATATATAGTAATATGAAAAATAGAAACTTTAGTATTAATATAATTTTCACATTATTATTTCTTATAATAAGTGCCTTATTTCTAATATATATATTTAGAGATATTAATTGTAGAGAATATTTTGGAGAAGATCCTTATTCGTGGAAATATGGAGAAGGTCATACTTGCAAAGGAAATTTAAATACAAATACAGAATTAATAAATAATAAATCAAAATTTCGCGAAGAAAAATATAATAGATACGAAGATAATGAAAAATATAATAAATATAAATTATTAGACACTCTAAATGAATACCAAAAGTATTGCGATATAATGAGTTGGAATGACTTATTAGCCTACAGATGCTTAAAAATATCACCTTTTGAATTATCAGAATTTCTTAATAAAAGTGAAATTAATATAGAAAATACTTTTGAAGCTATATATATATATAATGAAGAAAGCCTTTATAGTTATTTATTATCAAAAATATATAATCAAAAAAATAGCCTTAATGGTCAAAAAATAATTGGCCCTGTATATGTGTGTATATCTCAAGCACCTTATTTAAAATATTTAAATAATCATAATCCTAAAAATATAATAGATAAAACATTAGATGCCAGAATTGATATATTAAATAATAGAAATCCATATTATTTAGAAAAAATAAATAGCAAAGGAGTTCAAAGTTTTGTAACAAATACAAGCTCCGTTGATGATAGATCAAGATTAGAAATATCATCAATATATGATCAAAATTCAGCAAAAGCAGAAACTTCAATTTCATCATTATATTGTCAAATATTGATAATATATCCTCTATATAGAATAGGTATGAAACTTAAAAATTCTAATTCAATAGTACAAAAAGAAATTATAAAAAAATTTTTAGATGAACAAATAAATTCTTTTTACACAGACAATGATTTGTGTAATATAAGATGTAATAAATCAAGTCAACTTAATTGCGGTTGTTTATCCTTTGATGCTGATGCGGCATCCTTTAATGAAGATAGCAAAAAAAAAGCAACATTTAATCCATTTTTTGATAATAAAACAGAATATACAAAAGCAAATAAAGATATGGATTTACCAAGCTATAAATCCAGATGTATTGATCATACTATAAATAATATGAATGGAAACTTCAGTATGATGTATTTTGTAAATCCATACGCAGATAGATATGGAGATATGGATATTATTCAAGAACCATAAATTATAATTATTATTTTATGATGTTTTTTCTTCATTATCATTATCATTATCATTATCATCATCGTCTATAAACTTATATTTTTTAATTCCAATAGAAATTGGAAGCATCTTGTATTCTTCAACTTTTTCCCAAAATATATTAATTTTAGGAATAATATTATTCCATTCAGTATTATTAAATATAACACGTTGGATTATCATTTCATCTAATTTCCAATATGTATATTTACTAAACTTTAATTTATTACTTTCTTCACTGTTAATATAATTTTGCTTATTATTAATAATTTCATCAACACATTCTTTGGGAGTTTTATTAACATCGCTATAATAATATATATATTCGCCTTTACTATTATAATATTCTGCTATTACACCATGCTTAATATTATCATTCAATTCTAAATAATCTTCCTCATTTTCTATTGTTTTAAAGATACATTCTATATAATCGCATTCTTTCAGTTTACATACAGCAAGCTGACCTTGAATCTGCATTTTGTATTTATCAGGTATAATACCATCAATAATTTTTCGCGAATATGGACATTTAATTTCAAGCATTATTCCCAGATCATTAATACCATCAGGTGACGCACCAAAATGTTTATTATCTACATCGCATATTAATCCAAAATCATGAATATTAATATTATTCATTTTTTGCGAATAGCATCGCGTCGCCATTGGCTCAAACATTGTTCCCCATTTTAACGCAGGAATAGCATTGTAATTAATATTATCAACAACTATATTTGCTTTTTTCTTTGCCAATTTAATACTAACATTACCACCTTTGATAGCATCATAGAGATCGCTTGCTGTTAGTCGTGTTTTTCTTGCTTCAAACCATTCATCAGTTCTCTGTTTCATAAGTGGTAATTGAAGTAACACCTTTAATTCATCCCGATATTGTTTAATAGCTGTTATTCGTGCTGTAACTACTTCTAATGTAAATACCTTATCTTTATTTAAAATATTATATACTAATTGTGAAACATTTTCAACATTAAAATCTCTCATCCCCGAAAGATTTATATATTTTAAAATACATAAATCAATCTCTTGATTAATATTTGTCAAAGACATATATATATTATAATGTAATTTATATTTATATGCTTTCATAACTTTCATAACTTCCTTAACTTCCTTATTTATCTGGTGTAATATTAGAAAGTTCATTCTCACATTTTTTTTTATATGCTTTTGAACTCTTGAGTTTTTTGTCAAATGCCACATTTATTTGACGTAACAACTTTTTACTATTAAAATCTAAGATAGATGGGTCTGTAGTCATTTTTTTATTTTTTGTCTTTGAAGCAATTTTTTCCTCATATATCATCATAACTTCATTAGTTTTATTATCAATTAGTAAATCAAACGCATAAGTATCCATTGTTAGTATTTTATAGTAATTAGTAGCAATTATATAATTATATAAATCAATTTTTATATATAATTTATGAGTATTATACTGATACTTCCCTAATATTAATTTGATTTTCAAAAATATCAATATATTGAAATGAATTATTTCCAAATGCTCTTGATATGCCAGTATCTGTATACCATATCCGATTGTTTTTAAGCTTCACATTTTCAACTACAGTATGTCCAATAAACATATAAAGACATCCAATCTTTTCCATTAATTTTATTAAATCTTCTTCTTCATTTAAATCTCTTGTCCACAAAATACCATCATTATCAAGTATTATTTTATCAAATATCTCCTTGTCTTCTAAAAATACAGTATTATTTTTTACAAAGTTTTTCCAAATTGTATTTATATATGATATATCCTTATTGTATTTTGTTAGTATATTTAAATGTTCTATTGTTAATCCAGCATGACAAAATAATAATTGCCCAATTTTAACAACAATAGGGCGTTGTCCTAATATAGCTGATAATGTTCCACCAGGCTTAAATAATTCATATCGTTTTTTTATATTATCATCTAAACTCTCCCGAGATACATAAGAATAATTTCCAATAATATTCATTAATTCATGATTACCAATTAAAGATATTACACGACCACCTTTAGACATTGCTATTTTATTTAATAAATTTGTAAAATATATCATTTCTACATCTGGTAAAACTTCCCAACTATCAAGCGATGGATCTCTATTAATACTATCTACTTGGTCTCCCATTTGAACAACAATAGTATTTTTTGGTTCGGCAATCCATTCAATATTTTTATTAATTACTTTTGCGTCTATTAATATATCCTTAAATCGTCTTATATCTCCATGAATATCCCCAATAATTACTATTCTGTTATTATATTCATATTCAAATATTATATCTTCATTAATCATATTGTAATATATAATATATATTATTTTATATAATATTATATAAAAAATACATTATAATTATTTATAAATATGATTAGACTAAATATATATGTTATATATAGCGAAGAATTAGAAAATAGACATGGAACAATTAATAGTTCATTATCATTAATTAAAGACATATGCACACAAAAAAATATAGAGATTAAAATAAATATTATTTCAGAACCAGGAAAAGAACATGTTAATAAGCATATAAGCACTTTTAATACTCGCGTTAATTATGATAAATTTACTGATAATAACATATACAATGATTTAATTATGCCTTTAAATGTATGTCAAATATCAAACTTTGAAAAACACAGGTATATTTATAAATTGATATTAGAAAATACAAAGGATACCAATGAAAATGACATAAACGATCTTCATTTAATTATTGAAGATGACATTATTATATTAAAGGATTACATTAATAATATTAGCGAGTTTATTGATGATTTAAATACTTCTCAAAATGATGACTGGGACTTTTTATTTACATGCTTAAATGTTGTTAATAATCCATCCAAATATATAAATATCAATGAATTATATAATATAATTATATCAAAATCATGCTATGTTATTAAAGGTAAGAAACTATGTGAAAAATTATATGAGGCAACTAATACTTTTAAATTAAATATAAAATTAACATTATCAAAGTTTATCAAAGATAATAATTATAAGGCATTATCATATAATAAAATAACCTTTATTGAAGGATCTAAATTAGGATTATATACATCGTCTGTAAATCCTAATAATTACCTATTTCTAAATAATAATTATATTGATCTAAAGAAAATATCTGAAAAAAATGAATTAACTGAAGATGATATTAAAAGAGCTGAAAAAATATATAGCGATTCTCTAAATATACAATCTATAGATATTCAAAATATTATGGGTATTATCTATTATAATTACAAAAATTATAAAAAAGCTAAGGAATATATGTGCGCATCTTTGAATAGTTTAAAGAAATGTAAAGGATATACTATTATGAAAAATAATGAGATTTTAAGTAATACTATAAATATTTATAAATATGATCAAGATTTACTTGATGAATGTATTGCTTCAAAATCAAAATATTCATAGCCCAATATCAGCTATATTATTTTTTTTCTTTTTAATTTTGTTATAAGTTCCTTCTTTGTATAAACAACACGTTTTTCATTTTTAGTTTGTGAAAGTTTAATTTGATTGGCTTTACACAGACCCTTTACATATTTTATATTCATATCAGCGTAAATTGATTTATTACGCCGTCCTCCTGAAATTTTGGAGCGTTCAAATTGTGGGTTATATAAACTACTATAATAGTTAGTGTCATATAATCTTTTATAATATTCCATGTGTCTTTCTTTTATATTTTTAAGACTTTTGGTATATAAATAGTTGATATGATCTACATCTGTTTCATTATAATACCAATCTGTAAGAAAATCAGTATATTCTCTATATATATTTTCTGTATCAACACCTTTTTCTTGAAATATTTTCATATAAAAATTCATTATATTAACAAAATTTTTATAAAAATTAAAATTTTTTAAATCCATAGTAGAAATAGTTTCAAGTCTTGATTTTTTACTTTGTCTTTTATCTTCTTCTACATCTAAACGATGAGCACAAATATGTCTCCTATCGTCTATACGTTCTTTTATATTTTTTAATTTTTGAATAATTTTATCAATATATTCTATAATACTCTGAGAAACATGAGAAGAATTTTTTATTGCTTGTAGTTCTTTAATATCTTCTATTATCATTTTTGATAAACTATTATAAAATGTTTTTATGTTATTTTCACAATTTTTTATTCCTATATCTATATATATTTGTCATTTTCAGACCTATTTCTTTTTGTTGAAGAAAAAAATGCCATATCTATTATATTATTACATAATAATACTTTTTATAATAATATTATAATTTTGTTATTTTTCCTTTATATTACATGTAAATGATTGCATTTAAGCTACTAACTACAACTTGACAACACTATTGCGGTTTGTCGTTTTTTTGTAAATCAACTCCTCTCTTATATCTTTCTGCTCGTTCATCATTTACTATTCCAATTTCTACTATTTAGTAATATGTATTATTATATATGTAAAAAGCTAATTATTTTTGTAAAATAGCAACATAAATTCCATTCCACCAATTATTAGATAAGTCAGGTTCTGGAGTAACTGAATTATCCCAAGTCAATCTAATTTCTTTTTCATATAATACTTTTAAGTTTAATTTTTGAATAGATTTTATTGTTCCATTTCTAACATGTTCCCAATTCCAGTCATCTACTATAAAAATAAATATATCATCTAAACAATTATAGTAATGTTGCAAAGCTTTATAATGACTTTCTTCTGTATGATTTCCATCATACATATAAAAATTAACCTTTGGTAATACAGAAACATCTACATTATAACAATCATTTTCAATAAAAGTTGCATTGTTTTCTCCTTTAAATTTTTCAAAATTAACTAAAAATTCAGACTTAGGACCTCCAAATTCACTCCAATTATCTATACAGATTACAGTTGCTTTATTTCCACACATAGCAGAACAAACAGAACTACCTTTCCAACTTCCTATTTCTAAATATCGTGCATCTTCTATGTTTAGTAAATTATTATAAAAATGTCTTGTTTTTGTTCCACTCATACCATCCATACTTATAATATCATTTGTGATTTTTGAAATGTTTTTTTCAGCATTTTCAAAAGCAATTTCAATATGGGGTTTATAAATTTCTATCATTTTATATATATATATTACTTATTTTTATATATATATATTACTTATTTTTATATATTATAAAAAAATAAAAAAGTTTTATCATATTATTCTATGAACTTTCTAATGCGGATATCTTATCATTGGCCTCATTTATTTTTGTATTTAATTGCGATACAACATTTATTAGATTATCAAACTTAGTTAATAGGTCAGTTAGTTCATCCTTAGTAGCAAACCCAGATACATCAGGGAGTTCAGCCTTAGTAGCAAACCCAGATACATCAGGGAGTTCAGCCTTAGTAGCAAACCCAGATACATCAGGGAGTTCAGCCTTAGTAGCAAACC
>Ga0114967_10002569_pt1 | contig 15178 bp, 9 predicted proteins | sample M_130628_MF_Meta_FD_92639 | JGI IMG/M metagenome (GOLD analysis project Ga0114967, IMG submission 92639) | Freshwater microbial communities from Lake Montjoie, Canada to study carbon cycling - M_130628_MF_MetaG | ecosystem: Environmental > Aquatic > Freshwater > Lake | place: Lake Montjoie... | reverse complement strand
GCCACAAGCGTCCCTTGATCGGCTATCACGCGGACATCGGACACGCCGGCATCGGCGACGAAGTTCTCGGTGCCTGGGACTTTCACTTCGCAGGTCGTGAGGAATATTCATGCAAGCGCGGCGTGCGATTGACGATCGATGAAAACGGAAAAGCAAGCCGAGGGGCGATCAAGGATCCTTTCGTGCCGTCGGATGTCCGTGATGGCGATTGGAATAGCGTCCGGGTGGTGGCGATGGGGCGGAATTTCAAGTTCTTCATCAACGGGAAACCGGCCTCGGAATTCACGGACAACGCGACGGTCGGACGGTTTGATTCCGGCGGCATCGCGCTGCAAATCCACGACAAGGGAATGAGCGTGGAATTCAAAGATATCCAACTCAAGAAACTCAAATGACGATGAATCAAACTATCAACCGTGCGGCCGGTGTGGCATCCTTGGGGTGCTTGGGCGCGCTGTCCATTCTTCTCGCCATCATCCCGCTCGCTCGTGCCGCGGACCAACCCGACCTGCCGCTGGTCGATCTTTCGGCGCAGAAGGATCGCCAGGTCGTGGTGGCCGCCGGAACCGAGCAAATCTATCAGGGCCACCCGACGACCCTGCTGATGCCGGATGGCAAGACGATCTTTTGCGTGTGGTCCGTCAACCACGGCGGGTCCGCCGGGCCGATGGCACGCAGCGATGACGGAGGGCTCAACTGGACCCGCATGGACGGGCAACTGCCGGACGGGTTCAAGTCGCATCTCAATTGTCCGAGCATTTACCGGATGACCGATCCGGCCGGCAAGGAGCGGCTATGGGTATTCTCCGCCGCCAAGGACAGCCGCCAGGGTCCCGGCATGCCCAGCATCATGAGCGAGGATGCCGGGAAGACCTGGAAGGAGATGCCGCCGCTCGGCTTTCCCTGTGTCATGACCTTCAGCAGCATCGTGCGGCTCAAGGACGGCCGCTATCTCGGCCTCTATCACAAAGGTCCCGGAGGGGCTGACAAGACGCCGCTCGAAGTTCTGCAAACGATTACTGCGGATGGCGGCTTGAGCTGGAGTGCTCCCGTGGTGGTCGCTGCCGTCGCAGGCAGGAATCCTTGCGAGCCTTTCGTCTTTCGCAGCCCCGACGGCGCGGAACTGTGCTGCCTGATGCGCGAGAACACGCACAAGAGCCGCAGCCTCGTCATGTTCAGCCGCGATGAGGGTGTTAACTGGACGCCACCCACCGACACGCCGTGGGGCCTGACGGGAGATCGGCACATGGGCGTTTACGCGCCCGATGGCCGCCTCGTCATTGCCTTCCGCGATCAGGCCCCGGGCAGCCCGACAAAAGGTCACTTCGTCGCATGGGTGGGCACCTACGATGACCTCCGCCAAAACAGGCCGGGGCAGTGCCGTATCAAGCTGCTTCACAGTTACGCGGGTGGCGACTGCGGATATCCGGGCATGGAGTTGTTGCCCGACGGCACCATCGTGGCCACGACTTATATCAAGTACCTTGCGGGAACCGAGAAACACTCCGTGGTTTCTACCCGGTTCACTATGGGACAGATTGACCTCATGAGGGAAGGCGCTGCCAAAACTACCGTTCCGAAGGCGGCCGAGGCTACCGCATTTCACGTTCCATTGGCAAAGGAGATCACGGTGGGAGGCAGCGCGTTCGATCCTGCGACACCGCCCTCTGGTTTGGAACTGCGTCAGGAGTTGGGCTTGGTGACGGCGAAGCCGGTGGACGGGCAACTCGTCTATGAAAGCAAAACACATCTTTTTGAAACCAGAGCCGTGATTACGCCAGGCGGGGATTACCTGTTGATGTTTCCGGAAGGTGAACACTACGGCGGCAAGACGAATAAGGTGAATGACCTCATGGCCATGCGCTCCTCCGACAAAGGCCGGACATGGAGCGCACCAAAACCCGCGTTCCAGGTTGAATACAACCAGCACGGTTTCGTGCCGCTGATTCCGCGCGGCACCAAGCGCATCTACGCCTTCGGAACGCAACCGGTGTGGAGCGAGTTCTCAGTGCAGCACGGGCAGCAGGAGAATGCCCCCATTGGTTTCCGCTATAGTGACGATGACGGCCATACATGGTCCGATGTGCAACTCATCCGACCGGTCAATGACCCGGAATTTCGCGGCATGTCCGTGATGCGCATGTGCGAAACTGACAGTGGCGCGTGGATCATTGGATCGCATCTCTCCGATTCGTCGGCGAAGCCCTTGCTGACGCGGCAATTTCTGCTCCGTTCAGAGGACCACGGCAAGACCTGGACGCTGCTACCCGACAGACGGCCCAACGGTTGGTTTGCACCGGGTTTCAACCGCATGGACGAGGGCCGTCCAATCAATCTGGGCGGTGGAAAGGTGCTCGGAATGTTCCGCACTCTGGAGGGTCATCTTTGGACGGCACGCAGCGATGACGACGGCAAGAGTTGGACCTCGCCCAAGCCCACTTCACTTATTCATCCCAACGCGCCACCAATGCTATTTAATCTTAGCGATGGTAAGACGCTCGCCGCGTTTCACCACAATCATCACGCGCCGACTTCCGGCCCTATTCCGAAGGGCGATGGCATGAAGAGCCGCGGCGAACTTTGGGTCAGCCTGTCGCGTGACGGGGGCGAGACGTGGAGCGAGCCACGCTTCGTGCTGGCCAATGCGCTGGCCGAGGCCGGGCAGAGCTCTTGGCACAATTACCAGTGCTCCTACCTCGACGCATTCGCGGATGACGGCACCCTGCACCTCTTCCTGCCGCACCGCTGGAAACGCGCCCTCCATCTGACTATCCGGGAAGCGGACCTGGCAAAGCTCCCCACCCGCGCCGATATCGTCAGGGCAGTTGCCAAATAGCTCAGATGAACCCTTTCTCTGCTAAAACATCGTTTCATCTATGAAAGCAGACCTATCACTCACGGCGGCCGAGCTGCTGCAACTTCAACGCTGGAGTACGCCGGCCATCTACAATGGCTGGGAACAGATCACGCGGCGCAACGTGGCAAGCGAGGCGTTCAATCTGGAGGAGACGCGTGACTTTATGCCGCAAATGGGACCGATGGTGGGGTGGGCCGTCACAGTGGTCATCGAGCCGAGCAACGAGAAGCATCGCGCGGCCAATCCTGAGGGCTGGAGCGAATACCGCCGCTACGTGGCCATCGTGCCGGGACCGAAGGTGGTTGTTGTGCAGGACCTCGACAAGCCGCAGGTGATCGGTTCGTATTGGGGCGAGGTGAATGCGAACATGCATCGCGCGCTCGGGTGCGTCGGGACGGTCACTGATGGTGCCATTCGCGATCTGGATGAGATGACACGACGCGCCTCCCGGAAATGTTTTCCACAGCAGAGCACCGAGCCGAATTTCAAAATACAACGACAAAAAAGCCGATGACCAATCCCCAAAATATTGCCACCACCAAATCGTCGGTGCCTCCCGGTCGTCAGGACCTGAAGCTAAGAATCTTCTTTTGGTCCATGACCTCGGCGCTGGCGGGGTTTCTCTTCGGTTTTGACACCGTAGTGATTTCCGGCGCGGAGCAGACCATTCAAAAACTCTGGGACTTGAGTGCGGGGATGCACGGACTCGCCATGGGTTCCGCCCTTTATGGCACCGTTGTTGGTTCCTTGCTGGGCGGCTGGCCCACGGACAAGTTCGGCCGCAAGAAGACTCTCTTGTTCGTCGGCGTGCTCTATGTCCTTTCGGCGCTCGGCTGCGGCTTTGCCGGTGGAGTGGGCATGTTCATCGCCGCCCGCATCATCGGCGGCATCGGCATTGGCATCTCGACCGTGGCTGCGCCGCTGTACATTTCCGAGATTGCGCCACCGGCCTATCGTGGGCGGCTGGCGGGCATGTTCCAGTTCAACATTGTCTTTGGTATCCTTGTCGCCTTCGCCTCCAATGCCATCATCGCCCGCATCGGCGGCGAGAATGCCTGGCGCTGGATGCTGGGCATCGCGGCAATTCCGTCCGTGATTTACGCCGGGATGTGCTTCGCCCTGCCGGAGAGCCCGCGCTGGCTGATCGGCCGCAAAGGAGACCGTGTGGCGGGACTGGCCGTGCTGAAACTCATCGAACCGGAAAAATCGCAGGCCGAACTGGAATTCCACGCGAGTGAAATTCAATCCGCCACCACCTCCGAAAAGGCGGTGGCCGCTGGGTTCTGGACCAGGCGCCTCCGGGTGCCGATCTTGCTCGCGTTCCTGGTCGCTTTTTTCAACCAACTTTCCGGAATCAACGCGATTCTGTATTTCGCGCCGCGTATCTTTGAGATGACGGGGCTGGGCGAGAAGGCGGCGCTGCTGCAATCCGTCGGTATCGGCATCACCAATTTGATCTTCACGTTTGTGGGCCTGTGGCTGATTGACCGGCTCGGGCGGCGCACACTGCTCTATATCGGTTCGTTCGGTTACATAGCCTCGCTGGGACTGACGGCATGGGCGTTCTTTACACAGCATTACAGCATTGTGCCGGCCTGCATCTTCGCCTTTATCGCGGCGCACGCGGTGGGGCAGGGCGCGGTGATCTGGGTGCTCATCTCGGAGATTTTCCCGAACCGCCATCGCGCCGAGGGACAGGCCCTAGGCAGTGCCACACACTGGGTTTTCGCCGCACTCCTCACTACTCTTTTTCCCACGATGGTCAATTTGTCCGGCGCAAATGAGCAGCCACAGCGGGCAGGGTTCATCTTCCTTTGCTTCTGCGGCATGATGGTGCTGCAGCTCATCTGGGTGAAAACGATGGTGCCTGAAACCAAAGGGGTGCCGCTCGAAGAGATGCAGAAGCGGCTCGGGATCGAATAGCGCTGAAGTTCAACCTGGCAGACCACACCGTATGAAACACGCTTTGACCCACATTGTGCGACGCCACCTCGCTCCACTTCTCCTCGTGGTCTCGCCCATCATGATGTTGCCCTTGAGACTCTCCGCGGCAGACGCGAGCGAGGCGAGGGCGAAACTGATTGAGGGGATTGAGGCGAAGATCGGCCGGGAGGGGCTGACGCTGGCAGACCAGATTCGCGGCGCGCGCGAGTTGCGCCAGCGTCTCTGGAACGATCCGCAGCGGCCACGCTATCATCTGATGACGTCTGAAGGCTTTTGGAACGACATCAACGGCACCATTTATTGGAAGGGCCGCTATCACGTCTTTTTTCTCGGTCGTAGCGCGCCGGATCTCGAAACGATCCTTAGTGGCCGGGACACCGATAAAATGCGCGAGACTTGGTTTCACGCGTCGAGCCGCGACCTTGTCCACTGGATTCATCATCCACCGGCGCTGGTTCCCGTCTTTGACGGTTCGATGCCCAAGGGCCTTTTCAGCGGCGACATGATGGACAACATGCCCGTGCCGACGATCATGGTGCATGTGCCTGGCCAGGGAACCTGCCTTTACACCGCCGAGGACGATGAGTTGGACGACTGGAAACCCCATCCGAACAACCCGGTCATTCCGATCGCCGGCGCGCCGCCGGAGGCGGTCATCTTCGATCCCTGCGGTTGGAAGGAAGGTGAGGTTTACTACGCGCTCATCGGCAGCAAGAACAAGACGCCCGGCTATGAGGGTGATTCGACAAGCCTCTTCCGTTCACGGGACCTCGCGCACTGGGAGTATCGTGGCCCATTCTATAAGTCCGAACGCCGCTGGACCCCGGAAAGTCAGGACTGCGCCTGCCCCGACTTCTTTCCCCTCGGCAGCAAATACATGCTCCTCTCGCACGTGCATAGCCCGCAGAATCATCTGCAGTATTACATCGGTCGCTTCGACAAACAGGCGGAGCGATTCCTGCCCGAAAGCCACGGCTACATGAGTTGGCCCGGCGGCCAGCTTTGCGGGCCCGAGACGTTGCTGGACGGCAAAGGCCGCCGCATCTTCTTCGGCTGGATCATGGAGGCTGGCCCGCATGACCCTGCCTGGGACTCGGTGGCCACCTTGCCGCGCGTGCTCTCGCTGGGCGACGATAACACGCTGCGCATCGAGCCGGCGCCGGAGTTGGAAGTGCTGCGCTGCAATCCGCGCCATCGCGAAAACCTTGCCGTCTCCGGTGAACTCCCGCTCAACGACGTGCGCGGCGACTGCCTCGAGATTTCCGCCGTCATCGAGCCGGGTGACGCGAAGGAGTTCGGCCTCAAGGTCCGCGGTTCGCCGGAGGGCGACGAGCAGACCGTCATCTTATGCTCGCCCTCGGAGAAGACACTGAAGGTGGAGCTGGCGAAGTCCTCACCAAACGCGAAATACACTTGGGGAACAAGCGTGGTGAAGGAGCAGGCCGCGCCGTTTGAGTTGCTGCCGGACGAGCCGCTGCGGCTGCGGGTGTTCCTCGACCGCTCGGTGCTGGAGGTCTATGCCAACGGACGGCAGTGCATCACCCAGCGCATCTACCCGTCGCGCGCCGACAGTCTCGGCGTCGCGCTTATCACCCGCGGGGGCAGTGTCAAGGTGAAATCACTCGACGCGTGGGACATCAGCCCTGTCAACTCCTGGTGAGCGCGTGAAACTACTGAATCACAATGAGTCTTCACCCCGCAGCCCTTGCCGATACCCCATGGTGTTTGATATCCGGGGCCACCCAAAACCAGTCAGCCGCGCACAAGGAATGATCAAATAAACACCAACCAACGGAGCCAACATGAAACCAGCCATACCCAAAACCGATCAAACACCGTCAACCCAACTCCGAAAAGCAGTTTTCGGAGGTTTCCAACGGACCATCCGCACCACTGTATGGGCCTTGGCCCTGCTGTCGACTGCTTGCGCCCGCGCCGACGTAACGCTCGAATCACTCCTTGCCGAGATGACCGAGTTCGCCGCTGTTGCGCGCTGGCCACAACCGGAATTCACCTGCAAACAGGCCAGCAGTTACGACCGCGGAACCGTGGCACCGGACCAGCCTGGCTGGTTTGCCAACAGTGACCAGAACCAGTTCATTCGCACCGAGACGAATCAAGGCCGCGTTGAAAAGGTGATGCTGGACGCCGATGGGCCGGGATGCGTCGTACGTTTCTGGCTCACCACCGATCGAAACAAGAGCGGGACGCTGCGCTGCTATTTGGACGGCGCGGCAGAGCCGGCGCTGATGTTTCCCGCCTACGACCTGCTGAGCGGCGATCTCAAGATCGGCCCGCCGCTGGTCCAGCCGCATCCAGACTACCGACCCGACGGGAATGGCGGAAACAACTTTTACTTACCCATCCCTTACGCGAAGCACTGCAAGATCACCTGGGAGGAAGCGGGTCAAAGCTCGCGCTACTACCAGATCAACTATCGCACCTACGCGCCAGGCACGGCGGTGCAGACGTTCACGCTTGCTGCGTTGGAAGCGGCACGCCCAGCGGTGGAGCGAGTGAACAAGGCTTTGCAGTCGCCGCCGGATGAACCGCAAGGACAGGCCGTGACGGCGGAAAAGGAAATCGCCGCGAGTGGGGAACATTCACTCGAACTGCCGACCGGACCGTCTGCGGTGCGCCGGCTGGAACTGCGTGTGCCAACCGGCCAATCGGAGCGCGCGTTGCGCTCGCTCATTGTGCAGATGGAGTTCGACGGTGACCGCACCGTCTGGTGTCCGTCCAGCGACTTTTTCGGCAGCGGCGTCGGGCTGAGCCGGGTCGAAAGCTGGTATGGCACGGTGGCCACCAACGGCACGATGATTTGCCGCTGGGTGATGCCTTATCAGAAAACCGCGAAGATCACGCTGCTCAACCTTGCCGGGCAGCCGATCAACGTTTCCCTTCGTGCCACGGTCAGTCCCTGGACATGGGATGACCGCTCCATGCACTTCCATGCGGTCTGGCACTACGAATCTGGGCTGAAGACTCCGCCGCATCGCGATTGGAACTTCGTCAAGCTGACGGGCCGCGGCGTTTATGTCGGCGACACGCTTGCGCTCTTCAATCCCGTGGCCACCTGGTATGGCGAAGGCGACGAGAAGATTTGGGTGGACGGCGAAGCGTTCCCCTCGCATGTCGGCACCGGCACCGAGGACTACTACGGCTATTCCTACGCGCCCAAGCCGGTTCACAACACGCCGTTCTGCGGCGAACCGCGCATTGACCAACCGATGACGCAAGGCCACAACACCCCCATCCGCACGCGCAACCTCGACGGCATTCCGTTCCGCCGCTCACTCCAGTTCGACATGGAACTGATTTCGTGGCAGCCGACGACGCTCACGTATGCCGCGACGACCTACTGGTATGCGCTGCCGGGGGCTTCGTCGAATGTTCAGCCGCAGCCGCGCGAAGCCGCGTTGGCCATACCCACACCGGCCGAGGCGAACCCCGCTGCGAACGGTACGAAATATGAATAACACACGGCGCAGGCAAGATGAAGGAGCTGGCGGAGATAGCCGTGGGAATCCGCCGGAATCCCACCTGGCAGAACTACTCCTATTCGCCTGAGGGAATGCCTCTGGAAGACGGGTTCGACGCCAATTATGGCAATGGTGGTATGCAGCTAATTGAAGTGGCCGGCCGAGCGGACCCGCTATCCCCAAATCGAGCAGAAGGCGTACAAAACATTCGATGCCTACGCCCACTTCATGTACCTGAGCAATGACTCCGAGGGCTACCGGACACTCCGCAACGTGGAATGGATTAGGGCCCGGATCATGAGGGGCTTTCCGGGAGTTGAGCGCTTCTTGCTTTCCAGATATGCCGCCAAAGAGCTTCAGATACCGGCCGCGATTCGCTATTTCGAGATGCAGGAAGAACAAGGACGCGCAAACGACTCAAGGGACGATTGACCGGACTGAGGCTCAGACCACGCGGCGGCGGCGGATGGCAAACAGCCCGGCTCCGAGACCGAGTATCCCCAGCGTCGCGGGCTCTGGGATCTTGTCGGCGCTGAAGTAGTTGTCAAAGACTGCGGTGGCGGTCTGGTTGCCGAGAGCGGAGCCATCATAGACGATCAGGCCGTTGTTACCGCTGGCGTAGGTGGCATCAACCGCATTGATGCTGGAAATCGGATTGACGAGGTCGTTGAGGTTGAAGAGTTGGGCCGCGAGCGCGGAGCCGTTGCCACTGAAGGTGAGGCGGTAGTTGGCGTTGGCGTCCAGGTTGAAGCTATTGTCAGCGATGAGGAGGGTCAGTGCTTCATTCGTGTTTCTGCTGATGTAAAAGTCGCCGTCGGCATCAAGGCTGAGGATATAGCCGTCGGTGGTGCCGAGGCCGAAATCGCCGGAGCGGGCAAGGAAGCCCATGGCCATGCTGGTTTTGCTTTCGTCCCAGTCAGTGATGTCTGCCTGCATGTAGAAGGCGGTGTAGGTTGCGTCGAGGCGGACGCTGCCGGCTCGGCCGGGGCCGAGCGCACCGGGGTTCGGCGATGCTGGGGCTTTGATTTCATAACCAAGGGTGCTCAAACCGGGATCGGGATTGCGGAAGGTGTATTCCCCGCCGGCACCGAAGGGGCTGAGGGGAGACTGTCGGGTCCAGCCGACGTCGTTGCCGTCGGTGAAGTCGTCGGTGATGGTGATGGCGGCGGCGGCGGCGGCGACGGCGGCGGCCGTGAAGATAAGAGAGGCGAAGAGCGTCCGGTTGCGGGTTGTTCTCATGGCGGTGGTGGTTCTGAGTTGGTGCGTTGTGCTGCACGGACAGTTCAGCCCAAAAGTTCGATCCGGGAAAGAACAATTCTACTTTCACAGTTAAACTGGGGGTGTGAAATGCTATTCGAGGCATTATCCTGACCGCCATCAAGCTGGGGTTAACAGTGTAAGCTACTTTCTGCTTCCAGATCGGACGGCGCGCAGGCAGCTTGCAGCCTGTGCCCGCTACAGAATCGGAAAAAAACCACAGTTCACCCTCCGGCGCTCCGGCGCTCCGGCAGCACCAGAGCCGCCGCGATTTTCTGAAAGCCGCCGCCCTGTTAGGATCTGGATTCGCCACCCCGGAATTCTGGAATGACTCGGTTGCCTGCGCGGCGGAGTCACCCAACGGAAAACTCAACGTCTCTGCGATCGGTGCGGGGGACCGAGGTTCCGACAGCGGTCATGCCGCCGGACAATTTGTTCATCCTGGGCTGCTTCACGGTCTTCGTGATCTTGAACGGATGAAATCCGCCGTGGCGGCGAGACAGGAACCGATTTTCGGCGGCTACGAGAAATTTCGCTCCTCCCCGGCATCGCAGGCGACGTATCGCATGAAAGGCCCCTACGCCGAAGTCGCACGCAGCCCTAACATTCATTTCGCGGATTACGACTCGGACGCGAACGCCGCGTATCAGTGCGCCATCATGTGGGGCATCACCGGTGACCAAGCGTATGCCGACAAGTCGAAAGAAATCATCCGCGCGTGGTCCGGGAGGCTGACCGTGATCAGCGGCGTGGACGCCATCTTGATGGCGGGACTCGGCCCGTTCAAGATGGTCAACGCGGCGGAGCTGATTCGTCACACCGGAGCGGGTTGGGGGGAGGCGGACATTGTCCAGAGTGAACGGCATTTCCGGGAAGTCATTTATCCGGTCATTCAGGATTTCGCGCCGTTTGCCAACGGCAACTGGGACACGGCAGCATTGAAGACGATGATGGCAATCGCGGTTTACTGCAATGACCGCCCGATGCTGGAGCGCGCGCTACGTTACTATGTTAACGGCCATGGCAACGGCCGGATCACGCATTACATCATCAATGAGACGGGCCAATGCCAAGAAAGCGGACGCGACCAGGGACACACGCAGCTCGGACTGGCACATCTCGGTGATTGTTGTGAGATCGCATGGCATCAGGGCCTCGACCTCTATGGCTATGCTGACAGTTTGTTGCTGAAGGGGTTTGAATACACCGCCAAATATAACCTCGGTGAAACAGTGCCGTTCGTCGAGACGCTGGACAGGACGGGAAAATATCATCATTCAAGGATAGCCGATCAGGGCCGCGGCAGACTCCGTGCGGTGTTTGAACAGATCTATAATCATTACGCGAAGCGGCTGGGAATGCCCGCGCCATTCACGCAACGCGCCGCCGAGAAGATCCGCCCTGAAGGACCCGGGACTCCGAGCGCCGATCACGTCGGATTCGGCACGTTGCTCTTCACGCAAGTGGCTTCAGGAGATGAAGCCAAAGTCCCGCCGGTTCCGGCACCGCCCGGGGGAATGATCGGAAAGGCATCGGGAAAGGAAATCAAGCTCACCTGGATCGCGGCAGTGGACGCTAAGCACTACACTGTGAAGCGTGCCGCTGGAGAGACAGGTTATCAGATGATCGCCAAGAATATCGCGGCGACGACTTACACCGACACGGCGGCCGAAGCCGGCGAAGTTTACCGCTATGTCGTCTCCGCATCGAACGCGGCAGGTGACAGTGCGGATTCACATCCGATCTTGATTTCCGCCGGACTGCCGGAAGGCTGGGAGCACCAGGATATCGGACCTGTTGCGGTGAAAGGGAGCGCCAGCTATGACGGCACCCGGTTCACCGTTGAAGGAGCAGGCACGGAATTTGGCGGAGCCAGCGATCAGGGGCATTTCGCTTCACATGCGCTGGAGGGCGACGGCTTCATCATTGCCCGATTCGTTCCGCACACCAGTTCGCAGTTCCCCAAGTTCGGCCTGATGTGGCGCGACGGCTGCAATCCGGAGGCGGCGAATGTTTCGTTGCTAGTCGGCTTCGAGCCAGGACCAACCGACGAGCAACGGGCTTGGAAGGTCAGTCTCACTACCCGCGATTCCGCCGCCGCCGAGACAACGGTGCAGCACCTCGGAAGCAAGTTGCCGGAGCCCGCGGTGACCCATGGTCGGTTGACCGGCTGCCTTTGGTTGAAACTCGAGCGGGCGGGTGACACCTTTGCCGGCTCAGTTTCCCTGGACGGAGCCTCATGGACGCCCGCGGGCATCGCGAAAGCGTCATTGCCAAAGAATGGGTTGGCCGGTCTGCTGGTTTGCTCGCGGCTGGCAGGTGTAACAACGACGGTGATGTTTGATCACGTCGCGGTCGCACCCACTGGAAAGTTCCGGGCAAATGATGATTTGAAACCATGACAACACCGCGCAACCTTCCAAATCAAATGGCTACAGGAGACCGGTGGTTTCCGGTGGCCTTGCTGCTGGCACTAGCCACCGCCGCTTCCGGCGCCGTGCCGCCGGCCCTGCCCGCCGACAAGCACCCTAACGACCGTAGGCTCGGGGAACTGCGTGCGACGGACAGCGAGTTCCCGATGCAGCCGGTGACTGACATCAGGGCTTGGACGTCCCGCCGGGAAGAAATCCGCACGCGCGTCCTGGTGGCCGCCGGCCTGCATCCGATGCCTGCGCGGTCACCGCTGAACGCCATGGTGTATGGGAAGGTCGAACGGGATGATTACACGGTTGAGCGCGTCACCTTCGAATCGTTCCCGGGGCACTTTGTCACCGGGTCGCTCTATCGGCCCAAGTCGCCGGCCAGTGGCAAGCGAGCCGCGGTGCTCTCCCCGTATGGCCACTGGAGAAACGGGCGTTTCGGCGCAGACGGCATCGATGATGGCTATAAGATCCAGGCCCGTTGCGTGGGACTGGCCCGCATGGGGTGCATTGCCTTCGTGTATGACGCGGAGGGCTTCTGCGATAGCGTGCAGCTCAATCACAAGGCGGGACCACGTCCCGCCCAGCCGGACAAGCCGGGATATCTGCTCTTCTCGGCGCAGGCGGAACTGCATGGACAGACGCTGTTCGGCCTCCAGACGTGGAACTCCATCCGGGCGCTGGATTTCCTCTGCTCGCTCGATGATGTGGATGCCGGACGAATCGGGATCACCGGCGCTTCGGGTGGCGGAACGCAGTCGTTCGTGAGCGCGGCGATCGACGAACGCATCGCCGCTTCCTTTCCCGTCTGCATGGTGTCGCAGGGATTTCAGGGCGGATGCACTTGCGAGAATGCGCCATACCTTCGGATCAATCAGGGCAACGTGGACATCGCCGCAGCCATGGCACCGCGTCCGCTCGGCATCTGCAGCGCGGACGACCATACGAAAACGTTCCCCGTCAACGGCGATGCGGATATTTGCCGCCTGTACACCTTGCTAGGCCGCGCGGACAACTACGCGTCGCACTTCCGCCCTGAGTTTCAGCACAATTACAACGCCGCAAACCGGGAATACATGTATGGCTTCATGAACCGGCACCTCCATTTGGGACTGCCTGAACCGATCAAGGAGCGTGACTACGCGCGGCTAAGCGAGACCGAAGCCACCGTCTGGACGACCCAACACCCCAAGCCGACCGGCGACAACACCGGCGAAGCGCATGAGCGCAAGCTCCTCGCCGACTGGGCGCTGGCAACAAAGGTCTCGCTTGACGGGATGCGTGAACCGGAGCGCCAGCGCATGATCGCCGAGGGAGTCGCCACGATGGTGGGTCGCTCGCCTGAGACGGTCGGCCCGGTGAACTGGGAGCGCACAAGCCAGTCCGACGAAGGCAACTACCGCGTGCTGACCGGCACGCTGACCGTGAGCAGGCACGGCGAGCAATTGCCCGCGTTGTTCGTCTCTCCGAAGCAGAACTGGAACCGGCAGGTGGTGGTCTGGTTATCGGACACCGGCAAGGACGCGCTGTTCGGCAGTGACGGCAAGCCTGTTGCTGGCGTGGCGAGTCTGCTGCAAAAGGGTTACAGCGTGGCGTCATTGGATCTGTTCGGGCAGGGCGAGTTCATCGGGCCCGGCGGCGGTCATGCGCTCGAATCCGTCAGGATGGTGGGAGCGCGCATCCCCGCGGCCTGCTTCACCTTCGGTTACAACTCCCCGCTCTTTGTCCAGCGTGTGCATGATGTGATGTCGCTGGTCGGGTTTCTCGAACACGACGAAAGCGACCGCAAGGCCGACGTCATCCATCTCGTCGCCATCGGCCGGCAGGCCGGCCCCATCGGGCTTGCCGCCCGGTTCTTGCTCGGCAACGCAATCCGGCGGGCGGCGATTGATCCGCAGGGCTTCGATTTCAATACCGTGGACCGTTTGGATCACCTCATGTTTCTGCCGGGGATCCTCCGCTACGGAGGCATGGATGCGCTCTGGTTGCTCAATCCGCCACGGACCACGGCAAGAATCGAAGGAGACAAGGCTGTCGCCGGCATCTTTGAACCAGCACACCCCAACTAGAGCCAGAGCGATGAGAACATTCAACCAACTCGCGTTCTTGGGAACTCTGTTTCAGGTCCTGATCGCGAACTCCCCCGGCGAAGGAATCCGCGTGCCCGACGGTCAGCCGTGGAACTCGCCGTTCGCTTATCGCTCGATTTCGTTTGGCACCCCCAGCCACAGCGGCCCGCCGGATGCCATGGGCACCTCGGTGACGGGCAAGGCCTTCGATGGCATCCGCCTGGACCTGAACCGCGACCTGGTGCGCCTGGCCGCCGGCTTGGGCTTCAACGACGTGACCATTCAGACCGAGCAGTTTACCGTGGCCAAGCTCGAAGCCTTGCGGAAATGGGCCGATGAGACGGGCAACTTCACGTTCATCAAGAAGCAGGGGATGACGCTCAGCGTCTGGATCCACGAGTTCTGCGAGCTGCCCCAGGACATCGGCAAGCCGACGCCGGACAATGAGAAGTTGTGGAGCCTGGAGCGCGAGCGCTATCGCCGGTTGTGCCACCTGCTGCCGGAGGTGGACTACCTGGTGTTGACCGTCGTCGAGAGTGATGTTCGGGTGACCGAGAGCGCCGCCGTGTTGACGAAGCTGGTGACCCTCGTGAACGAGGAGTGCCGCAAGGCGCACAAGGAACTCATCTTCCGCACGTTCGTGTGGCACGTTGGGGAGGCCGGCGTCATCAAGGAGTCGCTCGACAATTTCCCCAAGGACGTGATCGTGATGAGCAAGTGCGTGCCGCAGGACTGGCACCTGCGCGGGGTGGACAATCCCGTGATCGGCCAAGCCGGCCAACACAACCAGCACTGCTCCACGACCGGGCCGGCTGAAGGCGCTGCGGCTCCCGCAGACGCGCAAATCATCTCACCGAACGAGCTCGCCGATCCGTATCGCCCGGCTTATCACCTCACGCCCCCGGTCGGCGGCATGGGTGATCCGAACGGCCTGTGTTGGTATCAAGGCCAATATCACCTCTTCTATCTGGACTTCTGGACATGGCCCGCGGACAAGGACCCGAGCCGTTGGGCGCACGTGGTCAGCGCCGACATGGTGCATTGGAAACCGCTGCCGCCGGCCTTCGCACCGGGCGACCCGTTCGACAGTCGCGCCTGCTGGAGCGGGTGCTTGCGCTTGATTGACGGCGTGCCGACCATTTTCTATTC
>Ga0114967_10002568_pt1 | contig 15179 bp, 22 predicted proteins | sample M_130628_MF_Meta_FD_92639 | JGI IMG/M metagenome (GOLD analysis project Ga0114967, IMG submission 92639) | Freshwater microbial communities from Lake Montjoie, Canada to study carbon cycling - M_130628_MF_MetaG | ecosystem: Environmental > Aquatic > Freshwater > Lake | place: Lake Montjoie... | reverse complement strand
GAACTTGACGTCACCTACATAGACAACGCCTGATAGACCAGCGAAGTCTTTGTTGTTGCTGAAGTCAACGTGTACTGCAATCACCCGATCGGGTGCTGATAACTTATCCCATGTCTTAGACATAACTACTCCTTACTTGGTTGAGAAGTAAATCTTGTTGTCATTCATCAATGCTTGGAACGGCTTGACAGTCACGAACAATGCGGCACGAGTAGAGTTGGCAATGTTGTTAGCGAACATGCTTTGTAGTTCTCTGCGGTTACGCATTACATACTCGGTGCATGCCTCAGCCTCCTCACGATTGCTCGTTTGAGTTACGCATTTCAAAACTGTGATGATCTGCGCTACTGGATTGCTAGGGATAGGGCAAGTGCTTGGTGAACTGACGATCTTGCTGAACTGTGGGGTCTCATCACCAAAGCGAATGAACGCACCCAATACCTCGGAACCAGCACGACCGATCGTACCCTCGAGTAGACCCTGCAACGTATCGGTATCGAGATCGTCACGCTCTTTCACAATGTCTGACGCACTATGCAACGAACGAGGTGTGATGTAAGCCTGCTGAGATAACAACGGATTGAAAATAACGTCATTCTCCTTAGACTGATCACGACCCGCATACTTACCGCCATCTTGGAAGTCAAGGAAGCTATCGAACCATTGTGGGTTCTCGTTGGTACACGCCAGCAAGATAGGGTCGATGTCATTGTCGATACCCCAGTTGTACCACTCAGGTTGCGTAGGCTTACGCATAGTTAGAAACACTAAGCGATTGCGAAGGTGCGCCTGAATGGAATCACCTAAGCCCTCGATAGCAAGGTTAGTACCAGCAAACACGACTGAACCCTCAGCCATCTGATAGTTACCAACTGCACGCTCGTACACAATCGGAGCAAGCACGTCCTTGATGTACTGCTTAGCCTTAGCTAACTCGTCAAGGAATACTAGCGATGGTCGAGCACCATTGATACCCTTCTGATTAGCCTTGCTTACACCGAAGCGCTCGTTAGGTAACTCACGACTAACACCAGCATCACGATCAATGTCAGGCATCCACACAGAACCATCAGACATCTGCGTACAGTCTAGCTTGACTGCAACGTGATTGGCAAAGTGTGGGTCACGCTCAAGCGTGTGATAGATACCAGTCTTACCAATACCATTCTCACCTTGAACGATGATGGTGCGCTTATGACCAATCTTCTTGATAGCGTTTGCAACTTGTAATGAATTTAGTAATTTCATATTGTCCTCGTTTGGTTTGTTTTACTACTGTTTTTTAGAAAGTATAACATACTACATTATAGAATCAACTACTACTTTACTCCTTTCTCTTATTGGCTCGGGTGTAATAGGTTCTTGGCAACGTACTGCCAAACTGCGGTAGGGGCATTGAATCGCTACCCTTGGATAGCCCTGCATACCCCATTAGCCTAGCTACTAGCGACTTCTTGAACTCATCGGGGGTAATGGTTTGTACTATGTCATCTGCCTTTTCCTGTGCATCGTCAGCCTCGGAAGGGTTGCGTGACCTAGCCCAACTACCCATTCTGTGGAACAGGTTGTACTCAGCGTTGTACACCTTTTTGCTAGCTAACATATCGAAGCAGTCCTGCGCTATGTTGTCGAAGGTATCCATGAAGGCAGTCGATTCAAGTGGTAACGGGCGGTTTTGTAGGGCATCTTGCATGCTCGATTGGATAGCCCACCCTATCCTTGACTCGCCGAACGGCGCACCCATACTGTCGGATAGCTTGCAGTTATCCTTGAGCGTAGCTAGTTTGAACATCTGAAGCGTGACGTAGGCATCTAGTTCTTTCTTGATGTCCTTGCGTGTCTGCTTATCTTGTTGGTTGGATGCCAGCCTGTATATGTCAGCGTGCCATGACTTCTCTGTTATCAGCTTATTGTCTTTGTCATATGTAAGCAGGGCTGAGTAGTCCTTGTCCTGATCTTTGTAGTGTGGGTTAAGAGGTACACGAACTGCCTCGCCTGTGCTGGTCTGTATACCCATGCCGTTGTAATACCCTGTGAACTTGTATTGCAGTTGAATATCAAACGTACCATACAAGCCACGTACCGCTACCTCATACTCACCCTCTGTATTAGGCTCAAACAAACGCACTACCTCTACCCCATTTAGCTTATACACATAGCTATGTGCGTCCTTCTGCAACATAAGATGTGACTCGTTAACCCTACGCAACGGGCGTTGAAACTCGTTGTAGTTCTTACTGCGTGGTGGTTTGCGTGTCTTGTTGAATAGCTTCTCTGTTTCTTGGTAAGTTACTGATGAATACATAGTCATACTCCTTCGTTGGTTAGGTTGTTTAACTTCTCTTCTGCTTCTTTGCCTGCTAGGTATTCGCCAGCCTGCAATAACTTGTACGCCCTACTAACAAACTTGCTTCTCTGATCTTCGGGCACCCACTCCATTACGTCTTGGAACAAGCTACCCCATGCCGCAGTTAGTTCTCTTATCATGCCAATCTCCCTTCGTTAGTAAAGTGGTAATCATTACAATCAAAATGGTCAAGCATCATCTCCTCGCTACATAGGTAGTCGTACTCCTCTCTTAGTCGGTGGTATATACCAATGGCATATACCTTGCCTGATTCAGTAATTGCGTTGGTAATTGTGGCGGTGTCTTTGAATGGGCAGTTGGGGTCGGTGGCAATGATGTCGAATAGGTGCTGAATTTGCATACCCTTGAAGATAGACGGCAACACCATCTCATACTCATCGGCAAAGCCATCTGTTTCATCTTCTACGTCTTGGAAAGACATCGTGCTTTCGTGGCAGTAGTGTGCGTTGTTAGCCTCGACCTTGACATGCTTGGATATAACATCTTCTTGAATCAACTGACACCATGCACTAAGCCCTATTGAGTCAGGGACATTTGTCTCCAGCCATTGACGTACATCAACCTGACCTGTCCAGCTAGCGCCATCGCCCTGACTACTAAAGCCTGAGAAGAATATCTTGTCGATACAAAACCCTTTCTCGTAGCCATCATGCGTAGCCATGTCATACACGCCTTCCCACCACTCGTAGTCCATGCCCTCGATATACCATTCCCTCGCTTTCTGTTGTGACCGCTCGGACAACTCGCCGTACTTATAAATCTCTACCTCAATCGTCTTGCTCATATACCCCCCTTAATTAAACTCAACCTTGATACTTGCTTCACTTAACTTCTCTGCAACGACTTCCTCTAGGCTATCCATCACCCTGTCACGCACTATGTCGTCTAGCCTGTCATCTACTGCGTTCTCAACTGCATCGCCAAAGTCAAAGTGATCTTCGGGACTAAAACGATTGTCGAAGTAGGACTCAACCTCGTTCTCCACAATGTCTTCCACAGCGTCTTTGGCTATCTCTGCTATGTCTAGAGCAACCAACTCATGCCTGATCAAGTCCTTAAACCAGTCTGCTTGTTGTAGGGTTAGGCTTAGGCACTCTTGCAGGCTTGTGTCAGGGGGAACATTTGTTCCCTTTTCGGGTTGGGCTTTAGATTGGCTGATGATCGTAGCAAGAAGCTTGAGTTTGATACTGAACTGCGACATCATCTCGTCAATTAGCTTGATTGGGTCTATCTCACTAGGCTGTGGTTCAGGTGCGTCAAGCCTAGCCTGTTGTGCCTGTTGATGCGCTAACTCGTGGCTGGCTAAGTCTTTGCCCATCTGTGTGAACATTTCGCTTAGGGGGTCAACACCGCCTAACTTAGCCATATCTTGTAATGCTTGATCGTCTAAGGCTTTTTGTTGTGCGCCGTTAAGGTCTTGCAATGTGAATGTGGTCATGCTGTTTCTCCTTGTGGGTATGGTGGGATTTCATCTACTTCGGCAATAACCCACTCATCTGTGGGCTCAAAGATTTCCATAGCTATCTCGCAGGCATCTTCGGGACTATCTGCATCTACTAACTCAATGGCATAGCTAGCCACTACAACCCGATACTCTTTCATTACATTTCTCCTTCGTTAGTGTCATCAAATACTTCGCCTCGGTAAACCATTGTGCAATCGCCTTGCATGAAGCGACTCCAAAACTCTGTGTCAATCTGTGGGTTGGGGTCATCTAATTCTGTGCCCATAAACTCCATACCCGTAAAGTCATCACATAAAGCAAACCTATAACAAATCATGCTGTTTCTCCTATCGCTTGGTTGAACTGCTCGGATACATCTACTTCTACTTGCTCACTACTATGTTTTGAATTGAGGGTTATATAAGCACCGCCATCTGTGATGGCTATCTCCTCGTGGCTTATGTTGCCCCACCCATCTTCCACAGAACAGTCAATGCCTAGATGAAACACGACTGATTGCGCCCCCTCAATAGACTTGATAACCCCTCGTGCCATCTTGTATTGCAGGATATATTCGTCTTTGATCGTGACATCAATCCATTTAGGTAGGTCAGAGTATTCGCTGGTGGTATACATATCCTCGCTAAACTCGATCTGATGAGGGCACTCTTTTCTGATGTCTTCCCATTGCTCGTTCCATTCCTCTAGGCTATCGTCTGATGGTGGGTCGCCTGCTAACCACTCGTTATCTCGTGAGTGAAACGGCATATATCGTCTTGTGTTAGGCATCTTCTACTCCTTCGTGTATGCGTTCGCACGCTTGGTAAATCGCCTCGTTGATCATGTCTTCTAGGTCACGCAGTACGGCACGCCCATACTTGCTCTCGTAGCCTACCAATGCACTACCTAGATCATCAGCTTGCGCTTTATCATGCCAACCCTGTGAAGTTAATAGGCACGCCACCATGTTCATGTCTGTGCTTACTTCTAACTCTCTTGCCATTTCTTTTTCAAAGTCAGTCATGCTTGTTCTCCTTTCCATTCGCCCATGTCCTCTACTACATCACCTGTTTCGTATGACCATGCGCCCTGCTTGATCACCCCATTAGCCACGAAATCTCCTAGGCTTTGCGAGGGTATAAGCAAGAACTCTTGATACTTGATGAACTCCTCGGGGTTATCGCACTCGGCATATAGCCCCATGTCTTCGTCTTTGATATGCCACTCAATAGTGGTGTTGAATCTAACTGTGTATGCCATCATCTTTCTCCTTGTCAAGTGTTTTGTGATACTCGTTGGGGTATGTTGCCTAGCTTGCAAGCCAGTTAATTAAAAACCTAACCCCTTGAAACATAAAGAAAAACAAAATCAGATACATCACTATCCATACATACTTCTCGTTGTCCATCCATTTCATGCTACACCTGCCTTTCTTCGTTTGATTTGTGTTTCTATCTTGATGTCGGTGGGAACATTTGTTCCCTTTTGTGCCTGCTTCATTAGGTCTTTCCTAATTCGTTTAGCCTCTTCGTAGTTATAGCTATGCTGTTCTAGCAAGGCGTGTTGTGCGGTTTTTGTTGCCTTGTATGAGTAGTAGCGGTTGGCATAGGTTGTGACTTGGGTTTGTAGGTTCGCCTTTAATACATCTACCCAGCCATCTCGCTTCTTTTGCCAATACTCTTTCATGACTTTGCTTCGTTTGCGTGGTAGTGCGGTTTTCTTTGCTTGTATCAGGGCTTCGCCTATCGTGGGTAGCATGTCTCCACTACTGATTTTGTTTCTGATTTGCTTGGTTGTTAATGGGGCTCTGCTTTTGCGTTGTTGTCTGCATGATTGGCAGAGGGTGGAATAAAGGGTGTGCCTTGTGGTTAGGTTTGGTCTGCGTAGTATTGCTCGGGATTGGGCTAGGGTTAAGATGCGGTGGAATTGCTTTTTGGGTTTGGTTTCGCCACAGCTTTTGCAGATTTTGGTTTGGTCAGAAGAAGTAGATGACCGTAGTTCTTGTTTGTTGTTGGGTTGTGTGGGGTTGGGAACAAATGTTCCCTCGGTGTTGGGTCGTTTGTTGCTAGGTTGCATGGGGTTCTTCCTAAAAATCTGACAATAGTCTAGCAAATCATTGTAGGTGGACACTATACTAGACGCCATGAGAAGTATACAAGATAAGGGTTGAGAGGGGTAGTGACCAAAGTATATACGAGCCACAGAGTTTTATTAAACTAACTAAGTTTCTCAACAACAAACCTTTGTCCACTTTTTTCTCTCTTATTATTATGTATCTCTATCTCTTTTATATATATATATATAGGTTGCCAAGTGGACATCGCTATATTGTAACTGCCTTTGCGGGCGTCTACTATGTGTCCACCTGTGCTCAAATGGTAGACTATTGGCAGAAAAGGGGTTTAAGTAGCGTTGTGCTACTCGTTGTGGAGAACATATGTTCCCACCCCTCAATCTGCCCATTTGCAACGGGCTAAAGCGACTGTTGTTGTCACCATCCAGCCATTGGCATAGTAGTCCCCTGCCGTAAATGCACCGAGCTTCTTGCGTGCTTTCTGTGCCGTTGTTTCGTGGTCGTGGACTTTCATACTGCCGTTCTTATCTCGTTGGAATGAATGGATAAGCCCATCTTCTTTGTAGACTACGACATACCCTGTTGGGTTGTTCTTGATTTTCATGGTGTTACTCCTTATGTTGTTTGTAGATGGTAAGACTGAACTGATTGAACGCTGACTGCATGGATACTTCTACCTCTACTGCCTTTGGTTTCTCCACGATAGGTTGTGGAGTCTTGGTTTGTACCCTTTTCAGTAGTACGCATTGTTGATTAGATAACATGGTTTATCTCCTTAGTTTCATTACCATTACTGCGTTGAACTTCAAGCCTTTGCGTTGTCTTGCAAAGAACCTATCCCAGCGTGGGTTTACTTTAACTTTCATGCTTGCTCCTTAAGTTAGACACTAAACAGAACCGCAGAGAAGCCTCGTTGCCTCGGCTAACCCCACGAGTTCTGTCAAGTGAGGGAACAAATGTTCCCAATTAGCCAATGATGCTGTTAGCGATACGCTTGCGTTGTGCTGATGAATACTTAGCACGCAACCGCTCAATCTCCTTGGCTACCTCGTCCACCTGCTTGGATACTGTTCCCTTCCGCTTGGTGATACTGTGATACTTCTCCACCTTGCGTTGCCATTGACGAGTGCAGGTGTCATGCCTAAACTCCCTTGTGCAAGCCTCGTCTGTGTAGAACACCCAAGCGTTTGAGCTCGACTGCTGGAAGAAGATTGTCTCCCCATACTTCTCGCCGTAAGCCTCTGCCATACCCTCGGCTAAAGCCTCGACTGTCTCGGCTGGCAGGAACTTCTTCTTACCCAACACCTTAGCTAACTCAGCTTGGTAGTCAAGACCTGAACGAATGTGCGACTTAAACAATGTGACTAATAACATAATTAACTCCAATAAAAAAAGGGAACATATGTTCCCATTAAGTAGATACACAATGATGTGCAACCGAGAACCTTTCTCGATGATTAAATGTAACATTCCGTGCGGTTTTTCAGGCTTTCATCACCCCACCCGATACCCACCAACCCGTTAAGGGGTCAAGCGTGCCTAGCCAGTAGATCACTGTTCCTCAGCCATTCTGTAGTTTTTTGTCAAATCTTGTATAACCTGAATTAAATCAACGCCTTACAACATTTTTTTATTAAAAATTCATGCACTCATGTCAAATTTTAGACAGCAAATTCCAACCTATAAGTATTGATTGCGTATACATATTGATACCCACATGTATAAAAAACTCCAAAAAATGTACATATCAAAAACTTTCCCGAACGCGCAATTCTTTACAATAAATCGCCAAAACTTTACAAATAACCCCAATCGGGAAATGTTGCAGTGCAACATAATGTAGCGTATACTACACAAATCAATAACCCCCCTTAAAGGAAAAACCATGTATACAGAATTTGAAAAACAGCAGAAAGACGCAATTAAGCAATTTGAACAATTAGCAGATCGCACAAAACAGATGTATGAGTTTTGGTTTGGCGTAATCGCCGACACGTTCAAAATGCCAAAAACCAAGTAATAAAAAAAACCCCCACGTCTTAGGTGGGGGTTTCAACGAGGATGTACTAATCATCAACCAAGGCCCAAACGAAGGAGGAAAAGCCAAGGTGTAGTTATTGTAAAGTTTTGAGCCGGGATTGTAAAGTTAAATAAAACCCCTACACAAAAACCAAAAAACAATATACAATCAACCCCATTCGTGTCCAGTAGTAATTTCGTGTTTCCCACGCAACCAGAGGAATTTAAGACACCAGATGTTTTTAGAACACTTAGTTTCAGCATCCGCAGCAGACTACACACCCGATCTTTTACAAGATCAAACCCCTTTCGACCCCCTAGAAAACCTCACCCCAGCGCAAACACTGAACGCACAGCACAAAACCAGTAAATGGTTAGAAGCCTTTAGCGAAGAAGACGACGCCACACTCACAGAAGCACAAGAACAAAAAACAACCGACGCCTTTAACGCTTTGGTAAAAGCCGACCCCCGGGCAAAAGAAAGATTGATGCAGTTAGACTTGCCAGAAGAGATAAAGGCAGCCATAGGAATGGTAACGGCTTATCAATGGCGCTTTGTTGAGCAGGCAGAAGAACTTCGAAGCATGAGCGTGTCGAAGATAGTAAAAGAAACTGACCACCCCGACGCTCGTATACGTTTAAAAGCCCTTGAAATGTTGGGTAAAGTTACAGAAGTCGCCCTGTTTACCGACAGAATCCAAGTAAAAAGCGAGGATGTAACGGATGAAGAGCTTGATGCCCGCATTAAAGAGAAGCTGGGCAAGTACATGGGCGTGGTAGACGTGGTGGATGTAGAAGAAGTGCATACAAAAGACGAAAAAATCGACACGTCAGAATAATATGTATAAAAAAACCCCAAAAACGTACACATGAACCTCGACTTTTTTACCCCAGATGAAGCCATAGCCGCCCAAAAAGCGCTAAAGGACATGACTAAGGCTGAAAAACAGTTGTTTTTAGCGGATTTAGAAAAAAAAGAACACAGACATGGACTACTTACAGCCAAAACTAACCCAATAGAGTTTGCAAAACGCATCTATCCGGGGTTTAAAGTAGGCCCACACCACAAACGGTTGGCTAAAATCTTCCAAGACGTGGTTGATGGCAAGAAAAAGCGCGTGATTATCAATATAGCCCCACGTATGGGTAAGTCTGAGTTTTCATCCTACTTGTTTCCAGCGTATTTTTTAGGTAACTTCCCGCACAAGAAGATTATCATGGGCACCCATACAGCGTCTCTTTCCGAAGACTTTGGTCGAAGGGTGCGAAACTTAATTGATAGTGAGGAGTACCGTGAAATTTTTCCAGACACTGTGGTTGCAGATGATCAGAAAGCTGCGGGAAAATGGAGTACAGGTGCTGGTGGGCAGTATTATGCTGCTGGTGTTGGAGGCGCACTTGCCGGGCGGGGTGCTGACTTATTTGTTATCGATGATCCACATTCCGAACAAGATATGAAAGCTAACAGCCGCCTAGCGTTTGATAATGCGTGGTCTTGGTTTCAAACAGGTCCGCTGCAACGTTTAATGCCGGGGGGTGCGATCATTGTAATTATGACTAGGTGGTCGTTATTGGATTTGACAGGGCGTTTGATTGATTACCAGATAAAAAACCCAGAGACCATACCTTGGGAAATCGTAGAACTGCCTGCCATTATAAATGCGGGTACGGATAAGGAAAAAAGCCTCTGGCCTGAGCAGTGGAGCCTAGAAGCGTTAAAAAATACCCAGCAGTCTATAGACCCACGGTACTGGAACGCCCAGTACATGCAGAACCCCACTAGTGACATGAGCGCACTCGTGTCAAGAAAAGACTGGAAAATATGGGAAGCGGACGACCCACCCAAGTGTGAGTATGTGATTCAGTCTTGGGATACGGCGTTTGAGACCAAAACCACATCAGACTATTCTGCTTGCACAACATGGGGTGTTTTTTACGATAACGAGGACAAACGCAGCCCTAACGTGATACTTCTTGACGCTTTCAAAGACCGCATGACGTTCCCAGAGTTAAAAAGCATAGCGCTCAAGCACTACAAAGAGTGGAAACCAGATGCGTTCATTATTGAAAAAAAAGCATCAGGCGCTCCGTTAATTCAAGAATTAAGACTTATTGGGATACCTGTACAAGAATTTAGCCCAAGCCGAGGCAACGACAAAATGGTGCGCTTAAACGCTGTGGCTGATTTGTTTACAAGTGGTAAAGTATGGGCACCGGATACACGCTGGGCAAGAGAAGTAATTGAAGAGATTGCATCGTTTCCAGTTGGCGAACACGATGACTTCGTGGATACTACTACTCAAGCATTGCTGCGTTACAGGCAGGGGGGCTTTATCAGCCTTGAAACTGATGAACAAGAAGACTTAACTTACAAATACCGCAGACGTGCGGCTTATTACTAGGAACTAAAATGAGCATTGAGAAAAGTTTATATGCAGCCCCACAGGGTTTAGCAGAGTTAGAAAACCAAGAGCCAGATATTGAAATTGAGATCGAAGATCCAGAGGCGTTAAGTGTTAGCGTTGATGGTGAAGAAATCATGTCAATGGAGAAAGACGGCGAAGACGAAGACTTTGACGAGAACTTAGCTGATGTTTTAGATGATGGCCTTTTGCAAAGCATAGCTGCCGATCTTTCTGAAGATATTGATAACGACATTGGTTCCCGCTCTGATTGGGAAAAAATGTACAAAGACGGCATTACGCTGTTAGGTTTGAAGTTTGAAGAAAGAACCGAGCCTTGGGATGGCGCCTGTGGTGTATTCCATCCGATGATTACAGAAGCAGTGGTTCGTTTTCAAAGCGATACCATCATGGAAACGTTTCCAGCAAAAGGCCCTGTAAGAACACAGATTATTGGTAGAGACACGCCAGAGAAAAAAGAAGCGGCGACTCGTGTTGAAGATGACATGAACTACCAGCTTACAGAGAAGATGCCTGAGTACAGACCTGAGCACGAAAAGATGCTTTGGAATCTACCATCAGCCGGTTCTGCGTTTAAGAAAATTTATTACGATCCAAGCTTAGGACGTCCAGTATCTGTATTTATTCCTGCTGAAGACATTGTTCTGCCATACGGAATTTCCGAAATTAATACTTGCCATCGCATTACACACCGCATGCGCAAGACCAAGAACGAATTACTCAAACTAATGAACGCTGGCTTTTATCGTGACGTTGAACTAGGTGAGCCAGATAAGTTTACTAGCGACATTCAAGAAAGCAAAGACAAAGAGACAGGTTTTTCTGCTACTAACGACGACCGCTTTGAGATGTACGAGTCGCACGTTGATTTAGATATTGAAGGTTTTGAAGATAAAGACGAAGACGGCGAGCCTACTGGGATTGCATTACCTTATGTAGTAACAATGCTCCGGGGTACTAATGAGGTTCTAGCTATTCGTCGCAACTGGAAAGAAGACGATGAACTTAAACTTAAAAGACACCATTTCGTACATTACCAATACATTCCGGGCTATGGCTCGTACGGTTTTGGTTTGTTCCATCTTATTGGTGGTTATGCTAAGTCTGCTACTAGCATCATGCGTCAGCTCGTGGACGCCGGAACCCTCTCAAACTTGCCGGGTGGCCTTAAGGCCCGTGGCCTGCGAATAAAAGGCGATGACACTCCGATTGCGCCGGGCGAGTTCCGTGACGTAGATGTAGGTAGTGGTTCAATCCGCGATAACATCCTTCCGCTTCCATACAAAGAGCCTTCAATAGTTCTGTCTGGCTTGATGGATAAGATTATTGATGAAGCGCGTCGTTTTGCCGCAACATCTGATATGAAGATTAGCGACATGTCTAATCAAGCACCAGTAGGAACAACGCTGGCAATCTTGGAAAGAAGCCTCAAAGTAATGTCGGCAGTACAAGCCCGTGTTCATTACGCCCTAAAGCAAGAACTGCAGCTGATTGCTGGTTTAATTCGTGACTACACAGATCCTGATTACACCTATGAGCCAGAAGATGGTCGTGCTAGCGCTAAACGTGATGACTACAGCATTGTTGAAGTTATTCCTGTATCAGATCCAAATGCTGCCACCCTTAGCCAAAGGGTAGTGCAATACCAAGCAGTTATTCAATTGGCACAGATGGCACCGCAGATTTATGATTTGCCATTTTTGCACCGCCAGATGTTAGATGTGTTGGGTATTAAACATGCTAGCAAGATTGTGCCGTTAGAAGATGATGAGAAGCCAAAAGATCCAGTAACAGAGAACCAGAATGCACTGAAAGGCAAACCGCTCAAGGCGTTTCCGTTCCAAGACCACGAGTCACACATCAAGGTTCATCAGATGGCTATGCAAGATCCGATCGTTCAGCAGCTTATTGGGCAAAACCCACAGGCTCAAGCAATTATGGGTTCTATGCAAGCGCACATTGCTGAGCACGTTGGTTATGCATACAGAAACAAGATCGAGCTGGCATTAGGCGTAGCACTACCGAATCCAGAAGACGAATTGCCACCAGAGTTGGAAAAAGAGATTAGCCGCCTTATGGCAGAAGCAGCACCGCAAGTGCTTGCAGAATCCAAAGCTATGGCTGCGCAGCAACAAGCTCAACAAAACGCTCAAGACCCAATACTGCAAATGCAAATGCAAGAACTTCAACTTAAAGCGCAAGAGTTGGAAATCAAAAAACTTAAGATTCAAGTAGATGGGGCGGCTAAAGCTGATGAACTTAACCTTAAGAAACAAGATATGGAGGCCAAAGCTGAATTAGAAATGGTCAAAATAACGCAGAATAGCGAACAAAAAGCACGCGAGATGCAGTCCAGAGAACAGCTTGAAGGTACCAGAATTGGCGTAGATATTGCCAAAACAAAGCACCAAATCAATAGCAACAAAAAAACAAAGGAGTAGTAAATGGATGTAATAACGATGAATGTACTACAAGTATTACGCGATAAGTTACGCGCAGATATGAACAACTACACTGACGATTTGGCAAATGGTCAGTGCTCTAGCTTTGAGCAGTACAAAGAGCTTTGCGGGGTGATTCGAGGTCTAGCCTATGCAGAGCGCCATTTAATTGACCTCGCTGAGAATATAGAGAAAGCCAACGATGAGTGAAACCATCGCATTACCGGAAACAGAATTGATCCTGCCGCCGGGCGTTAAAAGCCCACAAGTGGATAAAGAGTACGATGAAACAGCACCAGAAAACAAAGCAAAAGCAATACCAGACCCAAAAGGCTGGCGACTGTTATGCGCATTGATTGATCCTGATGATACGTACGAAAGTGGGCTTGTTAAAGCAGATAAAACCAAAGAAATTGAGGAGTTGACCTCACCAGTGCTGTTTGTTATTAAGCTGGGGCCCAGCGCCTATGATGCGGAAAAGTTCCCAGAAGGTCCGTGGTGTAAAGAAGGCGACTTCGTTATTACCCGTCCATATACTGGCACCCGCCTCAAGATTCATGGAAAAGAGTTTCGCTTGATTAATGATGATCAGGTTGAAGCAACTGTTGAAGACCCACGCGGCATTACTCGCGTCTAAAGGAGATACAAATGGCAGATAACGACTACAAATTCCCGCATGAAGTTGAAGAAGAAGAAAATCAGGGTAAACCCGAAGCTGACTTTGATATAGATATTGACGCTGAAGGTGACGTTGATATTCAAATTGAAGACGACACACCTGAAAATGACCGTAAAGCTAGACCTCTTGATAGAGAAGTTGAAGACCCTACGGATGAAGAAATTGAGAATTACACCCAAGGTGCTCAAAATCGGATCAAACAATTAACTCATGCAAGGCACGATGAAAGACGCGCTAAAGAAGCAATTACGCGTGAAAAAGATGAGCTTGAGAACTTAGCTCGTTCTATTTTGGAAGAGAACCGCAAGCTCAAAGAGTATGTAAAAAATGGTGAAGTTACCTACGCAGAAACCTTACAGGCTAAGGCTGAAGCGGAAATGGAGATGGCACGCCGCAAGTATAAAGAAGCACAAGAGTCCTATGACTCAGATGCTATGCTTGAGGCACAAGAAAACTTAACAGACGCTAAGATGAAATTAGAGTCTGCAAAAAATTTCAAGCCAACCCCTTTACAAACTCAAGAAAGTGCTGTACAAATACAAACATCGTCCCAAGAAGCACCAAGACTCGACGATAAAACCTTGCGCTGGCAAGCAAAAAACCAGTGGTTCGGGTCTCCGGGATATGAAGAAATGACGGCTTTTGCACTAGGGCTGCACCAAAAACTAGTTGCTACGGGAGTAGATCCCCGCTCTGATGACTACTTCGCTCGCGTTGATGGGCGCTTAAAGCAAGTGTTCCCTGAGTTATTGGGCATTTCTGAGTCGGCTGACAGAAAGGCTGATCCAGTTAAGAAACCCGCAACTGTAGTGGCCTCTTCTTCTCGCTCTACTGGAGCAAAAAGAGTAGTCAAACTAACTACAACCCAACAAAGGTTGGCAGATAAATTTGGTTTATCCCACAAACAATATGCACAAGAAGTTCTTAAACTGGAGATTTAAAAATGGCTACTAACCGCACACCTCGGGATTTAGAAACCCGCGAAAAAACCGAAACTCGTTATGTTTACAAACCGCCGAGTTCATTGCCTGACCCAACACCAGACCCAGATTATGTATTTTACTGGGTAGCAACAGCGATCGCTGGACAGCCGAACGACACTAACGTGTCTCAAAAGTTCCGTGACCACTGGGTGCCATGTAAGGCAGTGGATCATCCCGAATTGCAGATTCAAGCAAATAAGGATGGAAATGTTGAAATTGGTGGCTTGCTTTTATGTAAGAAACCAAGAGAGATGGCTGAAGCTAGAGATGTCTATTACGACCAAAAAGCTCGTAACCAAATGGACTCTGTAGACAACAGCTTTCTACGTAATAGTGATTCCCGCATGCCTCTGTTTAGTGATCGCAAGAGCACAACGACTAAAGGTGGTGGGTTTGGTAGTGGCACTAAATAATTAATTAATTTAACTTAGGAGTTTAATATGGCTTATCCCACTGTAGATAAACCGTACGGACTAAAACCAGTCAATTTGATTGGTGGTCAGGTCTTTGCGGGAGCAACCCGTCAGATGGAAATTGCAAGTGGCTATGCTACTAGCATTTTTTATGGCGATTTAGTAAAACGTATTTCTGATGGAACAATTGAGAAAGATACTGGCACAACTACAGCTACGCCTTGCGGTGTATTTTTAGGTGTAAGTTTTACTAACCAGTCAACTGGTCAAGTACAGCAACAACAGTATTATCCAGCCAGCCAAGCAATTGCTTCGGGAAGTAAAATTTTCGCTGT
>Ga0114967_10002566_pt1 | contig 15182 bp, 12 predicted proteins | sample M_130628_MF_Meta_FD_92639 | JGI IMG/M metagenome (GOLD analysis project Ga0114967, IMG submission 92639) | Freshwater microbial communities from Lake Montjoie, Canada to study carbon cycling - M_130628_MF_MetaG | ecosystem: Environmental > Aquatic > Freshwater > Lake | place: Lake Montjoie... | reverse complement strand
GAGATCGGCATGGACGAATGGCCAGTCAGCGCCGGCCCGGACCTCTATCGGCGCGGACTTTACACCTTTTGGCGGCGGGTTTGCACCTACCCAACCTTTGCCACCTTCGATGCCCCAAGCCGTGAACTTTGCACCGCCCGCCGCCCTCGCTCCAACACGCCCTTGCAAGCGCTGGCGACACTGAACGAACCGACACTGCTGGAGGCGGCCCGCGTTTTGGGGCAACGCATTCTGCTTGTGGGCGGCAAAGACACCAACCAGCAGGTTGATTTCGCCTTTCGCCTCTGCACGGCACGACCTCCCACCAAATTGGAGCGCCAACGACTAGCAAGCCTATACGAGCAGCAATTACAGAGCTTTGAACGCGATCCACAATCGGCAGAAGCACTTGTCAATCAAGGCTCTGCGGAACGCCCGCCCCATCTGGAGATCCGTAAATTGGCGGCCTGGACCATGGTCGCTAATGTGTTGCTGAATTTGGACGAGACCCTCACGAAAGGTTGAAAATGTTTGCACCTGATCTGGAAATCTTGAAACGTTCCACGCGCCGGAAATTCTTGCAGCAATGCGGCACCGGCATGGGCGCCCTCGCCCTGGGTTCGCTGCTGAACGAAAAGCTCTTCGCCGCGCCTTCCAAGGACGCCGTCAGCGCCGCCATACCCGGTCCGCACTTCGCGCCTAAAGCCAAGAACATCATTTACTTGTTCCAATCCGGCGGCCCGTCACACCTCGACCTGTTCGACTACAAACCCGAGTTGATCAAACGCGACGGCCAGAAGATGCCGGATGAGATCTTGAAGAATATCCGACTCGCGCAGATCGGCAAAAACGCCGCCCTGCTCGGCTCGCGCTATCAATTCAAACAACACGGAAAATCCGGCGTCTGGCTCTCCGAACTCTTACCCCACCTTTCCACCATCGTGGACGACGTCGCGTTTGTTCAGGGGTTTTATTCCGAGGCCTTCAACCACGATCCCGCCACGCTGTTCATGAACACGGGCGCGCAGCTTTCCGGCCGACCCAGCATGGGTTCGTGGTTCAGCTACGGACTCGGCAGCGAGAACAAAGACCTCCCAGCGTTCGTGGTGATGGCCACTGGCGCAGGGCAACCGCTCACCAACAATGCTTGGGGGAGCGGCTTCCTTCCGACGGTGCATCAAGGCGTGCAACTGCGTTCGCAAGGCGATCCTGTTCTGTTTGTCTCGAATCCGGAAGGCATGGGCGCAGAACGCCGGCGTCAATCGCTTGATGCCGTGCGCGACCTGAATCAGATGCGCTACGATGTGTTGCGTGATCCGGAAATCGCCACGCGCATTTCCGCTTACGAACTGGCTTACAAGATGCAGACCAGCGTGCCGGACGTGATGGATATTTCCAAAGAGCCGCAAGCCATGCACGAAGCCTACGCGACCACGCCGGGTCAGGCTTCGTTTGCGAACAACTGCCTGCTGGCGCGCCGATTAGTCGAGCGCGGCGTGCGTTTTGTTCAATTGTATCATCGCGGTTGGGATCACCATGGCGGACCGGACGGCAACCTGGTTTTCGATCTAAAAAAACGCTGCCAGGAAACAGACCAACCCGCAGTAGCCCTGATCAAAGATTTGAAAGCGCGCGGGCTGCTCGATCAAACGTTGGTGGTCTGGGGCGGTGAATTTGGCCGCACCCCGATGATGCAGGGCAGCTTGTCACCGGACAACATCGGCCGCGACCATCATCCTCACGGTTACACTGTCTGGCTCGCCGGTGGGGGTATCAAACCGGGCATCGTTCACGGCAAAACCGATGACTTCGGCTTTTATGCAACCGAAGACAAGGTTCATGTCCACGATCTGCACGCAACAATCCTGCACTTATTTGGCATCAACCACACGCAACTGACCCACCGCTTCCAAGGCCGTGATTTCCGACTGACCGATGTACATGGTGAGGTCGTAAAAGCACTGCTCGCATAACAGCATCACGATCTGACTCATGTTGAAACGCATCATATTCGCGATTGGATTTTTCATCGCTGGCTCTTTGACTTGGGCCATTTCGCCTGGCGGCTCCAAACCCGACACTCATCCCGCACCGGTTGACTTTAATCGTGAAGTGCGGCCCATCCTTTCAGAGCATTGCTACACCTGCCACGGGCCGGATGAGAACAAGCGCAAGGCGGGTCTCCGGCTCGATGTGCAAGCGGATGCAGTCAAGGAACTCAAGTCCGGCAACCATGCGCTCGTCTCGGGCAATCTGACCAACAGCACTTTGGTGGAACGCATCGTTACCACGGACGAGGAGGAGATCATGCCGCCGCCCAAGCACAACAAGCCATTGAAGCCGGAGCAGATCGCCTTGTTGAGGCGCTGGGTGCAGGAAGGTGCGCAATGGCAGAAGCACTGGTCGTTTATCCCTCCCGAACGTCCGCAATTTCCCTCAGTGAAAAACCAGAAGTGGCCGCGCAATGCGATAGATCATTTCACCCTCGCGCGCCTCGAAAAAGAAAATCTCAAACCAAACCCGGAAGCGAACAAGACCACTTTGATCCGCCGTGTCACGTTCGATCTCACTGGATTGCCGCCGACCATCGAAGAAGTGGACGCGTTTCTGGCGGACAAATCGCGCAACGCATACGAGAAATTGGTGGAGCGCTTGCTCGCATCGCCGCACTACGGCGAGCGCATGGCGCAGAATTGGTTGGACCTCGCGCGCTATGCGGACACGAGCGGTTATCACTTCGACGGCGTGCGCTTCATGTGGCTCTGGCGCGATTGGGTCATCAAATCGTTCAACGACAACAAACCTTACGATGAGTTCACGGTGGAACAACTCGCCGGTGATCTATTGCCGAATCCAACCCAGTCGCAGCGCATCGCCACGGGTTTCGTCCGCAACAACATGACGAACGACGAAGGCGGCGCAGACCCGGACGAGTATCTCAACAAGTATGTGGTGGATCGCGTGAACACGGTCGGTGCGGTCTGGCTCGGGCTGACGGTGGGTTGCACCGAATGTCACAGTCACAAGTACGATCCCCTGACGACCAAGGAGTTTTACCAGATGTATGCGTTCTTCCATAACGTGCCGGAGAAAGGGCTGGATCGTATCCGCACGGACAATCCGCCGCCGCGTCTGCCCGTGCCGACTTCGGAGCAGGCATTGCAATTCGTGGAAGCGGACTTCCGGTTGAAAGACGCGGAGAAGACGTTGGCCGATCGTTCGAATGAACTGGGCGAGACTCAGGAAAAGTGGGAACTCGAACTCAACGCCAAGCCGCATCCGAATTCCAACCTTCAAGGATTGTTAGCCACTCTGTCATTCGACGACTCTCTTAACGTCACATCGGCCAGTACAAGTACCTCGAGCAAAATCGTGAACGCCGAGAAACCGGAATTCCTGGAGGGTCGTATCGGCAAAGCACTCAAGCTCGACGGCAAAGCGTATGCAGAATTTGAATCAGTCGCAGTTCTCGAGCGCACCAATACTTTCAGCTTCGCTGCGTGGGTGAAACTAGATGGCGACGGTGCGGTGTTGAGCAAGATGGAGAAAGGGCCGGGTTATCGGGGGTTTGATTTGTTCTTCGCAGAAGAACGGTTTCAAATCCACCTATTGAACATCTGGCCGACGAATGCGTTGAAAGTCCAGACTAAGGAAAAGTTTCCCAAGAACCAATGGCAACATGTGTTGGTGACATACGATGGCTCAAGCAAAGCAGCTGGACTAAAGATTTATGTCAACGGCCGCGCCAAGGATTTCAAAACAGAAAACGACACTCTCACGAATACGATTTCAAACACTGAACCGCTGCGCATCGGTGCGAGAAGCGGCGAGTCCGTGATCAAGGGATTGGTGGATGATGTCCGGCTCTACAATCGCACGCTATCTGCCGAAGACGCGAGGGCTCTCGCGTTTGACGGTTATCTTGCACTGGTCGCCAAATCGCGTGGCAACCGCTCTGAAGACGAGCGCAAGGATCTACAGAATTACTACAAGGAAAACCATGCCGTGGACTACCTGCGCTCCGAGACCGCTTTGGCTGAAGCGCGCAAAAAGAAGGAAGCGTTTTACGGCAAGATCCCAACGACGTTGATCATGGAGGAAATGAATCCGCCGCGAGACACGTTCGTTTTCGTTCGTGGTGATTTCCGCACCAAGGGCGAAAAAGTTTCGCCGGGCACTCCTGCGATTTTGCCTCCTCTGCCGGCAGGGCCGACGAACCGTCTGGCGCTCGCCCGCTGGCTCGTCGCTAAAGAACATCCACTCATGGCCCGAGTCACAGTGAATCGTTATTGGTCCACGTTCTTTGGCAGCGGATTGGTACACACGATCAACGATTTCGGATCGCAGGGCGAGTGGCCGAGTCACCCCGATCTCCTCGACTGGCTCGCGGTGCAGTTCCGCGACGGCAGTGTGGAATCCAAGCCCAAGTCCGGACAGTCGCACTCGCCCGCTTGGGATATTAAAGGATTGGTTCGCTTGATCGTGACGAGCGCCACTTACCGACAATCTGCCGCGGTCACACCCGAAAAATTGGAACGTGATTCCTACAACCGGCTCTTCACCCGCGGTCCACGCGTGCGACTCGACGCTGAATTTGTCCGCGACAACGCCCTCGCGGTGTCCGGCCTGTTGAATGACCAGATCGGCGGACCGAGTGTGAAGCCGTATCAACCGCCAGGCATCTGGGATGGCACGGATGCGAAGTATGAGCAAGCCAAAGGCGACGCACTTTATCGTCGCGGCATGTATGTCTTCTGGCGACGCTCAGCACACTATCCTTCCTTCGCCACGTTTGATGCGCCGAGTCGCGAGGTCTGCACCTTTTTCCGCGAGCGAACCCAGACCCCGTTACAATCGCTCGTGCTGATGAATGATCCGGCGTTCGTCGAAACCGCTAGAGGACTGGCCGCACGGGTGATGAAAGAAGAACCGAAAGACAGCGACAAGCGCATCTTGCGCGCTTTCCGACACACGCTCGGTCGGAGGCCAGAATCCGGAGAGTTGACTATCTTGAAGAAAACCTACGAACAACAACTCGCCAACTTCCGCCAGGACTCCAAAGCGGCAAATGCATTCCTGAAAGTCGGTGACTCGCCCTTACCCGAAAAAACAGATCCGGCAGAACTTGCAGCGATGACCACGGTCGCAAACGTGCTGTTGAATCTGAACGAAGCCATCACCAAATGATTTATGACGTTTGAAAATGAAATCGAGAAAACACTGAGTCGGCGTGCGTTTCTTTCCCGCAGCACCACCGGCTTGGGCGCGCTCGCGTTGTCATCCTTGTTGAACCAGCGATTGTTCGCCTCTGAAACCGCGATCAGCACAGCGACTAAAGGCGCGCTGAAAACCCTTCACATGCCGGCCAAGGCCAAACGCGTCATCTACATGTTTCAATCCGGCGCACCGTCGCACCTGGACCTATTCGACTCCAAGCCGAAGCTAAAAGAAATGACCGGTCAGGAATTGCCGCCGAGCATCCGCAAAGGTCAACGCATCACCGGCATGACAGCGGGGCAGGCCGTGCTGAAGTGTGTGGGCGCGGCCTATGACTTCAAACGCTACGGCAAATCTGGCGTGGAACTTAGCACCATGTTGCCACACATCGGCAGCATCGTGGACGACATCACCATCGTCCGCTCCATGTTCACCGAACCGATCAATCACGATCCGGCGGTCACTTTCATGGGCACGGGAAGCCAACAACCTGGTCGACCGACCATGGGCGCATGGCTCGCCTACGGATTGGGCAGCGAGAACGAAGACTTGCCAGCGTTCGTTGTGCTCACCAGTGGCAGTGGTGGCCAGGCGTTGCAAGGTCACTACTGGGGTAACGGATTTCTTTCGGCGAACTACCAGGGGGTTCAGTTTCGTAATCAAGGCGACCCCGTCGTTTATGTCAACAACCCGCCTGGCCTGAGCGGCAAGTCACGTCGTCAATTGATCGATGCGATGCAGGAGTTGAATCGCAAGCAACTCGGCACGCTCGGCGACCCGGCGATTGCCACGCACATCAGCAATTACGAAATGGCGTTCCGCATGCAGACGAGCGTGCCTGAACTGGTGGATATCGCGAAAGAACCCAAAGAGGTTCTGGAGATGTACGGCGCAGAACCCGGCAAAGCGTCCTACGCAAACAACTGCCTACTCGCCCGACGACTCTGTGAACGCGGCGTACGCTTCATCCAACTTTGCCATCGGGATTGGGATCATCACGGCGGCCTGCCCAACGGCATCAAGACTCAAACCAAGAACACCGACCAAGCCAGCGCTGCGTTGATTAAGGACCTCAAACAACGTGGATTGCTCGACGACACGCTTGTGATTTGGGGCGGCGAGTTCGGTCGCACGGCGTATTCACAGGGCGAAATCACCAAAGATAGTTTCGGCCGCGATCATCATCCTCGTTGTTTCTCGCTCTGGATGGCCGGCGGCGGAACGAAGCCCGGCTTGGTGTATGGCGCAACTGATGATTTCGGCTACAACATCACCGAAAACCCGGTCAGTGTGCATGATTTCCACGCGACGATGCTGCACTGCCTGGGAATTGATCACACCAGACTGACGCATCGCTTCGAGGGACGAGATTATCGACTGACAGATGTGAGCGGCGAGGTCGTGAATCCGCTGCTAGCTTAGCCCTTCTTTAACTGATCAACAACAATCGAGGTGATTGGCCGGGCTGAGTTTCGGGGGCGCGGTGGATACAGGGCGGGACGGGACTGCCAGGCCATTCCGTAGCGATGCGCCAAAGGTTGCCCAAGCCAAATGAAAAAGGTCGGGCGGTCAGACTCTGAGAGTAGTGGAGGTCGTAACAGTTTTCTTTCAAATATTCGCGGAAGTCAGCATTGTCTTCACCGCCAAAGAGCTTGAGCAATTCAGTTCGAGTTTCGGTTATTTCTACGAGACGGAGGGCCTCGTCATTCCGCAACCCCTCGCTCGACGAGCCATGATACGTGCAAAGCCATGTGTCCGCCTCCACCGAAGCGCTGTCGGCATGAAAAGAAAAGACGTCGGTACGCACAGGGGTGGAATTTTCGTCATGGGGATATTCATGGATACAATTGAGCAAAGGATCAAGATCGTGTTCGCGAAGCAAACGCTGGTCTTCAAGAAGAGTATCGACCGCGGTTTTACCGGCAGTGCTTAAAGGAAGCGCGCGTAATTGAGCTTCATGGAGGGTGATGATTCCTTCTTTACAACCAAGCCGAGCCACTACTTCACCAAAATCACCCGGCAACTTGCGTTCCCAACAAAGTGCATTGACGCCGTCTGCGAATCGCGTCGTGACCAGTTCGTGAAAACTGTGCACTCGTTTGATGCGGGGGTAGTCAGCCGGCAGGTTCGTCATGCTCAGGATAAAGTGTAGTTTTTTAAACTACCCGTTGTCGAGCTCGTTGCATTTCCATCGAGAAAACCTTTTCGCCCTGGCTTCTCCCAACACCAAGTGAGCGATTCTTTTGATTAAAATGCAAACTCGCTGTCCCGTTGAGCATTGAGGAGCGACCTCATTTTAGCTTAAATAGCCAGTCGCGATGATAACTGATGACGCCAATCCTTTTTCCAAGCCAGCAGTCCAACGCACAAACTCCAAAGTGTCTGGTGCTTTGATTTGGACCATGGTTGTTCTCGGGATGTTTTTTCTGGCTGGTCTTTTTGCTCTCTGGTCAATCGGACAAAAGCATCTCATACAGGCAAACTCGCTCCGCAGCGCATGGGAGACTGCGACGAATGACCTGGCAAAAGCGGGAGCATCTGTCGCGAGGCTTCAATTCACGAATGCCGATCTAGTCTCCCGTGTGATGGCGTTGGAAAAAGAGAAGGAGATGACGCTTCAAATGGCACGCGGGCTGGAAGATCAGATGCGCGCTGAACTAGAATCCAAAGACGTCACCATTTCCAAGCTCCAAGGCAAACTCACCGTGAACCTCCTGGATCGAATCTTGTTTGATTCAGGCGAAGCCATAGTGAAAGCCGACGGCGAAGCGATCTTGCAGAAAATCGCATCCATCCTGAAGCAACATCCAGATTTGAAAATCCACGTCATCGGGCATACCGATAATGTGCCCATCCGGCCGAGCGCGCGGCCCAGATTTTCAAGCAACTGGGAACTCTCCACAGAACGCGCCCTGGCCGCCGTGCGCTTTCTCACGGAACGCGCCGGAGTAGCTCCACAAAATCTCGGAGCAGTGGGCTACGGAGAGTTTCGCCCGATTGCTGATAACTCGACAATGGAGGGCCGGGCCAGAAATCGACGTATCGCGATCACCATGCTACCTGATGAACTTGTCGGCATAGACACCCCTGCATTGACTCACCCTTGAAACGGCAACGCACCACAAACCTCAATTATGAAACGCATCGCTCTGGACCTACTGCTAATCTGCATCATCCTGCATTTCCCACTCCAAGCTGGCGAAGTGCTGATCTTTGAAGACGGTAAATCTGAGCCACTCACAAAAGGCCTGGAATTTCATCACGGCTCTTGGAAGTTTGCAGATGGAGTCCTTGTGGGCGAGCAAGTCCCCACCGAGAAACATCTCGCAACGGTCAAGGGAGTCATTCCGTTCGACCGCATGAAGCTGGAGTGGAAAATGAAGTTTGTGCAGACCAATCAGACATTTCTCTTTGTAACTTGGCCCGCTACATCCAATACCCATGCAATGGATTTCACTTTTGCCCCTGACAAAGGTCAGTTCGCTATCGTCCGCCCAAAATCAAAAGACAAAGCGAAAGCAATCCTCGTCGAAGGGAGACTAAAGAACCTGAACACCGAATGGCACGCTATCATCTGCATCCATGACGGCCCGAGCATGAGCGTCACCATTGATGGAGAAACTATCACCGCCTCTGACGAATCCTTCAATCGCCCCATGGGGCCGTTCTACCTTAATGGGGGCGGATTTAACGGTGCGAAGTTCTTGCTCAAGGATATCAGGCTCTCCGCACTTTAAGAATTGCAGATTTAAATGGCGTTGCGCTCATAGAAGGATGGCAACTCGTTTCTTGCGTAACAACATCAATGCTTCAAACTTGTCGTACATGATTAACAAAACCTCCTGGGTCGTTCTGATCTTTTCGGCGATTGCATTTGCTTCGCCAGCGGAATCCAAACGTATTTCCAGAGAAGGCATCGAGTGGTGTGATATTTGGATCTCACATGCCAACGAAACTAATCTGCCCCGCGTCCTGCTCATTGGAGATTCAATCACTCGAGGCTATTATCTGGCTGTGGAAAAGCGGCTGGGCGGAAAAGCTTATGTGGCCCGATTGACGACATCCGCATTCTTAAGCGACCCGATGTTCACTCAGCAGATCGCGATGGTTCTCGACAACATCAAATTCGACGTCATCCAGTTCAACAACGGTATGCATGGCTGGCAGCACAGTGAAGCTGAGTATCGGAAGGCGTTCCCGAACTTCATCGAAACAATTCAGAAACATGCACCTAATGCCAAACTAATCTGGGCTTCCACAACTCCGCTAAGACCATCTACGAACTCCCCGCCTACCACTCTCAAAAGCGCCTCAAGCGAACGCATAATCACTCGAAACGCGATCGCCTTGGAATTTGTGAGGGCGAAAAGGATTGTTGTGAACGACCTCTATACCCCTGCCCTTGGTCGCGGCGAACTCTACACCGATGGCGTACATTTCAATAAAGAAGGCATCGCCACACAGGCAGATCTTGTAACCTCGCAAGTCGAAAAATTGCTCTCACGATGATTCCCCATTCTTGAGGCCACTCCTATTAATCTCACGATATCAATCACGGTAAAAAAAAGAAGAACATGAAAGACAAAACCATTACTACCACAATAACTCGCCGGAAGTTTCTCGCTACAACTGGCGCAGCTTTGGTTTTCCCGGCCATCCTGCCCAGCAGCATGCTGGGTTTTGGTCGCAAAACTTCGCCATCCAATCGTATCAATGTCGGCGTGATTGGGTGCGGCGGCCAAGGCAATGGTGATACCGAAAGCTTCCTACGCTTGGCTGAATGTCGCGTCGTCGCGGCGTGTGATGTAGACCAGACCCGCTTGGCCGACATGGTTCAAAAGGTCAACACCCAATACGGCAACCAAGATTGCCGGGGCTACCGTGATTTCCGCGAACTCATCGCTCGCAGAGACATTGACGCGGTATTGATCGCCACACCTGACCACTGGCATGCGCTCATCGGCGTGGAAGCGGCCAAACATAAAAAGGATGTTTATGGCGAGAAACCTTTGGCGCGGACCATTGCGGAGCAGCAAGCCATCGTCAAGGCCGTAAAAAAAAACCACTGCATCTGGCAGACGGGTTCACAGCAACGCTCCGACGCAAATTTCCACAAGGCTGCCGAGATTGTGCGAAACGGACTCATTGGGAAAATCACCCGCGTGGAAGTCGGACTTCCCAGCGGCCCGAAAAACCCCAAGATGCAGCAGAAAGTTCCCGCCACCACCCCACCACCGCCGGAGTTGGATTACGACATGTGGATCGGGCCCTCCATGATGATGCCCTATGTTGGCAGTCGGATCCACAACAACTGGCGTTGGAATTACAACACCGGTGGCGGACAACTGCTCGACTGGATCGGCCACCACGGCGACATCGCGCATTGGGGTATCGACTGCGACCAATCAGGCCCGCTGGAGATTGAAGGGGAAGGAGATTTTCCTCCTGCAGATTACAATTGGAACGTCTGCACACGGTATCGCATCGAAGTCAAATACCCGAATGACATCAGCATGACGATCGCAGGTGGTCATGCTGACATTCGCTCCGGTGTCAAATGGATCGGCACTGAGGGATGGGTATGGGTGAATCGCGGCGGTTTCGAATCTTCCAATCCTGACTGGGAAACGCTCAAGGAGCTTCCCGAGGAAATGCGAAAAGTGAAACTCTACCGGTCCAGAGACCACACTCGAAATTTTTTGGACTGCATCAAGTCGCGCCAAGCGACCATCGCACCGGCGGAGACGGCGCATCATTCGTCGATCCCTGGGCATCTAGGCCTGATCGCCATGATCACCGGTCGTAGCCTCAAATGGGACTCACAGAAGGAAGTGATTGTGGACGATGCCGCAGCGAGTCAGATGCTCAGCCGCCCTTTCCGCTCACCATGGAAGCTGGCTTAACTTCGATTATTGCCTTTACCTCTCAGAAATCCTAACCAGCAATAAACCACATTTTCAATTCAGCGAGAGGCATTGCCAGGTATGCCGGGTGACTCCGTACACAGCTCGATGGTGTGTCCGTCAGGGTCAGCAAGAAATATTTGCAGCGCTCCGTCAGGTCTAATTTTCTTCGGATGGAAATCTGCACCGACTGAAACAAGATGGTTTTCCCATGCGTCGACATCCTCGACCAACAAAGCAAAATGATTACTGCGGCTACCAGAAACGACCTTTTCTCCACGTTCGCCGATTAAGTGTAACTCCTGGTCGACACCCAGACGGAACCAAGCACCGGGAAAATCAAAAGCTGGACGCGGCATTGGCTTCAAGCACAACACACGCTCATAGAAGGTACAACTGACTGCCACGTTCCTAACGTGAATGGCCACGTGATTCAGTTCGCAGATTTTCAATGCAGGGTTGCGGTTACTCTTGGACATCTAAGGCGGTCGCTTAACGACACAGCGAGGTTATTTCAAAGCGCCGGGCGAGCAATAAAGAAAGCGTGCGAAAAGTATTTGAAGCAGCGACGATTTGTCGCCAACAATCTGCACCGATAAACCACTATCTATAACAGACGCGCCCCGTCGCGAAATGAAAGAAACGCTCACCATTATTCCATGCACTCGAAGCCCCGCAAACGTCAGGCGTTTTCTGGATGTCAGTTACGGTATCTATGGGAACGATCCGTATTGGGTCGCGCCGTTATTGGTTGATTTGAAGCAGGTTTTCTCCGATGCAAACCCGCTGTTTCAGCATGCCGAGATGCTGATTTGGATCGCGAGTCGTAACGGAAAGGATGTAGGCAGAATCGCGGGTATTTTGGATCACAACCATGTTTCCACACACCAAGACGGCAGTGTGTTTTTCGGATTTTTTGAATGTGAGAACAATCCTGAAACAAGTCGGGAATTGTTCAACGCCGTTTTCAATTGGGCTCGGTCAAAAGGATTCAATCGTGTATTGGGGCCAATGAATCCGACAAGCAACGATGAGTGCGGACTGCTGGTGGATGGCTTCGATACTCCGCCCCAATTGATGATGACTTACAACCCTCGTTACTACGAGACGTTAGTCACTGCCGAGGGATTCACCAAAGCCAAAGACCTTCTGGCCTTTCACATCAACGTGGCAGGAAGTCCGCGCAAACGGTTGGAACGCATCGCTGGCAAGACACGCCGGAAAAATCCCGGATTTCAATTCAAAACAGTCAGCAAGAAATCGCTGCCCCAAGATCTTGCGAAGATCAAAAATATCTATAACGCTGCGTGGGAGAAAAACTGGGGGTTTGTGCCCATGACGGATTCGGAACTCGATTTTTTGGCTGCGCGGCTCAAGCCGTTGTTAGTGGATGGACTGGTTTGGCTGGCTGAGACGGCGGAAGAGCCAGTAGGTTTCATGCTTGCGCTGCCAGATTTCAACGAAGCGCTCAAACCGCTGCGCGGATCACTGTGGACACCGAAGGCGCTAGGATTGCTGCCTTACGTCTTCGGCATGAAAGTTCCCACGAGTTGTCGCGTCGTCACTCTTGGCGTGAAGGATAAATATCGGAATCGCGGCATCGAGGCCGTGATGTTAGCTGAGTGCCTCGCAACTTGCCTGAGACTCGGCTTCAAAGATGCGGAAGCTTCCTGGGTTCTCGAAGATAATGTCATGATGCGTCGTCTTCTTGAACCATTCGGCGGTCGCGTTTACAAGACTTACCGTATCTATCAACGCCCTGTGTGACCGCGCCTCTTCACTGATGCGAGGACAAAGCAGATGGATTTTTTTTAAAAAATTTGAAGTAAAGATGGTTGCCCAGTGGAATCAGCACCGCCGCCGCCAACACCCCTGCAGCAACATCCACAACATAATGGTAGCGCCCATAGACGGTTGAAATGCATAGCAGGAATGTCACAAGCAGAATCACATGGCGGATGCGCCGCAAGTAGAGGTATGAAAAATATGTGATGCAAATCGCGACTGCCACATGACTGCTGGGGAACGCTGCGCCCGCCGATTCAAAATGATCGTAGATCCAACCCATGATCTGGAAAAACCCTGCCCCTTGAACTGACTCTGGAGTAACAAAATTTTCGACATAAAGTGTGAACGGCAATTGTGGCCCTATCTCCAGCCCCTCCAAGAAAACAATGCGCGGCCCCACCACCGGCAAACAGATATAGACGATGTAGCAGACGTAAAACAAAAACGACGTGATTGAAATAAAATGCGCGAATTGCTTCTTGTCGCGTATTAGCAAGGCGAGGCCAACCGCACCGATCATCAAGTAATAGGAGAAATACGCCGCGTAAAGCAACTCGGCCACCCAACGATTTGGAAACCAGTTCATCATTTCCAGCCCCGGCTGGGTACCGAACAACCATTGTTCCACTCTGAAAAAATGAGCGTCGAGATACCCTGTGTAGAACATCTGATTCAGCAACTCAGTTTCACGATAGAATGCGATGAACAGAGGGATTGGATAATAGTGACGGAACAATTCTATCGGCTTGATGGAAGGGAATCGCGCATTAAGGCAAATCACTGAATGAATCAAACCGAAGACAATAACGTGAACCAGCAGCAACCGCGGCCAATTTGGCAGACTCACTCCGTGGAAAATCACTACAAGCACAGCCACCAATGCGATGTAACTCTGCGTTGCAATATCAACAAAGGTATATCGTTTCATTCGTTGCCAAGCACTCAAGCCACAGCCGCCAGAAAGGCGTAAATCGTTTTGGCGCGCGGCGTGAAACCGCGGCAACAATTCATTTGCGGCTATTTATTCAAAACCCGACGACACCGATAACTACGAAGCTCCTTGGGGATTTCTCGGATGCCTGAGACTACAGATTCCACCCTTTACGATTCTCGCGCTTCACCCACGCATTCAGTTCAGGAATGTTTGTGACTTTCATGCCAGGACCGTCCCACTCGATCTTCTTACCCGCTCCAGCATGCATGGCAAGATTGCCAAGCAATGAAAATTCCGTCAGCCGCGTGCCATAATCAAAGTTGGACGCAGTTTCCATTTTTCCTTCTCTTACAGCATCTAGGAAATTGACGAAAATCCCCTTCGGCCGCGGCAGTGTTTTAGCCGGGGCTTTAGTTTCATTCATTTTCTTCCAGGGGAGAATGTGCATTTTGTCACCGTAAGTTCCAGTGATGATGATCCCCTTGTCGCCGACGTAAATCGTTCCGTTGCCATTGTTGTCCAGCTCTTCATCAGGATACTTCCCAGCCAACTCCACGAGGAGCGGCGGAAGATTTAGGTTTTCTCCTTTGGCCGTTCGCAACATTCCATCTGCGCCGCCTTTCGAGTCTTGCTTCAGACCTTCATACCAATAGGACTTCAAGGCAGGCATGTCACCGCGCGCCGGGATATCCCAACGCAAGCGACAACCGGTAGGATAACGCTCATCACTGCCACCTCGCATCTGCTCGACCTCGATGCTTGTGGGGTGTTCGATGTTTAACGCCCAATAGACACCGTCGAGAACGTGGCAACCCATGTTGCCGATAGATCCGTTCCCAAAATCATACCAGCCATGCCATTCGTGCGGGTGAATGTCCTCGTGGAAATCGCGATACGGTGCTGGTCCAATCCATTCATCCCAATGCATTCCGGCTGGAGCGGGTTTCTTTGGTGGGCGAGGTCCGACACCGCCATTGGCGCGATTCGTCCAGCTGTGCGTCTCCGTCACATTACCAATCAAACCAGCGCGGATGTATTCATAAAGCTTGATGTATCCTTCTTCGCAATGCCCTTGGTTGCCCATTTGCGTGGCGACTTTGGTCTTGGCAGCCATGGCACGGAGTTCTCGCGCTTCTGCGATCGTATGACAAACGGGTTTTTCACAATAGACATTCTTGCCAAGCTGCATGGCGATCATCGCGGGCAATGCGTGGTGATGATTCGGCGTGGCAATAAAGACGGCATCAATGTCTTTGCCGATCGTGTCAAACATCTTGCGATAGTCGGTGAAGACTTTGACCTTCTTTGGATCTCGTCCTTTGCTCTGAAGCGATTTTTTAACGCCCGCAGTCTTGTTCTCG
>Ga0114967_10002565_pt1 | contig 15185 bp, 15 predicted proteins | sample M_130628_MF_Meta_FD_92639 | JGI IMG/M metagenome (GOLD analysis project Ga0114967, IMG submission 92639) | Freshwater microbial communities from Lake Montjoie, Canada to study carbon cycling - M_130628_MF_MetaG | ecosystem: Environmental > Aquatic > Freshwater > Lake | place: Lake Montjoie... | reverse complement strand
TTTGCTGTTTTTAATTCAATTTTATTTAGATTTTATTTTATAAAAGTATTATTATATGGGTAATCAGTTTTCTACAACAGGACAAAACGAAGAAACAGAAAAATCGGAACAAAAAGAAGAAACAGGAGAAACAAGAGAAACAGGAGAAACAGAAAAATCAGAACAAAAAGAAGATTTCGATATTACTAAACCAGCCAGTTCATATGAAATAATTGATTATATAGCAACCTATTATATTCTAACAGCAGACTATGTTAGTTTAACTAAATTATATGACAAGGAATATTGTGATAAACTGGTCGTGTTAACATCGGACATTATTGAGCGATATTTTACAGACCTAGAGATTACATATTTAGCACAAAGAACAAGAGAAGGTGTTACTGTAAATGAATTGGATAAGGACAAATTGATATTCTTTCAAAAGGAAGCTTTGGATAAATTGGACATCAAAAATGCTTTAAAGAAGAAGCGTGTGTGTCAAGGTATTGCCAAGTTTTATGTTAAAATTGCCCATGTGTTTGCGGCGATTGTTAGAACTGTAAATCCGGTATATGTTTATAAAGATAACGAAGGGAATAATGTAAGGGCCAATTTATATGAAAAACATACAATACCACAAGATGTGCCTAGACAGATGTATAAAATGAACATATGTGAAATGCGCATCAATGCTCTAAGAGGTAAGAATGATTATACGAAAACGGGACCCGATGACCCAATTACAATCAGTCCAGATTTTTGTTCTATGAATATAAATGACAGTGGCGAAGTAAAGAATCTTATGGAAGAACCAGGGATTCCTGAATTAGAACATTTATATTACGACGATGGATACAATTACGAAACTGGCAAATTTGAAAAAATGTCTGAAAAGGCTGCTGGCCAATATACAAGCGACCTAAAGTTATTTTATGAGAATTTTACTGGAAACTCGAATATGGATGAAATCATTACAAAATTCAAGGATATTAAACTGCGGGATTTTGGTAAGACAGAATTATGTAACGAAAATATGCCTAAATTAAAGGGTACAATGGCAGATGAATTATTTGTCAAATATGCCGACAATTTAAGACAAATGGTTGATAATGCTAATAAAAATCAGGATAAACTAACAGATATTATCAACAAACTATTTTCACATACTAAGGATCCGCAAACACAGAAGAAGGTTGTGCGAGTTAGTCCTGAATTAACAGAGGATGAATTACAAAAAGTAGTAGTCGAAGCAAGAGAATTAATAATTCAGTTGTATTTAACATGTGAGCAAGATTTTGAGACAGGTCTGAATATTTATAAGGCAATTGTAGAACAATTAGGACTAGATACAATACAAAGACAGAACGAGACATTAGAGAGGCAAATTGAAAGAGAAGGAGAAACAGAAACAGAAACAGAAACAGAAACAGAAGAAAAAGAATTAATGGTTAAAAACGAAGATAAGAGCGAAGCAATAGACGAAGTAAAAAGCAAAGCTGAGAAAGAAGAAGAAATTCCTTTGTAAAAATTTATATTATTCATTGTAAATAATATAAACTATTTCAAACATTTAATATTTAAAATTTAAAATTTAAAGTTTAAGCTTGGGCAGCAGCCTTGGCCTTGGAGGCGGCGGCAGACGCTTGGGCAGCAGCAGCCTTGGCCTGATTGGCGGCAGCAGCAACAGCCTTGGCAGCACTCTTGGCAGCGCCCTTGGTGGCGGCCTTGGAGGCAGACTTGGAGGCAGAAGCAGCCTTGGAGGCAGCCTTGGAAGCGGCCTTGGAGGCAGAAGCAGCAGCGCCCTTGGCGGCATTAGCGGCCTTGTTGGCAGAAGCAGACTTGGAAGCCTTCATCGAAGCCATCTTTGCCTTCATAGCACTCATTGTCTTTCTCATAGACTTCATCTTCATCATAGCACGTTTGTGGGATTTAGCCATTTTATATACTACTTTGAGAAAAATATTTTTTCTAAATGAGACAAAAATATTTTACTAAATATATTGTTAATAACAACGCTTTAAACCTTTTCTAAATGAAAATGTGACTGTTTTTAAATTTTTAAATACGCAATTTAATTTTTACCAAATAGTATCTGTGGAATGCCAATACATTTTATCGCCTTTTTGAATATTATAAATACTCCTAAATAATTCTAACCGAGTTATTGGACAATTCACCCGGTATTTATCCATCGGATGGGGATTTACTTTTAATTGTGCCTTAATAGCCTTGTCGGCAATCTTTTGACGCGCCTGGATGGCAATATAAACGAAAAAGGCTTCAAAAGATATCGACTTAATGGGTACAATATCATCATTCTTTTGTTGGAAATCTCTTAAATATTCCTCGCAAATTGCTAAACCTGAAATATCGGCTAAATTCTCACCGGTGCTTAATTTTCCATCCATTACAATTCCATCGTATAACGCAAAAGTCTCATATTGCTTAACTACGTCCTTAACCTTTGCGTTAAATTTGCGACGGTCATCTTTTGTCCACCAATTATGTAAATTGCCCTTATAGTCATATTTACTTCCAGTGTCGTCTAAACAATGCGACATTTCATGCCCTAAAGTATATCCAATATGCGCCAAATTGTATTCTATTCCACGCTCATCCAAGTCAATAAATGGCTTTTGTAAATATCCTAAAGGTATATAAATGGTGTTCTCGATGGGAGTGTAATACGCATTTACAATGTATGCTTGTGAGCCTACCAGTTTGAATTCCTCCCAGTCAATTGTTGGGATATCGCCTTTATGTGCTGTGCCATCAATTCCTATTAATTTCTTTGTCCTCCACCAAGCAATCTTCTTAATATTCTGATACGCGCCTCTACTATTGTAATTTAAAATGGGGTCTTCTCTAAGCATTAAAGGGTTACCAATAATCAGCTTAATATGTTCTAACTTAAGTAATGCGTATTTCTTGGTTTCAGGCGAAAGCCAAGTATTGCGCTTAATAATTCGCTTAAATACAGTTAGTAAATCAGTTGCCAAATGTGAAACATAATCAATATGTTCCTGTTTCTTATTTTTTCGAATGTATTCATTTGTCAAGAATGTATTGAAACACAAAGACATTCCAAAAACCGGGTAAATTTCCTCTGGCCAAGGTGTAGCCTGTCCTCGAATAAATTTACCATGAAACTCCCAGTAAATCAATCTCCATTTTTTATGGAAACGCATTATTTGGCGGAAAATGATATACATAAAATAGGTTCTCCATTTGGGTGTTTTCCAAGCACCATCTTTTGTTAAAATCTTCATAATACATTTTAAATAACTTAGATTGCTACATATGAATGTATCCGGGACCTTTTTGTAGCCAATTTCGGTAGCGAGTCTAGCCCAGTCAAACCCGTATTTTTCCAAAGCCTCTTCTTTGGTTACAACATTGTAGTATTCCTTGCTTTCATGTTTCACTGAACCGCAACCCATAGCAATTAATAATTCATATTCAACATCCCAAACATCTGTTGCCTTTAATCCGTGACCCTTTCCAAGACAAGCATCAAACATTTCTTTGATAAATTCCATGTATTTTGATTTAAACACGCGTTTATAATGTTTGGTTGGCGCGTCGGCAGTTTCGTCCTCAACATATATCATGTAATCATATATTGTCAATTGGGGTGGAGAAATATTACTCTTATAAATCTCTGAATGTTTCGAATCTTTTGAAACTGACCATGAAATAGGACATCCCCAGGAAATCGTCTCATTTTGATTAATTTGTGCTAAAAGCCAATACAGATTATCGTCAGCAATGCCCTTGTCTATTCTATATTTTGTTGTAAATTTGACTTGGTCTTCTGCCTCTTTGTTGTCTAAATAAAGCATCGACTCGTATAAATTCTTGATTGCCCTAGATTTGGCACTATCATTTGTTTTTATGTAATCTTTTATAATATCAATTAACTCATAATAGACCTTTTCTTGAACGATTCTAAAACTGTCAACTTGTACATAATATTTACTTTTTTGCTCAAGTTCCTTGGTTTTATCAGCAATCCATTGGTAATTAATATATGTATAATAATCATTTTTGGCAGTATACTTTGAAGGAGTAAATGGTGCCTTGAACATCTTGACTAAGGTTTTTTCGATATTGGTATTCTCAGTTGTCAAACTATGCTTAAATCTCTTCTCAAAATCTTTCTCAAAACTATCTAAAACATGTGTGGTATTTGTACAGACTATCTGTAAATCTTGCTTGGATAATTTACACTTTTTTGTTTTAGATTTTGATTTAGATTTTGATTTAGATTTTGTATGGTGTTTCTTTGTAGTCATATATTATACACAAATAAAATATATACTCAGTAAATTAATTATTAACCCATCTTGTCGCCTAGTTTATTCAGTAAATCTTCACTATAAACCAATTTACCCGACGGCTTATAAGAGTTAATTGGCGTATATTTCTTACTATTTTTAATTTGTTCTAAATTTGGATTACCCTTTATTGCCACTTGTTGATATTCAGTATCATCATCATCCCCCTTTTCGTCTTCAATCTTTTCACCATACTCATTAATATTAACACCTGTTTTCTTCTTAATCTCCGTCCTGACATAGGTTGGTACCCAATGATCCCAAGAAATAAAAACTGTATTGGGGTGAAAATACCGTACTTGAAACCCATTTTTTTGTAAGGTATCCATCACATACGCAATACATGCGCCTTGGTCATATTTAGGAACACCAATAATTATTTCAGGAATTACATACCAGCAAAATCGCTCAGCAGTGCTTTGTTTAGCAGTAGTTTTAATTCGCACATGAATACGGTTAAGGATTTTCTTAAACAATTCTAATTTGTTCACATCGATTTGTCGTTTTTTCTCATACAATTCGTCAATGTTTATTTTTTCTGAAAAATCAGTAAAATTTTCTAAATCAAAAATATTAGCCATTTACAAGAATATAAGAAAATAATTTACTCTTTTGTTTGTATTTGTTTGTATTTGTTTGTATTTGTTGTTGGTTTTTGTTAGTTACTATCTAAAAAATAAAGTCTATATATCTAATAATTAATGACAATCAAACATTTGGTGATTTCAGGGGGTGGTCCAATTGGGTTTTCTTATTTGGGAGCAATCGAATATCTATCTGATAATGGCTTTGTAAATATTGAGAACATTGAAAGTATTTATGCTACATCGATTGGTGCTATTATATCCGTTATATTATCTTTAAAATACGATTGTCCAACCATAAGAAAATATGTAATTGAGCGGCCATGGAAGGATGTATTTAAACTATCCGCGAAACAGATAATGGAAACATACACTAACAAAGGTATATATGATATTAAAGTAACAGAAAAGACATTTAAGCCGCTATTAGAAGCAAACGATTTGTCAATAAATATAACATTAAAAGAGTTCTATGAATATTCCCAAAAGGATATACATTTTTTTGTCTTTGATTTAAACTCATATAAAACTGTAGAAATAACGCATACTGACTACCCTGATTTGCTATTAATAAAGGCGATTTATATGTCTTGTTCGTTGCCTGGTATTTTTATTCCTACAATTATGGATGGAAAATGTTTGATTGATGGCGGACCATTGGCAAATTATCCATTAAACTATTGTTTACGAGACCACCCTAACAAGGAAGAAATCCTCGGTTTTAATTTTGTTTATAAGAATGAGGACGGGACTGAATGTTCGGGAAATAATATAATTAACGAAGAGGCGGATATGCTTGACTATGTTCTCGCATTGTCATTGAACTCGGTTAATTATATTACGACTAGTATTAAATATGATGATATAGAAAACGTAATTGAATGCTGTTCTAACACTACAAGTCTTACGATTGATAGTATATCGCATACAGTTGGCACTATTGAAGGGCGACAAGAATTGTATGATAAAGGCATAGAATATGCCAAACGTTTCCTTCAAGCAAAGGAGAAGCGTGTTGATTGTGATAGTTGTTATGATTTTAGTATATAATGTTTACACCTTTTCAAATGGTAATGGTGACTTTTAAAGCACTGTATTTAGAAACTGGGTTAAGGTGTCTTCGGTCGGTTTCGCATCATAATCAATGACCTGATTATCCTTAACCAATTTAATCGTAGGATATCCCTCCACCTTATATTTGTCAAGCATTTCATCGGTTTCAGCAGACTCCTTGGTACAGTTATACTCAGTAAAATGAACTATATATCCATTAATCGGTTTACCGTCATATTTATCCTTGACCTTGTTCCATTCAGGCTTTGCTTTTACACAATGAGGGCACCAGTCAGCGAAGAAAAATAAGATTTCACATGATTTTTTTGGGGTCTCCTCTTTGGGCACATTTTCTCGGTTCGCATGAAAAGCCTCTACTGATTTTCCACGATTTATAAATAAATAGACTAGTCCAGCAACAAATAATACAGCAAGACCAATCATTATGATATGTTTTGTTTCTAGTGGTTTATTGCCTAATACGCCATTGAAGCTGCTGAAATTAGGAAGCATATTTGAAATTTTATCAGTTAAACTAGACATTATATATATTAAAGTAGAATAAATTAGAATATATTTTAAACGAATATAAAGTTAAAATGGTATTTTATTTTATATAAACTAGACATAATGATTATTAGAGACGCAAACGGAAATTTACACGTGATTAATCGACCTGATTGTAAAAATGATAAGGTATATTATCAAAAACTGTTTAGTATTCGAGAAAGCTATGTTCCTAAATTCAAGACAGTTGTTCCTAAAATCGCAAAAACATAAACTAATAACCTAAAGTAAAATTTGTATAAACAGCAAAAACAAGCATAAAGTAAAAATATAACTACATGCGATATTTGACTTCACAGGGCTCCATTTCAGCTCGAAAAACGATATATTAAAATTATTAGCGAATATGTTGGTTTGCTTTATATTATAGAACATCATATATGCTAGCAAACATAGAATAATTGCTTTGCCAAATACAGATGAAATAATATGCTGATTTAATGGAGATAATATAAATACAATAATAAGCAGTGCTGAGACTGCTAGATATAAACAAACATTTTGTGTGGATTTAGCATATTGTATTAGTAAATTGGGTTTCTCAGTTTGTATTTGTTCAGGGTCTTTTGTAGCCATTAAAATATTATGATATTTTTTATTATATATTCTTTATAATATATATTTTCTATATATACAATAAGATACAACTATACAAATGACAAAAACGCGTAAGAATAGACCGGGCATAAAATCAAAAGCAAAGGCAAAAACACGGTCTAAACGAGTTTTCAAAAAGAATGATTTTTACTCGGGAGATGGTATGGTAACCAAAATTTGGGGTCCTGTTGCGTGGACACTGCTACATACAATATCATTTAATTATCCAGTGAACCCTACTGTAGAACAAAAGCATCAATATCGGGATTTTATTTTGTCGTTACAAGATGTGTTACCGTGTGGCACATGTAGAAAAAACCTTAAAACTAATTTCAAACAATTGCCTTTAAATATGTGTCACATGGACAGTCGGGATACATTTTCCCGCTATATTTATAATTTACACGAGTTGGTAAATCGTATGCTCAAGAAAAAATCGGGACTCACTTATTGCGATGTTAGAGAACGCTATGAGCATTTTAGGTCAAGGTGCACACATGATAAACCTAAATTATACCCCAATTTTGTAAAGGTTGATGATCATGAAGATAATAAATCAGTCTCAGCCATAAATTCGGAAAAAGGTTGCGTCGAACCTCTTTACGGAAAGAAATCCAAATGTATTATTAAAATCGTGCCTCAGGAAGAAAAAGGGCAGGCGATGCAAATCGACAAAAAATGTATAAAGACTCGAAAACGTAACGAATAAAGGTAAATAATATATAGAATATTTGAAATATATATTATTTGGCTATTAACCATTATTTCATATACATGAACCTTCTTAAAAGAGTGTTTGGCTCCACTTTTTTCACGAAGTTATGAAAGGTGGAATGGAATTACATTCCAAAAGTGCTAAAGTCGGATAACACAGGCACAGGTAAATAATTACTATTAACCGCGTTATAATTTGGCACCTTCTTACAATCAAAAGCCGGCTCAGGGCAGCGAGCACAAGGAGGGCAAGGTGGGCATTTCGTTGTGTCTGAAGACCCGGATGACCATGAAGACCCTGATAAAGAACCGGATGTTCCGGATGTTCCGGATGTTCCGGATGTTCCTGATGACCCTGACGAATTAGAACTGATAATTGGATCAGGGCATTTAGGGCATACTGGCGGCACCACTTGCGACTTTAAAATATACAAATCTTCTTGTCCCGATGGAATTTGACTGGCTGGGATACCCGTGGGCAGCGAATTGTAGTAAGCAGAAGGATCATATGTATTACTTGTGCCAACAGTAGTATTACCATTTGGACCAGTCGCAGCATATGCGGTGTTGCCATTTGTTCCGGATACAGTGGTTACAGACGATGAACCATTTGAAGACGAATACATTGTCGGGTCCTGACTGCTCGAACCATAAATATTGGTAGGCGAATATGTGACAGAAGTTCCGTCAGGCTTCTTAATAAGTATTATTGTATTTCCATTATTATCAGTTGCAATTGTAGCAGTGCCTCCATTTGGCCCCTTGTATGTCTTTACAGATGAAGTTGTATTCGTGTCAATATAGTAAATATTTGTTGTACCATTTGCGTTTGTAATTATGATTTTACCTTGTCCATCCACGTCAATAACCTTAGCGGTAGAACCATTAGGACCATAGTATGTAGTGGGCTGAGATGAACCGCTATAATGGTTGTAATTGTCATAATTTGATGAAGAAGGAGTCGACGAAGATGTAGATGTAGTCATTGTTGTGTCTCCATTGCTATCACTAATCGTCAACTGACCATCAGAACTAAATGTAGCAGTATATCCAGCAGGTCCAGTATAAGTTGTTTCCGATGTATTTTTTGTCAATGTCACTACATTTCCGTTATTTGTAAATACAATACTAGTATCTGTAACAATAGCATTCGCACCATTAGGACCTGAATAAGTGCCATTAATATTTTGACTGGTAAATCCTTCTGTTTTTGCTGAACAGTTGCTACCTCCTAAAAAAGAACATAAAACTAATGCCAATAGTAAAATAACAAAAAGTAATAATATTTCTCCGTTCATTGTATAATTTATATTGTGAAAAAAGTTGTGTAAAAATTGAATTATTATTTAATTGTTTCTGAATTATAATATAAATTAAATACAAAGAAATGTCTGACTGGATTAGCGCTACGATTATTGAGGATGATGATTTAGACCATAAGGGTTTATATTTACAACAGAAGATAAAGGAACTAGAACAAAAGGTAAAAGAATTAGAATCAACCCAAGCTAAAATTAAAAAACCTAGAAAATATACTAAAAAGACAAAGGATGAGATAAAGAATGATATAATGGATGTTGTAAAGAATAATACAAAGGAACAACCTATTCCAAATACAGAACCAGTTGTAAATGTAATACCCGAATGCTTGTTGAAGAAATTCTATCATTCGGAAATCAATATAATGGAAATTGGATGCGATGAAGCCGGGCGTGGACCGATGTTTGGTAGAGTATATAGTGGCGCCGTTGTTTTACCTAAAGACGACAGTTTCGACCATTTTAAAATGAAGGATAGCAAAAAATTCACATCCAAGAATCCCAAAAAAATCCAAGAGGTTGCCGAATATATCAAAGAGCATGCTGTAGCTTGGGCTGTCGAATATGAAGACGAGCGGGTTATCGACGATATTAATATATTACAAGCTACACAATCGGCAATGCATAAGGCAATACGGAGCGTAATGCGTAAACTAAATGTGTTAAATTTAGGTCTAGACCCGAACAATTTATTCCTGCTTATTGATGGCAACTATTTCAAGCCCTTAACCATATTTAATAAGCATAACAATCGCATTGAAAATGCTAAATATGAGACGGTAGAAGGCGGTGATAATAAATATACAGCAATCGCGGCGGCATCTATTTTGGCAAAAGTGGAGCGCGATAAATACATTGACGAACTTTGTATTCAAAATCCGGAATTAAGTGAGAGATATGGGATTGATTCAAACAAGGGATATGGATCCAAACGCCATATGGACGGAATTAAACAATATGGCATTACAAAGTGGCATCGTCGTTCGTTTGGAATTTGTAAGACGTTTTCTTAGAAAACAAGAAAACAAGATTATAAAATTGTAAAAAATTGATTTATAATTATATTTATTTATTTTTTTATATAATTATACTAACATACTAATATACTATAATATAAAGTAAATAAAATGGTGAAAATAATGGTATTTGATACGGAAACTACTGGGCTACCCGAGAAGACCCATTCGACATTTAATACGCAAAAAGCACATGAACGCAGTTTATTAAGCATTAGTGAAATCAAAAGGAAGGGTAATTTATGGTCTACTGTAATAGACAAATATCCAAGTATTATCCAAATGGCTTATATTCTATATGATACTGAAAATCCAGGCAAGAGCAAAATATACAATAAACATATTAATATTCCCGAGACAATTGAAATATCAGCTGAAAGTCAAAAAATTCACGGAATATCACATGCTAAACTCAAGTCGATGGATGCTGTAAGCAAAGCATATATTGAGGATACATTGGCGGAATTTATGGAGGATTTTAAAGAGGCAGATGTTATTGTTGGACACAATGTGGATTTCGACAGGCGCATGGTTATTGCTGAAATACTAAGGTCGGCAGACAAAAATATAGAGCATGTCATGGAACTAATGAAAGACGAGAATTTTGAATGTACGCAGGAAATTACAACACCAATCTGTAATTTGAAATCGCAATACGAATACATAGACCCTAAAACCAAGATACCCAAATACATTTATAAAATCAAACCTGCGAAACTGATTGAGGCGTATCGGCATTACTTTGGATATACACCGGATGGTAAACACATGCATGACGCAATATATGATGTTGTTGTGTGTTTGCGTGTATATTGTATGTCGTTTCCAGCTGGAGAGGCATTTGATGTGTGTAATCACAATGAGAAAATACGAGATTACATACTGAATGTGTCGCCGCATAATAAGGATACGTGTGAACAAACAAAGAAGTTTATGGAGCTACATCATTCGTCTTATCATTCTTCTCATCATTCTTCAACAAAAGACCATTCTTCAACAAAAGACCATTCTTCAACAAAAGACCATTCTTCAACAAAAGACCATTCTTCAACAAAAGACCATTCTTCTTCTAAAAAATAACTACTAAAGGTGTATACCAAATAATAACGCGATTATATAAAGAATTATTAAATCAATAATGAAAATGACTAAAAAATGAAGCCCTTTTCTACGAGCGAAATGAGCAAGCTGATTGTTAGGATGCGTTTTATTCCATTTACTTTCTAATATTTTTAGTAGTTCGTAAGTTATAAAACCTGCTACAAAAATTAACGACGTTCTTAACGCATTTAAAAAAAATACATTGTGATTTATTTTAATTGTCATATATTAATTAAAATAAAATATTTTTTTAACGTTTTTTAGTATTTCTTTTGTGTGTTCTTCGTTTGTTTGTTCTTCTTTTGTTTGTTCTTCTTTTGTGTGTTCTTCTTTTACCACCACGTCCTATAATTTGTAAAGGTGCCAGTTGGGGTAAATCATCGTCAATATTTCTAATTTGTTCTTTAGGTTTAAATTGTTCATACTCTTTTGCCCTTAAATCAATTTGCTGTCTGATTTCTTTTTGTCTTATTTGTTCTTGTTCTTGTCTTTTTCTTTCTTGTTCTTCGGCATAATTTTTTGGTGGTGGTAGACTTGATGATGGTCGAATCGGTGTAGAATTAGAGCGCACGGTGTTTATCCATGCTGCTCTTGGGTCGTATTTTGGGCCTTCTTGTGTTGTTGATTGTGGTTCTACGTATGCTTGTGTGGTTGGTTGTGGTTCTACGTATGCTTGTGATGTGGTTGGTTGTACGGCTTGTTGTGTATTTAGAGTAGCTTTATTTCGTTTTGCTTGTTTTGCTTCTTTTGCTTTTGCTTCTGCTTCTGCTTCTGCTTTTGCTCTTGCTATTGCTTCTGTGATTTGTCTTGATTTTCTGACGTCTTCGTCCTCGCCTACTTGTGCTTTTGCATTTGTTTTTCTTTGTTCGTGTGGTATTTTGTTATCAGAATAAAAAGGATTGTAGCTATTTTCAGTAAGTTTGTCTTTTGTCTTAATACAAAATTTTGTATCTTGTTTTCCCGAAAAAAGACCACCAGCAGGACAACAATCTTTATATATATCTTTTAAATTTGAAACTTGATTAACAGACGGCAAATAATAGTTTTTACACTGAGAGTCTTTGTCTTTATTTTCTGTTTGTGTTTTGTTCATATACCAATATTCTTCCTCTTCTCGGCGAAGCTGTCTTAAGTAGTATTCTTCCTCGGCTGTGAGCTCTTTCTTAGATGTGACTTCTTTCTCAGCCGTGAGTTCATCATTACCATCTCCTCCTCCTCTCCTACTTCTTTTACTTCTTTTAATTCTACCCTTGACTCTTCTACTCTTGGTTCTTTTTTGTGTCTTTCTATTAACCATTATATATTTATCAAATAAAAAATTGTTTTATTATTATTTCTGCTAAAAAACAATCATTCTGTTAGTTCTAAGAAGAGCACATCTCACATATTTCATCTTCTTCCTGGTCATTTTGATTTGTCTTTTTTGTTTCAGGCTCAATCGTAAATTGTTGTGCTTGATGTTTCGCCTTTCGCCGCAAATAATAAATGCCCGTTTTCAGTCCTTTTTCCCACGCATAGAAATGCATCGACGTCATTTTATTATACACTGGATCCTCCATCCATAAATTCATACTCTGACTTTGACACACATATACTCCTCGATCCGCCGCCATATCAATCACATGCTTCATGGGTATTTCCCATACAATCTTATATTTGTTACGAATATGCTCGGGTAAAAAACTGAGCTGTTGAACAGACCCCTTATTCGCAATAATATTGTTTTTGATTTCTTCATTCCATAGTCCCATTTTTATCAAATCCTTCATCAAATATTTATTGGGTAAGACAAACTCGCCAGCCATTGTTCGGCGACTATAAATATTACTAGTAATCGGTTCGAAACACTCATTGTAGCCTAAAATCTGCGACGTTGACGCGGTCGGCATGGGTGCGACTAATAATGAATTTCTTAGACCATTGGTTTTTATACTGGTTTTCAAGGCACCCCAATCGTATCCCAGTGTTTGCGAATGACCCGAAAAGTTGTGCCACATATCAAACTGGAGAATACCTTGGGACGCGGGTGACCCAACAAAGCTACTATAGGACCCTTTCAATTCCGCTGGCAACTTTGTTAGTTCATCTTCGGTAAAAACTAAAGTATTATTGGAATTATAACTAGTTTTACGTTCAATCGCGAGTTCATTGCTTTTCATTAGCGCTCCATAATAAATGGTCTCGAAAATATCCTTATTTAGTTGCTTTGCCTCTTCCGAGTGAAATGGAATGTCCATTAGAATAAACGCATCCGCCAATCCTTGGACGCCAATACCAATCGGTCTGTGTTTGAAATTGCTGACCCTGGTCTTTTCCGTTGGATAAAAATTAATATCAATTACTTTGTTCAGATTGTTAGTTACTACCTTTGTCACTTCTAGTAATTTTGTAAAATCAAATTGCTTGGTTGTTTCATTGACGTATGCTGGCAGCGCAATTGACGCCAAGTTACAAACAGCGGTCTCTTTATCGTCTGAGTACTGTTGCACTTCACAACATAAATTTGAGCTCTTAATTGTTCCCAAATTTTTCTGATTGGACTTTTTATTGGCAGCATCTTTATACAGCAAATAAGGTGTGCCAGTTTCCATCTGTGCGTCCAAAATCTGAAACCATAGGTCACGCGCTGAAACGGTCTTTCTTACCTTTCCTTCCGTCTCATATTTATTATATAATTGTTTGAAATCATCTCCATAAACGTCGCTTAGACCAGGGCACTCATGGGGACACAATAATGACCATTTGCCGTTTTCTTTGACACGCTCCATAAACAAATCGGGTATCCAAAGGGCATAAAATAGGTCTCTTGCCTTGAGCTCTTCGTCACCGTGATTTTTTTTAAGTTCCAAAAAATCGGAAATATCTGCGTGCCAAGGCTCCAAATAAATAGCAAACGAACCATTTCTTTTTCCGCCACCCTGGTCAATATACCTAGCAGTATTATTAAAAACACGCAACATAGGCACAAGACCATTTGACGTTCCGTTAGTGCCTTGTATATGTGTTCCTTTTGCTCTTACATTATGAATATGTAATCCAATTCCTCCAGCATATTTTGATATTTGAGCACAATCATGCAAAGTGTTGTAAATTCCATCTAAACTGTCTTCTTCCATTGCGATTAAATAGCAACTAGATAATTGAGCTCTTGGAGTACCCGCATTAAAAAGTGTAGGAGTAGCATGTGTAAAATATTTCAAGGACATTAGGTCATATGTTTCCTTTACAAGTCTAAGTATCTCTTTCGGGTTTTCTGTTTTCGAATTACAATGAATACCAATCGCAACGCGCATCCACATATGTTGCGGTCTCTCTATGACTGCGGTTCCGACCCGTATCAAATAAGTTCGTTCAAGTGTCTTAAACCCAAAATAGTCAATTAAATAGTCACGGTCATAATCAATCATGGCTTCAATTTCGGCAAGATATTCACTCGTGAATTCAAACAATTTATCTGATATGAGTGACATTCTTTTGCCATGAACGTCGTTAAAATTGTAAAGGATATTTACAACGTTTGAGAAATATGGATGAGTATTTTTCTGATGATTAGAGACGACAATTCGTGACGCAAGTGTGCCATAGTCGGGGTTCAATGTAGACATTGATGCGCATTGTTCTGCCAACAATTCGTCTATTTTGGTAGTGGAAATCGTGTCAAATAATTGGTCGATAATTTTAATTACGAGCTGTTGATAATTAATTTGGATACCCACTTCTTGACCTAGCTTCTTTACCCTAGATAAAATCTTATCAAATGCGACTTCTTCTAATTCGCCGTTTCGTTTAGTGACGCGCATATCAGCTGTTCCTGAGCTTGTTTTTTCGGTCACAATTGGTTTATTCATAATTATATTTATAAATATAATTATCGTTTTAAGTTTTTATTGTGTTGATTATTATTATCATTTTATT
>Ga0114967_10002563_pt1 | contig 15191 bp, 9 predicted proteins | sample M_130628_MF_Meta_FD_92639 | JGI IMG/M metagenome (GOLD analysis project Ga0114967, IMG submission 92639) | Freshwater microbial communities from Lake Montjoie, Canada to study carbon cycling - M_130628_MF_MetaG | ecosystem: Environmental > Aquatic > Freshwater > Lake | place: Lake Montjoie... | reverse complement strand
TTGGGTTGGTTACGCCGTTAACGTTCTCAGCAAGGAAATCACCAATTGCTCTCTTGGAAACAACATAAAATCCGTTGTTGTTTGCAACAAAGTTTCCTGAAGAATCAGTGTAGGAAGAACCTACAGGATCAGCAAGAATCATTGTGTTGCCTGTTCTAGCGGTATCATCCGCTGCAAAACCAACAAATCTACCTTTTTGCTCTGCGAGGGTATCGAATGCTGCTGCAGCTCTGTAAGCAGCAGCAACATTTCCATCGCTTCCAATCATAAGGGCATCGCCTGCAAGGAAAGAAGCGCTTGCTGCTGTCGGGTAGTTAGCAACAATTGCAGTATTTAATGCACGAATAGCCATTTTCTATTTCTCCTAATTATTTATGTGAGGATTAATCCTCGAGTTTTGGCATTGTCCAAGTGCCTCTGAGTGCACCTTGAATGTCAAGAGCTGCACTATTGGAAGCAAAGCCTCCGTTGAATGCAGGTGATGTAGATACGCCTAAAGTTGAAGCAGTTTTTGTCATTTTTTCTGCAGCAGCAGCAGCGACTCTTTCAGTTGATGTTTGTGCAGACTTAAGTAAAAGTTTAGTTTGTCTAATCATTGAATCTGCTTTCAACCCATCATTAAGCATTTGCTCTGCATATGAATCTACTTCATCAGAAGTAATAATTCCTGCAAGAGCGAGCTTGGATGAACAGCCATATGCTGTTTTGATTCTTGCTAAGACGAGTGAACTAGCGGCTAATTCTTTTCCAACATCTTGTGTCATTTTATTGACTTCAACTGCTGTGTTTTTGCCTGTTTGCAAAGTATTTGATGCATCACCCATTTGTTTTGTATCAATTGTTGCAGATGCTTTTTCCATATCATGGTCGTCGCCTGCTTCTTTCTTATTTGAAGGACATTCGTCATTAGCACATCTAGTGGCATCATTCTTCATGTCATCTTCTGTCATACTTTGTCTATGCCCACATTCTTGACACTCAACATCATGCCTCTTAGCAATTCTGTTGTTACCAGCATTTGCACGAGTGGTCTTGTGTGGCATATTTGGCATTTGAGTTGGAACTTCAAAAAGATTTGCATCTTCAAGTCCCTCTGATGGATTCTCGAGAGATTCCCAATCAACAACGTACTCTAATGAGCCATCGCCTGAACCTTCAAACTTCATAGGCTTTGTTACATCTGGAAATTGAAGTGAATCTGGGTTGTTTGTAGGAACTCTTTGCTCAGCCCAGCTTGGGTTTTGCTCTTTGAGTGAGTTGCCTTCGCCACCCTCAAAACTCATTGAAGGGTAATCGATTTCACCTTCCATATTAACCATATCTTCGTTGTATTTGAATGTGCTGTGCGCTGGATATGCCTCTTCTTCAGCAGCGAGCTTCATAAGAATTTCTTCTCTTTCTGCTCTTCTTAAAAGGGCTTCTCTTTGTGCCTTGCGCTCAGCTAATGCTTGTTTAGTCATATTTCTAACCTCATTGCTGTTTTTTGTAAATTTTTCAGTATTTTCATCTTCAATTTCATCTTCATCATCAGAATCCATATCTTCCATGTCATCCATGTCTTCCATTTCATCTTCTGAAGAATCTAAATCTCCGCCAAGAAGATTATCTAGCGCCTCTTGCACAGCTTTTTGTGCTTGATCAACCATATCAGCGGGAACTTCAATTTCAAAAGTTGCTACATCGTCACTTTCATCTGCTTCGTCACTGTCTTCCATGTCATCATCTGACATCTCATCATCATCTTCATCAAGTTCTTCTTCATCACTTTCAAAGTGATGAAATTCCATTTCTTCATCGTCGGATTCATCGTTTGCGAAGTCAACAGTCTCTTTGCCATCCTCTAAATCTAAACCAGCAAGCTTTATTCCGGCTTGTTTAGCAATATTAGGAAGATACTTTGCTCTGATTGCACTTGCCACAACTCCAGCTTCATCATCATTCAATGATGCAGTTCTAGCCATATCATTTGTACATTGAACAAAATCTTCTTTGTCTGTTGCTTGAATTTCTGCCAATTTTAAAGCTGCAAATTTAGCATTTTCGGCATTTTTCGAATTTTTATTCATTTTATTGCTGCTTCCCTTAATAAAATCAAATCTTTTATCAAAGTGTGTTATAAAAGTATTCCTTTATAAACTGATTATTTTTTCTTGATAAATAGGTTTTACACCTTTTTTATCTATCTACGGGGAGATAAATCTCCCCATAAATCTTAGTCAATCCAAGTAATTGAGACATCCAATTTTGATGGATCTTTTTTGCTTGTTTTTACAGATGTTCTAGAATAGTTTCCACAGCTATGGCAGAAAGTATTATTCTTTACTTTATTTGCTTTTCTATTTCCACAACTTGGACAAATCATACCGACAGGAAGCATTTTAGATGCTGTTCTGTCAAAGTCAGGCATTGCAGTTTTTAAGTAAACATCTGAATCAACTGTTGCTGAAAGTCTAACCATTGTCTTGATTGAGTTTGCAACTGTTCCTAAAGCAGGAGGCGCAGGAGAAGCAGCTGGAACCTCAGTTGGAGCTGTTGCTGCACCAAGGCCCATATCAGGTCCTAAACCACCAAGGTCTTCAGACTCTGGAGATTCTTTACCCTTGTCACCCATAGATACAAGCTCAATTGATTGAAGAATCTTGTATGTTGTTCCGCAGTTTTGACAATCTGCATTTGATTCAGAAATATTTACATCATCTGATCCGCAAACTGGGCAAACACTTCCCCAAGGTTTCTTTTCACCTGGCTCTGTCATTGCATCAAGATCTGATGTTTCGTTCATTTCTGTACCAGTCATAGCAGAGATTCCTAAATCTCCGCCAATAGGAGCCATAGCGCCTAAATTAGGGTCTACAGGGCCTGCAGCAGGAGAAGCGGGAGCTGGAGCACCCATAGGAGGAGCTACTTGTGCATATTTAGATAAAACTTCATCTCTTCTATTTTTTCTAGCAATTCTTGCACCTTCAGTCATTACTACAGGTAATTCTTCAGCAATTACTTCTGCATCCGCATTTTCTTCGTCAACCTTGAAAGTTTTGGATGACATTGTTGAAACTGTTGCGGTTACATCACCATTTTCTGAAACAACTAAATCAGTAAATGAGAAAGTGTTTGGATCTACTGTAAATCCGTGACCTTGAAGAACTTCCATTGCTTTTTGTTTGAATGCTTCATCAAAGCTATCGTCTCCAGGAGACATTCCGTTCAAATCTTCAGCAACGCACATAAATCTAAGGCAATCTGATTTTGTGTGTGTAACAGTCATTCCAGCAGTTCTGTCTGCTTCTTGTTTTGCTTCAATAGCTCTTGAAACTAATTTTTCTGCCAAATCGAAATCTTGGCAAAGTCTTTTTGCTGCTAATGCAATTTTGCGAGTTGGAATATTGAAGTTTGTTGAATAATCAGCAAGCCATCCAATCAAATTATTCTCAATTTTTTCTGCACTGGCAGTCTTGACTCCCCAAAACTCTCTTCTTGCTCTAGATCTTAATCTGCCTTCAGTTGCAGTGGTGGTTTTTGCTCTATCAATTGCTGCCATAAGTTGTTTTTCTGGCATTGAGTCAACGACATCAACACCTTCACCTGGTGCAGTTCTTGTTTCTTCAGAGGACATTGCCATAGCACTAATTGCAGATTTCAAATCGTCTTTAGAAATTAAGTCACCAGCTCCGTCTACAGCTGATCTAAGCGCTGATCTGAGTTCTTCATTCTTTGAAGGTTGAGCATCAACATCAAGGCCAGTTTCAGGAGCAGCAGCCCCAGCCATCAAAAGTTCTGCAATTCTAGTGACACCTTCTTTGGTGATTTCGCCTTCTTCAACAGCAACCGAAAGTGCTTGCGAAAGGTCTTGAGCAGTTACTTCTGAAGTTACAGCAGCGCCTAATTGTTTGAGGACAGCTGTGACTGGATTATCAACAGAAGATTGTCCAAAAAATTCTTCTTTCTCAGTATTTGCTGCATCCATTTCTGTACCAGCAGCAGCAGTTCCAATCATTTCTGGAAGCATTGGTTCTTCAGATAAAACTTGTGCAACTCTCAAAATTGTCTTTGGAGTTTCAAACGAAGAAACAACTGCTTTGCCTAATGCTTCAATTGTCTTGACCATGATAAGTTGTGCAGGAGCACTTCCTTCAGATCTGTGCTTAGAAAGTCTATTTTCTAAAACTTCAGTTGGAACACCCTTAGTTACTTCATCAACAAGTTCAGTCAGAGATTTTCTAACTTCATCATCCTTGACTCTTCTTCCATAAAGTCCAGCTTTACCAAGTAAAATTTCCTTGACAGCTTCGGCACCTTCGCCTGTTCTTTTAGTATCAAGTTGTTGTTCTTTGCCAACAGTAGGAGCACCAGTATTTTTAGTTTTCACACCGTCTTGTAAATTACTATATGACTCACCAGATCTTACTTCTTCTAAAAGACTTTCTCTGTCGCCATCTCTGTCCTTAACATCAAGTAAAGCTGTTCTGACAAATGATGAATAATCTTTTAACAGTTCTGCAGCAACTCTTGTGCCTTGTCCTGATTCCATCATAGAAATTTGATTTTCATTGAGGATAGGTTCCCAAGAAGTTCTTTTACCATTAGTAAATCAGGTTATCGATCCATCAGTTGAAAGAACAACTCTATTACCCGCACTGTCTTCAACCTTAAAATCGATTGTGACAGCAGCAGCTAATTTTTTTCTTTGCTCTGATGCAATCTTAGCAAAATGATCCATTTGATTTCTGCTCCCCGCCTCTATAGGCTTGTTTGTTTTTATGTTTTTATTTCTCTCATTAGCAATTCTAATGACATTTTGAATACTTTGATTGACTTGTTCTACGTTATTCAAATTATTTTTTAAACTCAGAATACTTTGTGCAAAGTTTCCAAATTTATCAACAGTTTTATGATTTGTACTTGCAAAAACTTCTCTTCTACCATCTTTAGAAGCCCAAACTAAATTATAGTTTGTAGATGCTAATGCAACTCCACTTCCAATAGGATTTGGATTACTGAAGTTAGTCATATCCATAACTTTTCCAACTGATTCAGTTGGAGAATAATTAGCTAAACCAATTTGTGGGCTTGCCATTTGTTGCGATGGATTTGGTTGTGCAGCTTGTGGCATACTTTGAGGTTGATTTATTGGTTGTGGTCTTTGACCACTACCAACGTCAACTCCATCGTCGATCATGTCTTGCATAGTAGACTGAAGTTCAGCCATTGACTTAGTGATTTTGCCTACGTGTCCTAAATCAACATTGTCTTTACGTGCAAACATATTCATTACAGCAACTTCTAAAAAGTTCAAAGACAGATTGATAAGATCAAGAATGTTAAGGCCAGATCTTGGATCAATTCCTAAGGCTCCCAAAACTGCTGCAACTGTTGAATTTTGATTAGCTCCCTGACCAGCTAATAGTTGTCCGCCAACTAATGTGCCTGCTTGTTGTGCAAGTCTGATAGCAACATTGGTAGTTTGATTTGCTTGTCTCAAACAGCTTTCATATGCTGTTCTTTCATTAATATTTTCAGGGATTTCTTGTAAAGCTAAAACAATATTTGAATTTATTTCATTAGCTTTCTTTTCTAAATTTGTTGCTGCACTTAAAACGTCATCAACATCATAAATTTCTTGAATTTCACAAGTCTCAAAAGCACCATCACCTACACAGCTTAATTCTATAAACTTAACTCCATAGTTTTTTTCATAAGCTTTCTTGCCGGTTTCAGGATAAGTCTTGCCTTTATATTTTTTCAAGTGCTCACAATAGTCTCTTTCAGTATAGGCTTTATTGTTACAAATGGAACAAACGCCCCACTCAACACTTGCACCCATACTTACATCGTGAATAACACCTGTTCTAATATTTCTTGCGATATCAGGATATGCTTCCTCATCTACAAAGAAAGTACAGTAAACACAGTTTTCTTTTTCGTCCCATTCAGCGTAAACAACCATTCCTTTAGCTTGTTCAATATCATCATTTTTATGATTTGTATATATTGGAACACCTTCGAAAGATTTATATGCTGGGATTTTTTGACCTTTTAATTCAACTTCTTTAAGTAATTCTTCTTTAGAAAACAAGTCACCGTTTGCATTAACAACGTCTGCATCAATTGCTCTGGCTCTTACCCAAAGTAATTTAGCACCTTTACGAGCTTGCATTTCTTTAACGATATCAAAATCTTTGTATTTTTCTAATACTTCTTTAGGATCAGCATAGAGTGATTGTAAACCAATTTTTGCTGCTTCCCTCATATTTGAAGAAGCAGTTTTTATTAAGTGCTCTCTTGCCGCAACTCTGTCGTTTTCATTAAGAAAACTTTGCACAGTTATAGCACCACCTTTTGCAACTCTATACATATAAAAATTCCTTTAAAATAAAGTTTCTGATACCTGTATTCTAAAAATGTACTCTTTAAACCTTTGATTACTTAAAGCTAAACCCGTCGGTTTCGACGGGTTTATTGTACAGTTTAGTTAAAATTATAAATATTTTTCACCATCTCCATTTGAACTTTGACCTGTACGTTTTTTAATTGCATTTATCAAGACGTTCAAACAATCTTGAGGATGATCTTGTAGCTCTTTATCAGTAAATCTAATTATAATCCAACCATTGACTGCTAATTCTGAATCTCTTCTCTTATCTTTAGCAATTTTATCTGGATTGTTGTGCCAAATTTCTCCATCTGCTTCAACACCAATTTTCAAGTTTGGAATTGCTCCATCCAATTGATAATCCATTGTTGGACCAGCTGAATATTGAGCATAAAGTGGGAAAGGCATATTCAATGACATCAATAATCCATATAATTTCTTTTCTAAAGACGTAAACATCTTTGGTTGATTAATGTTTTCTAATTTTTTTGCAATAACCTGTCTGATAGATTCATTTTTGTTATTTGCATAATGATGCATTTCATTCATAGCATAATTATTCAATGGGTAAGAAAGCGAACCGCCGATAAACGGTGTATCAATTACTCCAAAAAGACCATCATACTCAACTGGCAGAGGGCCTAAATTAGCTCTACCAGTAACAGGTTTCAGACTCATTAAGAAAGCTTCGTGAGCTGAAGATTTTATTTTCTTACTTGCGGTTCTAATTTTATCTGATTTATTTAAGTCGTCTAGTCTATTTTGATATATACTATTTACAATGTCTGATGCGAGCCTATAATTTTCAAGCATAGATTTTGCTGTAGGCGCTGGAGCTTCTGGCATTGGGGCCGGAGGAGCTGCTCCAGCTGGAGAAGCATCAGGAGCTCCACCTACACCAAGGTCTGGTGCAGGAGGGGCTGCGCCCATGTCTGCACCTCCAGATGCGCCAAACCCTTGACCTGTTACGCCACCACTTTGAAAACTTAATGATATATTTGGTGTTCCAAAACTTTGGTCGCTCATAAAATTAGCGCCTTGTTCATATCTAAGTCTTTCAATTTCTTGGTCAGAATCAAGACCAAATGCTTCAATCAAGGAAACATTTGAAATTACACCATTCTGATTTGCTGTTACAAGCATCTGCAATTTGCCAGTGTCGTCTCTTAACTGCAGGTCATCAAATTTAATACGTGGATAAACAATTTCTTCTTGCCCACGTTCTCCTTCAATAACAAATCCATTCCATTTTGCAACGGGCATGAAAATATTCATTTCTACCCAGTGAGCAACTTCTCTTCGGAATGTTTCTAGTCTTTGAGCCATTGCAAGAAGACCAACTTGAGCGTTTCCGTAAGTAGGTCCTTCGCCATTCAACAAGGCTTTATTAAGCATAACACCATCAAGAATTTCTTGTTCGATAAGTTCAAATTCACCAGTTAAAGGGTGAATTTTTCCAGTTGCACCATACCACTCTAGATCAAAGTTATGGTGGGTAACAAGAGTTAGGTTTGGATCATTCGCAATTGACGCTAATTCATCTTGAACATTGTCGATGTCTTCTTGAGATGCTGGTCTTGTATCGCTACCAATCTTTACAACTTTGATTGGTAAAATAAGGCGTTCAGCAATCATATACTGAGCTTGTCTCAGTTTATCTTTGTATGTCAAAATTGGGAATAATGGTCTTATCATAGAGATGCCATAATCTTCCCAAGGATTTGAACCATACTTAAAGTGATGTATGGAAATCTGGTTTAATTTGATAGGATCGCCCTTGAGAATAAGTTTCTTAATTCCGTCTGGGATAGAATCATAAATATCTTTAGGATGTCTTTCGTTTACAATTCGGATTTCTTCAGCAGACGGTCTGTAAGCATAGCTACCCTGCTGGTCAATCATCCCTGGAGTCTTAATTACATTATCAGGGTTTAAAATAGAAATGGATTTCCAAGAAGCTCCATCATGTTGACATTCTTGATTTTTATCTTCGTCCCAGTTTGAACCGTGGCAGTGAGGGCAATCAATAGATAACAGAACAAAAGCATCACCTAATAAATGATATACTTTTGAAATTTCAGGAAGCCATTTTTGAAAATTAAGTTTTTCTACTAATTTTTCAAAATAATCTTTAACGTAAGAAGATGAACATTCTAATTTCCAACCAGAGAATGGATAATTGGTATAGAAGTTGATTGCTGCAGAAACTTTTGGTTCATTGTTCTTCCACCAGTTTGCCCATAGATATACTTCACGTCGAGCATTTGGGATTTGAAATGAAGATGGAGTAAGGAATGGAGAATAGAAGTTAGGAGCAGTTGTGATAGAATTGATACTGGCGGATCTTGTAACACCAGGACCTAATCCTAAGCCAATACGACTACTTGCATATGCTTGTTTTGATTCTGAAGTGGCTGTATTAGTCGAGCCTGAAACTTGTATTGCTGCTGTTCTAATAGCAGATGCAAGAGATGTTTTTGTTGCCATAACATATATTATACCGTTCTATTTTTTATTAGAACCAAGTTTGATTAGATGGAAGTTGTCCGAAGAGTTTTGGATCTTGTTTGCCACTTAATGCTTGTGTATAACCTTCACCATTCTTTAAGTGCAAAAATCCTTCACCTTTTTTGTAAGCATTAGAATCTGCTGGACTGACATTATTGTTTTGTTGTCTTGAGCCATCTAAAAGATTTTCAAGAGTAGTTTCTTCAGGGTTGGAGTGATGTTCAGAATGTCTTCTCGCTTCATTGGATGCTGACTGTGGACCAGTAATAAATTGACCATTATTGTCCATATTCATTCTATGAGGTCTCTTTACAAGTAACTCCCAAATTTCTGCCTGCTGCTCTTTTGTCATATGATAATAATCATCGACAGTTTTGTTCATTTTTTTAAGAATACCAGGTAGTTCATCGTAAAGACCTTGTGGCTGATTGTCAATATCTTTAACAATGTCAATTCCGGCATTTTGCTCATTAGTAGATTCATTTCTTGAAAAATCTACTCCACCGCCAAATACGACTTTTCTATACCACATCGTCGTATTCTTCTCTTTTAGATTGCATTACATAATTTAAGCCGAGTTCATTTGCAAAGTTTTCAAGATCGTCTTCAGAAAATTGATGACCCCAATCATCATCATCAGTATCACTCAATAGTTGTTCGATACTTTTGTCATTTTTGTTGTTTTGTCTATGGGATTCTAATTCTTCTTCTTTTGAATCTTCGCTAACTTTCTTTGATGCAGATATATTTTTATTGAGTAAATTACTTACTGACTCTTTAGGCTCAGCTTTATCTTTATTGAGTTCATCTCTATAATTCTTTGGTTCTTTGCTATCAAGCAGTTGTTCAGCGTATGATTTCTCCATTTCGCCTTTTCTTGAATAAAGACCATCTTCGAGTTGTTCTTCTCGAGTAGTCTCAGTATCAGAATCTACATCATTGAGTTTTCTTAATAAAGCCTCAAGATAGTCACTACCGCTTTGCTCTTCTCTAGGTAATTGAGAATCTATAGTTTTCATAGAATCAGATTGAGCTTGCTTTGGTCTTAGAACAGGTTTGCTACCTTGCTGATGGCCATAACTTGACTCTTTTGTCTCAGAAAGTTGTTTTTCTCTTGAGTCTGATTCGTTATGCTTGCCTCTAACTTTATTTGCGCCTCTATCTGAATTCTCAAATCTTGCTTCAATTCCAACTTCACCTTCAGTCAGTTTTTTAGATCTTTCACCTTCAGCAAGATTGAGTAAGTTAGCTTCATTATCAGGATGTCTATGGACATCAAGTTTACCCATAACTTGATCATGTGATTGGAAAGCTGTTTTCATCCAGTCAGCATATGCACAAGTTACTGTTCCATCTTTACCAATTCTTGAGTCAATGCAGTTTTCTCTACACTTAGAAATCTCCATTGGTACAGGGCCTTTACCTTGAAATTTACCCTTAGGACATAAAAGATAAGGTTCATTGTCTTGTGTTGATAATGTAGTGTATGCAACTCTTTTCATTTCAGATGGGGTTATGCTTGAGAATGTCTGTTTTACTTTGTCAGCGACTTCTGATATGGCTTCTTTGTTGCCAGTAAGAACTAAACTTCTTGCTTTATCTAAAAATGATTTAGAAATAACATTATCAGCAAATCTATACAAATTATCTAAAGAATTAATGGACTCAATCTGCCAATATCCAGTAGATTTGTCTTCTTTTTTGTATGCAACTCTTTCAAATTTAACAGCAGAGGATTCTTTGTTTAAAAAACTTTGAAGAGACACATATGCATATCTTAGAAGATTTCTTTGTTGGGCTAATTTAATATTATTTAATGTTTTGTATGCGCTATGAACTTTTGAAGCTGGTAAAGCAACAATAATTTCAGGTCCACCCATTGACTTAAAGCTATTTGTTATAGGATCGTCGCCAAAATCATCAGCATTTAAAACATGAAAAGGGGAAGAGTGTGGAATTCTTTCTCCATCACCAACGTTTGACAAAGTTTCTTGAAGCATTTGCAACAATCCCATACCACCAATCTTGGAATTGCCCAAAATTTTCTCAACTTTGTTTGGATCGTGTGTTTCATACTTAGTAGTGATTTTGTATCCGTGTTCCATAATTAATTTCCTAACCCAAGCATTGACAATTCTTCTTTATCAAATCCTCTGTCAGTTAATGCTTTTTTGATTTCTGCCAATTCTTCTTTAGCACCCTTTTTATTTGCTGGATCCTTGAAATCACCTTGAGGAGTTGACTTACTGTAATCAAGTAAATCCATCAAGAAACAAGCTCTTAAAATTAATTCTGAAGTAGATCTTTTGTGGAAATTTGGAGATTCGTCATAATTCAAAGATGCAGTTTTGACAGCTTCTTTTTTTGAATCTTCTTTTTCGTCTTTATCGTCATCTTTTTTTAGTTTCCTGTTATAATCTTTGACGATATCTACCGCACGTTCAATTGTTTCTTTATTCCAATACTTAAGCTTGGCAATATATCTTACAATATCGTTTTTCTCTACACCGTGATCTAGAAGTTTTCCAACCTTGCCCATCAAAACTCTGAATGGATTTCCACGAGTTTTTTTCTTTTTCTTTTGTGCTGCTCTTGAATTATTGTACACTTTGTCTTCCTTCTTAGATGTGATATAGAGTTCATATATTTCTCTACCAATATCTTGATAAGTAGGGTCCAATTCACCTGTAAGTGGGTCTTTAGTTCTAGTTCTTCCACTATTAGAATGCATTAATGCTTTAGATAATTTATCAAGTTTATGTTTAAGATTTTCATCAACAATTCTTACGCTTACATTTGCAACTTGATCTGCCATTACTTGAAAATCGTCTTTACATGCTAATACTTCTTGCAGTAAAGTTTGCAATTCTGATTCTGTAACGCCTTCAATTTGTTCTCCTCCAAGTGGAATATTATTGATTCCATTTGCAGGATTTGATGCTAATGCCGGTCCTTCAGAATTGTTTGGTTCCATTTTTATCTTAAGTCTAAATCAATATTGTTGTAAATGTCAGAAACAGTTTGCGCTCTATTTTTAGATTTTTCTATCATTTGATCTTGAAAATTCTTTTGTATGGAGAGTCTTTCATTTCTAACACGGTCTTGGTTAGCAATACGCATACTTTCTCTTTGGTCTAAACTTTCAGGATCAATCATTCCAAATGTTGAGTTGAATTCATTATCTGATGAAGTTCTCAAAATAGAATGAGCTCTGGAATTAACAACATTTGCTTTCTTAATTTTGTTAATGTTTTTCTCTTCCCAAGATTGATGCCTAGATGCTTTAGCTTCTCTCAATCTTTGTTGTTCTACAACTGCTTGTTCAGTTGTTGATTCTTGGGAATTCAAAAATTCTTTTGAAATTGAAATCATATCAGGATTGAAAATATTAGAAGATCCTCTGAGCATACAATCCATATATTCTTCAGATGAATATGCCTTCAAACCACTTGTTGTAGTTCTTGCACTTTCACCGTCATCATAAAAAGAACCTGATCTCTTGATAGCAGAAAAATCTTGTGCTAAAAGTCTATCTTCTACAGTTTCTTGTCTTAAGTCATTGTAAAGAGATGGGCCGGAAATTTTTTCCCATGATTTGCTGAAAGAATTAGCTTCTTTAGTAAATCCTATGTTTTGCTTAGAAATTTTCATTCTATTTTCAGCAGAATTCATTCTCAATTCAGCATATGGGTCTTCTTCAACTTCAACTTGAGCACCAACAAATTTTTTCTCTAAAAAACTTGGTATATTTTCAATTTCTGATACTTTTTTAAATCTACTCATTTTTTCATCCTTAATTTATTCAAGAATGTCCCAAGGCCTAAACCTTGGGACTTTTCTTCTTGAGGAATTAATTTTTCTTGTCGTATTTCTTGGTAAATAAGGCGTCGATCCAATCTTGGTCGCCATAGCCTAAATCATTTTTCCAATAATCAATGAGTCTTGAATAATCAGCATCAGAAAGTGTTGCTGTCTTAATCATTGATGACGCTGCAGCAATTTTAGTACTGTGATCGAGCTTTGATGCTAAAACACTTCTGATTTTTGCTGTATTGTCAACCTTTTTAGTAGCAACTTCGCCAATTCTTGCTTGGATATACTCAACTGGGAAACCCTCTGCAAGAGCCTTTTGTGCAAAAGCTGTTTTCATAGCAGGAGTCATTCCAGAATTTTGAGTCTTTCTAGATGCAGTCTTAACTGGTTGTGGTTGAACTGATTGCTCTTCAACACTTTGAACAAGTGCTTCTCTGTAAGCTCTTCTTTGTGCTAATCTAACAGACTTTTCTTTTTCAGAAGCAATTCTTGTTTCAATTTGTGAAGCAAGTCTGATTCTTCTGTCGTGTCTAGCAGCAAGAATAGCACTCTTTAAGTGCTCATCGCCAGCAGCTTCTGCAGCTTCAACTGCTTCTGCGGAAAGTTGTGAAGGATGGTTGAAGACATATGCTTTCTTAACTTTCTCATCTTTCTTAGGACCTTTTCTCTTCGTCGGGCCCTTTGCATGATCTTCGTGATCTTCTTCTTCTTCGTCTTCGTGATCTTCGTCTTCGTGATCTTCAGACTTGTTTTTCTTGCCTTTCTTGTTCTCTTCAAGCCACTTAGCTAAGCCAGGATTAAGGCCTTTCTTAGCCATTTTGGTTGAATTGTGATACATAGATTCATCTTCCATATCTTCAGGCATAGATTCATCTTCCATATCTTCATTTGCGTAAGAAGAACCAGCTTCTTGTAACATATCAACCTTTTTTTTGCCAATAGAGTCTAAGAGTGCTTTAAGACCTTTATCTTTGTCTTCCTCACCATTTTCAGCAGCTGCTAATCTTTGGTTAAAGTTATCCCAGTCAATTCCTTGAAAAACAAGGTCAGAATCAAGAGGGTCTTCTTGATATCTGTTTGGGAAAATTCTATCTGCCATAATTTTGTTTTCTCCTCAAGAAAAAATACATTAAAAAAACTTCTTAAATTTAAAGGGTAATTCCTTTAATGCATCTATTTATTTTCTTTATCTAAAATCAGTTTGTTGCCCTTCATTATAAGCTTATCGCCTATTTTTATACCCAATTTGTCAAAAGTTCCCTTATTTGCTTCTACAACAAAAATAATCTTTGAACTTTCAGGATAAACAGATTTAGGATCATCTGCTTCCATATCTTTAATGTCTCGAATTCTGTACTTATCATCTAAAAAAGCTAATGATAATGGAAAACTAACATTTTTATTCCAAAAAGAGTAACAGTCAGGATAATCAAACTTGAAAACGACAACTTCGAAGTTTTCTAAAGGCTCCGCAAACATTAAGCCTTTTGTTCGTAATTTGTCATTATTTGCTAAAAATCTAATTTCAAATTCATCACGGAATTTGTCTTTAGTGAGTCAAGAACCAACTTTCTTAAATTTATTAGCAGAAGCCTTTACACTTCTTGCAGCTTCTAAATCAAATCTATCTTTAGTTCTTTGTTTTCTAAACTCATTGACATTTTCTGTTGAGAGAAAATGATCTCTAAGAGCTAATTTTGCTCTATCTGTCAGTTCTACAGATCTGCCATAGCCTGTTATTAATCCAGCTGTTTTCAATGCAAGCAAATCATTATCAGAAATATTGTTTGGAACACTGCAGACTTTTCCATCTTTGTTTAAGGCCAATTGAGACGCTGCAGTAACAAGTTCGTCAGTAGAAGCATCTATAGTCCTAAGCATATCAATATATCTAGTGCTCAATTTAGCTGCTTCTGCTTTTTTAGGTTGTTGGGAAACTCCTAATAGTTGAATTTGGATGTCTGATAATCCAAGTCCTTCCATTGATGGGCCGTCAAATAATTCTGCGTGTAAATCTAAACTATGTACTGGTTTAATTGGTAATGGCATAATAATCTCCTTATCTGTTTGGTAATCTATTTTTCCAAGCATTGCCTTCGTCTACATTTTTCTGATATGTTTCTTCCCAAGTAAAAGATAAAGTATCTCCCGCCATAGATGGGCTTGATGCTAAATTTCCTGGATCGATATATGCTGGACCTGGAACACTATCTGGGCCGTGCAATAAGCCTTCAATGTTTGGACCATCTTGCTCTCCACCCAAATCAAAATAATCTCTAACAAATCTATTGGGTTTTATCTTTTGTCTAAAGTAGTCATTTTCTTTATATTCATCTTCAATTTCTTCATATTCAACAAAATGAACGTGTGGCACCTTAGTTACCGACTGTTGAGGATAGTATTGAGCAAATTTGTTGAATAATTTGTCAGACTGAACGAATTTGCCTGATGAATCTAATTTTTCACAAAGGTCCAGCAAAAGTAAAATTTGTTTATTCAT
>Ga0114967_10002561_pt1 | contig 15200 bp, 18 predicted proteins | sample M_130628_MF_Meta_FD_92639 | JGI IMG/M metagenome (GOLD analysis project Ga0114967, IMG submission 92639) | Freshwater microbial communities from Lake Montjoie, Canada to study carbon cycling - M_130628_MF_MetaG | ecosystem: Environmental > Aquatic > Freshwater > Lake | place: Lake Montjoie... | reverse complement strand
GCAGCGGATGCTGAATGGAATACCTTGAAGCGTTTGACAGCACGACCTGCTTGCCTTTGAGGGTGAAGCGATTGATCACGATCGGGCCCTTGAGATTAACAGTGCCCGCGGCTTTTGCCCCCAGTGTGACGATGTTGAACACGAGCGCGTCATCCGGACTGTTCAACCCGAGGAACCTCACATCCTCGGCAGGCACATCGGGTTCGTATTCGGGGAAAACCTGCAACGCTGGCAATACGAGAAAAGCGAGATCGGGCTGATCAATCACTTGCAGCCATTGAAATGGCGTCTCGTGTTTGTTCTGAAGCAACGCATAGCGTTTAATCTGCTCGAAGCCCAGCAGACCGAGCGGCAGCTCAACGATGTTCTCGTTTTGCACTGTCACTGTTTTCAGTTCGACTGCTTCCACCGATTCATTTGTTTCACAAGTCTTCATGTTTTTAGATGTCACGAGCTGTTTAGCAGCGGCGATGCCAGCTCATAAAAGTCAATAAATACGGGGCTATTGTGCATGTCGCATGATGAAGTGGGAAAAAATTGCCGAGAAAAAAAGCCGGGCTCGGCAAAAATTACCAGCCAAGAACGCGGTGTGAGCAAGGTTGAAGCACTGCCAAGCCACGCAGCGCGCCGCAATGAGTCGCAGTCGTGCGAAACAAGATTATCTGCGGATGAATCGGGCTAGCTCCTCAGCGCAGCGCTTTGTCCGTGAGCGTCCAAGCCTTCCATTTCTGCGAACTTTTTCACTGCGGGTAGCGCCCTCTTCAGTGCAGTGCGAGAATACTCAACAACGCTTGTGCGCCGTTGGAATTGATCCACTGTCAAACCCGCGAACGAGGCCCCTGCTCCATCAGTCGGTAACACGTGGCTCGGACCTGCGACGTAGTCGCCTAGCACTGTGGGAGAATAATTGCCGAGAAAGAGTGCGCCTGCGGTCACGATGTCCCGGCTCAGTTTGCCCGCGCTACGCGTCAGAACTTCGCAATGCTCGGGCGCGATCCGATTCGTCAACGCTACACCATCGGCGAGCGTTTTCACTTGGATGAGCCAGACGTTGTCATCCAGCACGCGTTGGATGAGGGCGCGGCGTGCGAGCTTGGGCAATTGTTTCGCGATCTCTTTCTCGACGGCTTTGAGCGCTTTCGCAGAAGTCGTCACGAGCCAAACACGCTCATGACCCGAGCCGTGTTCTGCCTGCGCGAGCATATCGCCCGCGGCAAATTTAGGATTGGCCGTGTCGTCGGCGAGGATGAGCACATCACTCGGACCAGCGAGCAGATCAATGGCGACGCGTCCAACAAGTAACCGTTTTGCCATGCTAACATAGGCGTTGCCTGGGCCGAAAATCTTTTGCACGCGCCGGATGGTCTTCGTGCCATAGGCCATCGCAGCAACAGCTTGCGCCCCGCCGATGCGGTAAATCTCCGTGGCGCCTGCGACCCTCGCGGCAAAGAGGATTGCCGGATTGATGGTGCCATCCTTGCCGCACGGCGTGCAAACGACGATCTCTTTACAGCCTGCCACTTTGGCGAGCGTGATGGTCATCAATGCCGTAGAGACGAGTGGCGCAGTGCCGCCAGGGATGTAGATGCCGACGCGTTGGAACGCATCAAACTTCTCGCCCACCACTGCGCCGTGAGAATTTTCTGACCACCAATCCTTGCGCAGAGATTTTTTTGCGAATGCCGCAATGTTCCCTTCAGCCTCGGTGACAGACTGACGCAGGGATTCATCCGCCTTAAGAGATGCCGCAAGCAGTTCTTCCTTGGTGACGCTGAGTTGATCCGCAGAAAGCTTTGCTCCATCGAAGCGCTCGGTCAATTCCAGCACCGCGGCATCGCCGCGTAATGCGACATCGTCAAGGATGACGCGGGTGCGTTGCTCAATAGCCGGATCGAACAGGCTCGAGGCAGCGGCGACCTGAGCGAGCTTTGCAGCGAAATCTTTATCCGTATAACGAATCACTCTCATATCCGAAGAGTAGAAGAATCGCAATTGTGAAGGAAGAGTGAAGAATGTGGAGAATTACTTGGTGAGAATTTCACCTTGCGTCAGCGCCTCTACTTCACACAATCGCAGGGAATGTTTTCACACGTTGTCATATTCTGGACGGATCCTGCGCAACCCAATGCGGCGGCTGAATTGATCGCCGGGGCCAATCAATACCTAAAACCAATCCCTGGCGTGCTACAGTTCCACATCGGCAAAATGGTCGGTAGCCATCGCCCCGTGGTGGATCAGAGTTATCAGGTCGCACTCAACCTTATTTTCCCAACGCAGAAGGCTCAGGACGATTATCAGATACATCCGCTCCATGTGGAATTCGTCGAAAAAGTGTTCAAGCGCCTTTGTAAAAGAGTGGTCGTCTATGATTTTGAGTAAGCTTGCTATGCGGCAGCAGCGATAGGGCTCTCGCCTCTCGCCTTATCTATTTTAAATGCAAGTTATCCGCTCTGTCTCTGCGATGCAGCGTCTCGCCCGCCAATGGCAGCGGCATGGGACGCGCGTCGGTTTTGTGCCCACGATGGGTTATCTACACGAGGGTCATCTCTGCTTGGCTCGCGTTGCAAGGAAACGCATCGGCAATTCCGGCAAGGTCGTCGTTAGCATCTACGTGAACCCGACCCAATTCGCGCCCACGGAAGATTTGTCCCGATACCCACGCGATTTGAAACGCGATCTCTCGCTCTGTCGCAGCACAGGGGTGGACGTGGTGTTCGTGCCGGCGGACGCCGGGATGTATCCGGGCAAAGCGGCGGGCGATTTTAGTACTCACGTCATGGAGGAAAACCTCGCGGGTCGAATGGAGGGCGCAGCGCGACCCACGCATTTTAGGGGCGTGACGACGGTTGTAGCCAAACTGTTCAACATCTTGCTGCCGGACCTAGCGGTTTTCGGCGCAAAGGATTGGCAACAAGCCGCCATCATCAAACGCATGGTGAGCGATCTAAATTTCCCCGTGAAGATCATCGTCGCACCGACAGTGCGCGAAGCTGACGGCGTGGCGATGAGTTCGCGCAACAAATACCTCGTGGGTAATTTGCGTCCGCAGGCCGTGGTGCTTTCAGCCGCGATAAAACAGGTGCGCGCCATGGTGAAGGCTGCAACGAAGCCCATTTCATCAACGCGACTCCGGAGTTTAGTCACCAAGATGGTGAGTGCCGCACCCGATGCGAGATTGGACTACGTGGAGTTCTTCGATCCCAAAACACTGTTGCCCCAAACTCGAGTGACGCACGGCTCTCATGTCGCGTTGGCGGTATTTATTGGTAAGACGCGGTTGATTGACAACGGACGGCTTTGAAAGTGAGTGAGATCTCACCCCTCGACGGCGCTGCCGCCAACTTGGAACTTGGAACTCCCCAACCAAAACCCTATAACACCGCCATGCCGAACTTACTGGCCAACAGTAGTATCATCTTTGCAGTCGCAGCAGAGGCTGATCCTATCCAAAAAGGAATCACCGACCTCATTGGTTCTGGCGGACCGATGCTCTGGGTCATTTTTTTCGCGGGCGCAGCCGGAATCGTGATCTTCATCGAGCGCGCCTTGCACTGTCACCGCGCGCAGATCAATTCCATTGAGTTCCTCAACGGCGTTCGCACTGTCCTCAAGCGCGACAACGTCGTGGAAGCCATCTCCATCTGCGACGCTACGCCCGGCCCCGTCGCCCGGCTCGTGAAGGTCGCTATCCTCAATCGTGATCACGGACGCGACCGGATTCGCGAGGCGTTGCAGGAGGCGGGCGTGAGCGAAGTGCCGCTTCTGGAACAGCGCCTCGATCTCCTCGCCACCATCGCACAACTCGCCCCGCTCATGGGGTTGCTTGGCACTGTGCTGGGCTTCATCAAGTCCTTCACCATCCTCCAAAGCCAGGCGCTTTACGCCAACAGCAGCATGATGACTCAAGGTGTGGGTCAGGCGCTGGTTTGTTGTGCTGTCGGACTCGCCATCGCAATCCCTATCCATGCAGGCTACAATTATCTCGTCAGCCGCGTGAACACGATCGTCACTGACATGGAACGCGCCGGGAACGAGATCGTGAATATCATCACAGAAAACGGTCGCTCCAAGTCCGCATGAAATTTCCGCGTCGCGCCAGACTGCTTCGCAATCCGTTGGATGCCACGGCATATGCCGGTGTTTTCTTCCTGCTTGTTCTGTTCGTAGCGTTCGGCGCGCGCCTCTATACCCCCGGCGTGAAGATCAATCTACCCTCAGCGGATAATCTTCCCGGCACAGATAAGCCCACCGTCACCGTCGCAATGGATCAAAGTGGAAGCTGCTATTTCCAGAACCAGATGGTGGACGAGGCTGCTTTAAAAGTTCAGCTGATCAATATAGTAGCCCACGCTGCTGAACCGCTCACGCTGATTATTCAGGCGGATAAAAATGTTCGTCAGGCCGATATCATCCGGCTTGCGCTACTCGCCCGCGACGCGGGAATCACCGAATCCCTGCTCGCCACTTTGCCGCGTGCCGTCGCCGCGCCCGTCCGGCCATGAACGCCGCGCCAAAAAACACCCCGATTTCTGTTGATGCATCGGGTTCACAGGATAAGCCGTGGTCGGCGATGCGCTGGACTGTCGCCATCGCGGTGGTGTTCGGATTGCACGTCGGATTGATCTACGCGCTGGGTAGCCGGAAGCCGATCGGGTTGCGTCCTGTAAAAAATGCACCTGTGGTGACTTTGACGTCGAGCCTCAATGAGTTTCAACAACTCGATGACCCCACGCTTTTCGCACTGCCGCACCCGCGCGGTTTCGCTGCGGCCACGTGGTTGCGACTCCCTCAGATTGTATTCGCGCCGTTCCGTTGGACCGAATCCCCCCGCATGCTCGCTTTGCCTGTGCACCAGCTCGGCGAGACATTTCGCCATTTCGCGAACACGAACTTCAATCCGGGTTTTGACTTCCAATCTCTGCCAGCCGTGCGGTCCACCACGGTTGAACCGATTGAAACATTTGACATATCCCCCCGCGAATCCCGGTTGCGTATCATCGGCGATCTCGCTAAGCGTCGGCTGCTGAACGAGCCTTCGGCACTTCAATCGTGGTCGGCTGCTGATCCGCTCACGAACACGCTCGTAAGCGTTTTTGTGGATTGGCGCGGAGATGTTTTCTCACCTGTAGTGCAGCGTCCGGGCAGTGGCTCAAAGGATGCAGATCAATTCGCCCTCAAGCTTGCGCTCGCTGCAAAGTTTTCAAAAGGGCAAAAAAATAGCGACACGCTCACGAGAGGATTGCTGATCTTCGAGTGGCAGACGCTTGCCAAAACCAACGCGCCCACTGCAACTAAGTGATGTCCACTTCCACACTCATCTTCAGTTACGTGACGCTGCTGCTCGGCGGGTTGGTGGTATTGACGATCTATTCTGAGATGCAGCGCCGCCGCTTCCGTCCCAGCGCGAGCGAAGACCGGATTTTTCGCTGCGAGAAATGCGCCTTTGTTTATACCGACGATCCCGACGTGGATCGATCCCGTTGTTCCCAATGCGGCAAGTCTAACGACGCGATTGAATTTTAATCTCCAAGCAGTTTTTTAAAATGATCTCGCGCCTTGTCCGTGCGAATTTTTTCCTCTCCTGGAGCAACGAACACACGCTTCGCCATCTCAAACCATTCGCAGTAGTTGGCGAGATGCTTCTCTTCTTCTGGATCGGCACGGCGGTCGCGACACTTGTAAGCCACGGTCGGATCGTAGCTGGCGCAGTTGAGGCAGACCTTTAGGTCCGCACCGCAATCGCACGTTTCAGAACGGCCGGGCGAAGCCCGGTTCTTGTATTCTACGCCGCACTTCCAGCAATGTCGTGTCGCCATGCTCATTCGGTGCATTCTACAACAGCTCGCAAGCTCGCCAAGCTTTGACTAGCGTTGATCAATCATTACTCTCGCCTCATGAACATCTGCGTGCTCGACGGCTTTACCCTTAATCCGGGCGATTTGAGCTGGGACGAATTGCGCCGGCTTGGGCCATGCGAAATACACGACCGCACGCCGTCAGCAGAAATAATGCTGCGCGTTGCTGATGCGGAAATAGTTTTGACGAACAAGACTCCGCTGAATCGCAAGACGCTCCGCGCGCTGCCGAGGCTCAAATACATCGGCGTGCTGGCGACAGGGACGAACGTGGTCGATCTCGTCGCAGCTCGAGAGTTAGATATTGTCGTCACAAATGTGCCCGCATATGGCGCGCGCTCCGTAGCGCAGGCGACGATCGCGCTCTTGCTGGAGCTCACTAATCACGTCGGTCATCACGCGCAACGCGTTCGTGACGGTGCGTGGACTCAGGCCAAGGACTGGTGCTTCTGGGATTCGCCGCTTGTTGAGCTTGATGGGCTGACACTGGGCGTCGTTGGGTTTGGCCGAATCGGTTCCGCTGTTGCGGAAATCGCTCAAGCACTCGGAATGAAAGTCATCGCCTACAGCCCCACTCCGAAACCCATGTCGCATTTCATGAGGTGCGACACTCTTGAAACCTTGTTCCGCACCAGCGATGTCGTAACCCTACACTGCCCCCTCACTCCTCAGACACAAAAGCTCGTGAACGCCGAGCGGCTCGGGTGGATGAAATCGTCCGCGTTCCTGCTGAATACAAGTCGTGGTCCGATCGTGGATGAGGATGCGCTGGCAGATGCGTTGAACTCAGGCCGGATTGCAGGGGCTGCACTGGATGTTTTATCTACCGAGCCGCCGCCAGAGGAAAATCGGCTGCTTCGCGCGAAGAATTGTATCATCACACCCCATAACGCTTGGGGCACACCAGCGGCGCGGTTGAGGCTGATGAGCATAGCAGTGGAGAATGTTCGCGCATTTATCGCCGCCAAACCCCAGAACGTGGTCAACTAGCCACGCGTGGCTCAATCAACCACCGGGCGTCCGTGGCGAAATCCGCCATCATCAGCGATGTGTCACCGCTTTTGATCGGGATGTATTTACCGGTGGCCTCGGCGAGCGAGTCTCCCGCAGCGTTGTGGATCGCGCCCTTGGCTTCCAATATCCGACCTTTGCGATCTGCCACCAGTTCGCTCGTCACAATGACTTCCTCATCCGGCGCGAGGGGTTGGAGATACCGCACGTTGAGTTCCGCGCAGAAGGCGAACTTCCGCGTCGCAACAACACAAGCCCAGACCATGATCTCATCCAGCACTGTGGCCGTCAGTCCGCCGTGCACAACGCCTTTGAATCCGATGTGTTCTGGGCGCGGGCGGAACTTGGTCGTCACCACACGCCCGTCAGTTTGAAACCGCAGCTTCAATCCGAGTGGGTTTGATTCGCCGCAGACGAAGCACGAATGCGTGTATGGAAGTTCTTTCACAGAGGAGAATTATTTTGCGGGTTGCGCGCCGATCTTTTTTAAGAAGGGTTCGATAGAGCGCGGGCGACCGAGGAATTTCTCGATGCTGATGTTCACATCGCGCGAGTCGCCTTGCGAATAAATCTCATCGCGCATGCGGCGGCCTGTTGCGATGTCATAATAGCCATCAGGTGAATGCTCGAACACCGTAGCCAAGTCCGCCGCTATGGCGTCAGCCCACGCATAACCGTAGTAGCCCGCGTCGTAGCCGGTGAAGTGGCCAAAGTAGCAGAGGAACGCCGAGCCTTCGGGCTGCGGCAGGAATGTGTCGCTCAAGGTTTTGTTCGCGAGCGACAAGGATTCTCCAGAATTGGCGTCGGTGATCTGCGTGTGCAACACGAGATCAGTGAGGCCAAAAGAAAGTTGCCGACGATAATGGCAGGCGTACGTCGCATACTTCGCGGCTTTGAGTTGGTCGAGGATTGCGGGCGGAATCTTTTTTGAAGGGTCGCGATAGTCAGCGGCGAAGCTGTCGAGAACTTTCTTATCCCACGCCCAGTTCTCTAGCATCTGCGAGGGTGCTTCCACAAAATCACGCGGAACACTTGTGCCGGAGAAGCGAGAGAAGCTCGCCCGCGTCAGGATGGCGTGCATCGCATGCCCGAATTCATGGAACAATGTGTCCACAGAATCGTGATCGAGCAGCGAGGGCGTTTCGCCGGACGGCGGAGTGAAATTGCAAACAAGCGAGACGACCGGGCGTTGATAGGTTCCGTCGGCGAGCCGCTTGCCGTCAATGATCGGGAACATCGCGAAGTGATGGTATTTGCCCTCGCGCGGGAACAGATCAAGATAGAAATACCCTAGCGGCTCGGCAGTCTCTGAATCCGTCACCGCCCAGAGTTGCAGGTCTTCCACCCATTTATAGGGCGGGTCGACGCGCTCGAACTTGAGGCTGAAGATGCGCTGATAGATGGCGAACATCCCGTTGAGAACGTTTTGCAATGGGAAGAAATTCCTCAGCTGTTCGCTGTCTACGTTGAACTTCGTTTTACGGAGTTGCTCGGCGTAATAGCGGAAGTCCCAGAGATTGATCTGCGCGTTCGCATCGCCTGTCTCGGCGGCTTTGAGTTTGCGGAACTCCGCCAGCTCCGACTCCATCTTTGGTTGCAATCCATCGCGGAGTTTTTCCTCAAACTCGATGGCTGTCTTACCATTGTTCGCCATCTTCACCTCCAACTGGAAGTCCGCCCAGTTCGAGTAACCAAGCTTCGTGGCGATCTGATGGCGCAGTGTCAGAATCTTTGCGACAAGCGGCGCGTTTTCAGTTTTTGCGAGGCCGTGCTGCTCGGTGATGACGCGTTTGCGGACGGCTTCGCTTTTGACGTGTTCCAGCACGGCGAGATATTGCCACGTCACATTGATCTGGACGCTGTATTCCTTTTCACCGGTTTTGACGCCGGGTGCCGTGAGCAGGCTTTCGGGTGCGCCATCAAGTTCCGATTTGGAGAACGCGATGGCCTTTTTCGCCTTGGTGATGTTGCTGTCAAAGTCCGTGGTCACGGAGGAAAGTTCCTTGCGCAACTTTTCCACAGCATCGCGCTGCGCCTTGGGTAACGCCAATCCCGCGCGGCGATAATCACGCATCGTCTCGTTAAGCAACTTCGCTTCTTCACCGCTCAACGTTGGCTGCGTGTCCGCATAAGCTTTCACGGCGCGATAAACATCCTCCCGATAATCCAAGCTCACCCCCCAATCTTGTAACTGCTTGACCGCTTCGGTCGCCGCCTCGCGCAACGCCGCATTCGTGCTGGTTTCTTTGATAAGATAAAGCCGGTTCATGGCTTCGCCGATTTGCACCGCGTTGTCATCCAGCGCGCGGACGGTGTTAACGAAATTCACTTCGCCCACACCGAGTTTTCCCACGCGATCCAGCGCTGCATTTGCGTTGGTCATCGTTAAGTTCGCAGTGGCGATGATGGCGTTCGTCGTTGTTTCAAACTGCGGCAGCCGCAGGACGTTCTTGAATTTCTTTCCGATGGATTGGAAATCAGCAGGGGTTTTCACAATGGCGGTAGATGTATTGGGACAACAGGAGTCAGGGGTGGAGCAGGAGGTTGAAATGGCAACGAGAGCCAAGAGGCAAAATGGTTTCGCGAACATGCCGCGCAAGCTAGCGACGCGGCGCGCGAGCTTCAAGAGATTTGACACGTGACCAACCTGCCGGCTCCGGCAGTTGCCAGACGCGCCGGTTCATCTCGAACCTCTCTGGGTAAAACTCTTTGAACTCATCGCGAGGGAACGTTTGCCGGTCGTTCCTGCCGAAATAGGCCTCGGTTGTGTTGGTGAAGTATTCCTTCTCGTGATTCATGGAGACATGCCGCTCGCCCTCTCTGCCGGGCGGCACGGCGTCAGATTCCTTAGAAGCCTTCGCCGCTGCGTGACAGCGTTTGATGCTAGGATGCCACGTGCTGACTGCCCGCATGGGGTTGCTGTGGGTTAGTTTGTGCAGCACCAACCAAGGGCTACGCTTTCGCCCCTGTTCCCGGGCTTGTCCGCGCTTACCCCCGTTGTCGCGCAAGCTCTGGTCAGAGTCGTCAGAGCACCTGCAGCAGAATTGCCTCCTAGAAGGTTCGATCCAGATGGTGATGGGCCGCAACTCATTCCGCGGCATCGCAGGAATCACGTTTGTGCCCTGTGCCATCTGCGGTTCAAGCAACTACAATGTCCGCATGCAGAGTTGTATTTCAGGGAGCAACTTCTTGTTCACCCTAGCGGGCCAACCGAGCACCTTTTGCTCCCGGTAGGCCAAGGTCGGATCATGGGGGAGTTTACCGGTGACAACAAGCGACTGATTTGTGGTGTCAGCAAACCCGCAATCTGCTGTGATCAAAATTAGTCACCATCACCGGCTCAAATCTCACATCCCGGCGACGATAGCATCACCCATCTCCTGTGTGCCGACGCGCTTCGCACCGGATTCGCTCGCGCTGAAGATGTCTCCAGTGCGATTGCCTGCATTGATGGCTTTGGTCACAGCGGCTTCAATCGCTGCAGCAGCGTCGTTCAAACCGAAGCTATGACGCAACATGAGCGCGGAGGAGAGGATCTGTGCGATGGGATTCGCTAGATTCTTGCCAGCGATGTCCGGAGCGGTGCCGCCGGCGGGCTCATAGAAGCCAAAAGTATTGCCCTCACTCGTCGCGCCCAAGCTCGCGCTGGGCAACATGCCAAGCGATCCACCAAGAGCGGCGGCTTCATCACTGAGGATGTCGCCGAACATATTTTCGCAGAGCATTACGTCGAACTGCGTCGGGCGCAGCATGAGCTGCATGGCGCCGTTGTCCACGAACATGTGTTCGAGCGTCACGTCGGAATAATTCTTCGAGACGCGAGTGACAACTTCGCGCCAAAGGATGCCGTTCTCCAGCACGTTCGCTTTGTCGATGCTTGTGAGTTTTTTGCGGCGCAACAGCGCGGACTTGAACGCCACATGTGCGATGCGTTCGATCTCTGGCGTGGTGTAAACCATCGTATCAATCGCACGCTGATTGCCCCCGCCGATGTCTTCTGTCTTCTTCGGCTGACCAAAATACATGCCGCCCGTGAGTTCTCGCACCACGAGAATATCAATGCCGTCGCCCTGACGTTCCTTCGCGAGCGGACAAGCATGCGACAAAACTTTGGGCAATGAAACGGGACGCAGGTTGGCGAATAGCCCGAATTCTTTCCGCAGCCGCAATAGCGCGGCGCGCTCGGGGCGTTCTTCCTTAGGAATCGTCGGATCACGATCCGGCAAGCCCACCGAGCCAAAGAGAATGGAATCGGAATGTTTGCAGAGCGCTAGCGTGGCATCGGGCAGCGCTTTACCAGCGGCATCAATGCCAGCCCAGCCGACGGGCGCTTCGGTGATCTGAAGCGTGAAGCCAAATTTCTTTTCGGTGACGCGAAGGACTTTGATGGCTTCCCGCATGACTTCCGGGCCGATACCGTCGCCCGCGAGTGCGGCGATCTTGAAAGTTTTTGAGCTCATAAAGGTTCGAATGGTAGCAAACTCAGCTAGCGCGTGAAGGAAAAAGCTTCTGCGAATTGCTCCGACACAGGTGCCGCACGGATCTCGATTCCCTTCTCGGAGGCGATCCCTGCGCGGACGTCGATGATGGAGTTCTGAAAACCGGGAAATGGTTGCGGCATTTTTGTGGTGTCGAACTTCTTGAGTTCGCTTTCGGCAAAGCTGCTGTTTGAGAATGTCAGCGCGTGGGTGATCGGTACGCAGTTCCAAGAGAACACGACAAGCTGGTTGATCGTCCGGTTCGTCTCCTAGGCGAGTGGACTTTAACGGGGTGCGGGATGAGTGGACAAAAATCAGAACCGCAGAGCGTCTCAGAGATGCAACTTCAACAAACCCACTTCCAACGCAAGGGCCTCCTGCACATTTGAGAACAACAGCCGCTGCGTCTGTTCCAACACGCGCAGATTGTCGCGAGCTTGAGACGGCGTGATCCGCTTCGCGACGTTCACCGTGCTTTCTGCGTCAGGGAAGCTCAGCAGCTCCCGGCCGCTCGTCAACGTGTGCAGCCACACATCTCGAAGCCACCATTGGAGGCCAAGCAGCAAGTCGCCACGTCGCCGCCGGTATTCCGCTTCTATGGCTGCTTTCAATTCATCTTCCCAACGCTCTCGCAAATTTTTCTCAACGTCGTCGTATTTTTCGAGCGGCGACTTGGCGGTCAACTCCTCTTCCACGCTCGCCTTCATCTCGGTCAAGCGCGCCGCCAGCACATCCATCAAACGATAACGCCCGATCAAACTCTTCTGCTCCGCGCCGGCCATCTCGCCGAAGCGGTTCAGCCAATTCTGCATCGAGTCATCCCAACGTCGCGTGCCTTCACCGCCGAAGTTCAATCGCAAGCAGCGCGAGAGGATGGTTTCCAAAATCCGGCCCGGCTCTGTGGTCAACAGGATCAAAACTGACTTCGCGGGCGGCTCTTCCAAGGTCTTGAGAAACGCATTTGCCGCCTGTGTGTTCAACCGATCTGCCGCAACGATCACCGATACTTTGAATGCCGCGTCGTTTGGCTTGAGCTGGATCTGCTGCATCAATTCCCTCATCTGATCCACCGAGACGATGCGCGACTTGGATTCAGGTCGCACCCAATGGATGTCCCCGTGAGTCTCCCCATCAATCTTCCGGCAAGAGGCACAGTCATCACAACAGTCCGTCCCTACGCCGTCTGTTTTGCTGGCACGTTTACAATTCAAAGTCTTAGCCAGCGTGCGGGCAAGAGACTCGAGCGTCGCGAGATCACCGCCGGAAAACAGATAGGCATGGCCCAGCCGCCCGCGCTGCAACGAGCGTTGCAGCAGGGTCACCCCCTGCGTCTGCTCTGGAAATGCTGTGAATGCCACAGGCGATTTATAGGTTTTCCCGCCTTAGAAAGAAACTCCCGAATGGTGGCTATTCTTTTTTACCCTTCTGCGGCGTGAACGCTTTGTGGATGCGGATCGGCTCTGGTGTCTTGTAGTGTCGCTTCAATCCCACTTCGTTGAGCAAACCTGCCGGAGCGCGCGCGATGAACTCAGGGAAATTCCGCTCCACGCGATCACGCAACATCTTCTGCCCAGGCTTCGACGCCCAAAATTCCTCCTCTGCTTTCGAAAGTGCGATGCCTGCTTCGTCCGGAGACATGTTCTCCCGTTTCGCCAGCAGCCACGCTAGCTCAGGATCGCCCGGCAAACTCACCGGGAATGGCACGAACTTCAGCACGATCTCTTGTTCATCGCTAGTTTCCGGGGGGACATCGCGCACCTTGATCTCTTTGGTGAACTGGGAGCCGTCTGGCAAGACCACTTCTACCGCGAGACTTTTCTCCTTCTTGTTCGGGGAGATCGTCACATCACCCTCGCTGAACGCGGCGGCAAATTGCAGCTTCACTTCGTCCAGCGTCTTTGGCTCTAAGTCCGGCAGAGGGATGCGGTCGCAAAATTTCACGAAGGATGTGGCCTGATTTTTGGCCCGAAGTTCGGCGACGATTGCCTCATAGATTTTGCCCGCTAGGTCGGCGTCTGTCGTGGCTTTCGGTAGAACCTTCTTCAGCAAGGCCAGTAACTGGGTTTCTTCGTTCTTCTTGGATTTGGTCGCGTTCGATGTTTTTTTGCTCATGGATAAAGATGGGCCGCTGATATGCCCGAATGCGCCGGCAAATACAATCTTGTTCGGGGCGCATTTTTTCGCTGGCACAAACTCTGCAGTGTCCTTACCGAAGCCGGTCACAAGAGCCAACTGCGACATCTCCTCTGTTGGAAAAGTGGTAGCTCGCCGGTAAAAAGTTTTTATGAAAACGTCATCTCACGGACACACACTCCTCAACACCGCAACCTATCCCGCCTCCATCAGCACCCTCTCGAATGCCCCTGTGGCATTGGCGTTGGACCGCGATGACCAAACCACGTCTAACACCTTTTTAATGCGGGGGAATGCTTTCGCGAGCATGGGATTGGTGGAAGAGGATTCCACAGACATCTTCACATTGACCCGCTGCTCACCGCTGAATGATTTTTAGATCACGGTTACAGGAATGAGACAGATGCTGTCTCGAAATGTGCCCTGATTTTCACCCGCCAATCTTCACCAGTCCGCGCGGATAGCTGGAATCAATCTTCTTCTACCTCACCATCAGTTCGCTCGGGTCTTCGTCTTTCAGGCCGTATTTCATCGCAAACCGTAGCAGCCCGACGCTATAAGCCGAGTTAGACGCAGCGCCGCCGAAGATGCGTCCCATGTGTTTGTTCATGTGCGGAAACAACAGCTTCACGAACAGCTTGTCGCGCATCTTCTCGCCGACCTTGAAGCAGGTGAACAACTGGCCGCCATACCAGTAGTCTACGATCTCATGCCACGTTTCGAGGTGGTGCATCACTTCCCACTCGTAATCTTCAAACGCTGCGTGCGTCCCGCTCGCGATGGCTTCCGCTAGTTTGAACGAGCCTTGCATTCCCAGAAATAAACCGCTCGAAAACACCGGATCGATGAAGCCCGCTGTATCCCCCACCAGCGCCCAGCCATCGCCGACCACGCGTTTGGAGACGAGTTGGTAGTTCTCGTATTCCATCACCGGCGTGATCCTCTTCGCGGCTTTGGCGACTTTGCTCAAAACAGAATCTCGTCTCAGCAAATTGTCGTAACGCTCTTCCTTCGTCGTGCCGAACTGGGACAGATGGTCCGCTGGCACAACCATGCCGAGCGACACCCGACCCGGCAACGGAATGCGCCAGCTCCAGCCGCGTTCCAATCGCGTAGTGTGAACGTGGCCTTCGTGATCGAGAGGCGTCTGGTCCACATGCGCGAACAGCGCGATGTCTTTGCGACGACCCGGCTTCGTGGGTATCTCCAGCAGATTCGGCAACAGCCGCAACCGTCCTGTGGCGTCCAAGATCAAATCCGGCGCTTCGTTTAAATAGCCACGAGCTTCTGCGAGTGTCGCGGGGGTCAGTTCGACGCGATCTGTTCCGGCCACGCGCGTGACTTCGGCCGGTGTTTCATAAACAGCGGCGCCCGCTTTCTGCGCGGCTTCGAGCAAGGTTTGGTCGAAGATATCGCGCGGGACGTTGTAGGCGTAACGCGGCAAACCTCGCAGGTGCTCGAAGAAAAAGGAGAAGCTCGTATCATCGCTCAGATTGAACGTGGCACCGGGTTTCAGCGTGCTGAACTTCCGCACTGCATCCTCGACTCCCAGCTTGCGCAGCATCGGGATCACGGCTGGCACGAGTGATTCGCCGACGCCGAGCGGTGCGGCTTTGGGTGTATGCCAGATGGCAACACGCACACCCGCACGCGCAAGCAACGTAGCAAGCGTGCTGGCCGCTGGCCCGCCCCCGAGGATGGCCACGGTCTTGATCCTGCCGTT
>Ga0114967_10002560_pt1 | contig 15201 bp, 23 predicted proteins | sample M_130628_MF_Meta_FD_92639 | JGI IMG/M metagenome (GOLD analysis project Ga0114967, IMG submission 92639) | Freshwater microbial communities from Lake Montjoie, Canada to study carbon cycling - M_130628_MF_MetaG | ecosystem: Environmental > Aquatic > Freshwater > Lake | place: Lake Montjoie... | reverse complement strand
TCCACATTTATACAGAGGATGGACTTTGCTGGCAACAAGCCAACAATTGGATGGATTGGTATTATGTTATGGCGCGTAGACGATATCAAAGAAGTAGGCGCACCACTGAGAACAGTTCTTGAACAACATGATCTTAAGTTTCATCATTCTGGCATTGTTCTTAATCAGCCTAATTGGTTTGCAGAAGCGGCAGGATTTGATCCTGAAAGAATGACTGGCTACGTTGGTGCGCGTCCAGCATTCTATTCTAATATCTTTATGCCAATCGACATTGGAATTGTTCCACTAACTAATAATCCTTTTAATGAGGCTAAGAGTAATCTCAAGGGTCTTGAGTATGCAATGAGCGGCATTCCTTTTGTTGCTTCAGATACTCAAGAATACCGTGATCTTGCCGATCTTGGTTGTGGTAGAATTGCTAAGAAGCCAAGAGATTGGGTTCGTCATTTAGAAGAACTACTTGATCCTGAAGTTCGTAAGGCTGAGGCAGAGAAGAACTTTAATATAGCAGTTGAGAACTTTAGTTTGTTTAAAGTAAAATATAAATGGTCTGAGGCTATTGAACTTATTCATATGAAGGCACGTTCACAAGTAAAGCAGCCAAAGCCAGCAGCACAAAGCACGGGGCAGAAAGGTTTCGACCCATCGAAGTTTCTAGTCACAAAAAACTAACAAAATATAATAAACGCAAACACACAAAATAACCTCGCTCTCGCTGCATAGTTAGAGCCGCGCTACATCTGCGTAGGAACAGAAAGATGCTAATGAAATGCAATATAAAATAGTAATACAACGTTAGGATTAGAAAATAAGTTGCGGGACGCGAGTTCGATTCTCGCCTGCTCCACGATCAAATAGGTGATAAAATAGGCTTATGAAGTTTTTGCACACCATCAAACCAGTTATTCTTTCATCAGACCCTAGCGGAACGGCTAGTGGTGAGTTTTACTATAACTCTGCAAGTTCTAAGTGGCGTGGATATAATGGATCATCTTGGTTGGATATCAATAGTCCATCGGCAACAATTTCTTCAAGTGCTCTTATTTCTTCTAGTGCAATTTTTAGTTCTAGCGCAACCATTTCATCTAGTGCGATCATTGCTAACTCTGCTGTCACTTCTTCAAGTGCTACTGTAGCATCAAGTGCTACCATATCTTTTCACTCAAACACTGCCAGTTCTGTTGATTGGTCTAATATAACTAGCAAACCAACATCTATTGCATCTGCAACTATTTCTAGTAGTGCAATCATTGCTGCTAGTGCATTGGTGGCAATTAGTGGTGGTGGAAGTGGCTCTGTTGATTTTGCTACTGTATCAACATCTGCCACCATTTCTTCAAGTGCTGTCATTGCCGCATCTGCTGCTGCTTTTACTGGAACAATAACAGTTAATAGCACATCTAGTGCAACCATTTCTTCATCAGCAATTATTTCATCTAGTGCCGTGATTGCTCAAACAGCATTACATGCAAACACGGCATCATCTATTGCTGGAAGTTTAGTCGCTGGAACTGTAGCGTCTGCTACTATATCTTCAAGCGCAACAATTGCAAATCACGCAAATACCGCATCTTCAATAGCAGGATCTTTAGTAACAGGAACTGTAGCCTCTGCAACAATATCTTCCAGTGCCACGATAGCAAGTCATTCTAACACAGCCTCCGCAATTGCAGGAAGCCTTGTAAGCGGGACAGTAGCATCTGCAACTGTGGCTATAACTGCTAATCATGCAAGCACTGCGAGTTCAATAAATGCTTTGTTATTAACTGGAACAACTCTTCCTGCCGCTATCGTTAGTTCTAGTTTAACTCAATTAGGAACTCTAATCAACCTTACAGTAACTAATACTATTTCTGGTAGAGCCGCTTCTGCAACCGTATCTTCAAGTGCAACTGTTGCAACTCATGCTGGAACAGCATCAAGTATTGCTGGAAGTTTAGTTACTGGAACAGTAGCAAGTGCAACTGTTGCAACTCATGCTGGAACAGCATCATCTATAGCGGGATCTTTAGTAACTGGTACTGTTGCAAGTGCGACCGTAGCAAATCATGCAAGCACGGCCTCTGCAATTGCTGGGAGCCTTGTGTTGGGTATAGTTGCCTCCGCAACGTTTGCTGCCAGTGTTGATTACGGAGGCGTAACAAATAAGCCTACTTCTATAGCATCGGCAACAATTTCTAGTAGCGCAGTTATCTCTTCAAGTGCAACAGTGTCTGCATCATTGTCCTCATCACCATCTCTATCTGGTGTAATAACATTAAATGGTGTAAGGATATTATCCAGCGCATTAGATACTAAAACAAATAATTATACTCTCACCGCTGGCGATGGTGGTAATACCATTCTTATGAACGTAGCATCTGCTAACTTAATTATAATCCCAGCATCTGCTACAATAAACTTTCCAATAGGAACAAGGGTGGATGTTGTTCAAATTGGGGCTAGTGCAACAACTGCATCAAGGGCAGATACAAACGTTACTCTTAACTTCTATAGCCCAGCAGCATCTGCAAACCCAATAATAAAAGCACGTTATAGTGCAATGTCTCTGATAAAATATGATGTAAATACTTGGATAGCGATTGGAAATATAGTATGATTTTGGGTATTATTGCTAGTGGTCAAATCTCTATGTCATCTAGTGGTGGCGGTGGTGGAGGTGGCAGCAATTTTAATCTTGCTAATTTTCCAGGCTATTATGCAGTTTACGAGTCCCCATATTTAGATGGCACTAATAGGCTTTCTCTTGGTACTACATCTAGCAGTTGGACAACTATTTCATCTCCAGCAAAAACAATGACGGCTTCTGGAACAGTTTCTCAAGTATTAACACAAGAAACTGCTACTAATACACCTTTTGGTTTACCTAGCGGTCAGTTTGCCACTAGCATATATGGGCTACTTTCAGGAATTGGTGACAATGTTACTACAACAACTACCTATCTAGTGTATGACTTTAGAATATTAGGATCTAGGACACCACCTAGTATAACAGTAGATAGTAGGAGCGATAAAAGTAATTTAAGTTTAATTGCGTTACAGGATAGTGGATCTGGTCATAGAGTAAAAGTTAATTTTGGAGGCTCAGACAGGGCTGATATTGTAAGTGCCGCTAATAGGAGAAGTGGTGTTGCCGCTTTTGTAGTTAATTATAACGTTAATGCTGGCACTGCTTCTTATACATTGTATTCTAATTCACAAACTAGTAGTTTTACCGCCACTAATTTTCCTATGTATCTTATAACAGGAGACGTTCCAGGCCCCACTCTTCAAATATTTAGACCTGCTTTTTATACTGGAGATTGGGTAGGGGTACATGCTTTAGTTATATCTTCTTCAGCGCATTCTGCTGCAACAATAAGTAGTAATATTTCATACTTACGTTCTAGATATGGGGTACAGTCATAATGATAGTTATATGTGGAATGGCTCGCGCGGGTACAACATTGTTGTGGCAAATATCTGAACAGATATGCAGTAGTCACGGATGGGTTGCATGTACAGATCATAATACTTTATTTTCTAAGGTTAGAGATTTGTCTGGAACAGATACGGTTCTTAAAACTTATTTTATAGATAATGGAGTAGATAGTGATATTGCTATAGCCGATGACGATATTGTTTTTGTTGCAAAAAGAGATGTAAGAGACGTAGTTGCATCCCTAATGTCACAAAGAAATATTTTAGATCATGAAATTAGAAGTATTAATTTTGTTACAACTATGGCTAGGCAAGCAATACAAAGATATGAATTTTTTGCATATCATAAAAATGTTAATATAATAAAGTATGAGGACTATGTAAACGATAGGATGAAGTTAATTAATCATTTAGTTGAAACAATCAATCTTCCATGTGACACTCAGGATGAAATATATGAATATACTTCACTAGATAATCAAATTTCTAGAGCACAACATGCTTTTTCAAATCACAATCTAATTGCTATGGTCACTGCAAGACATATTACAAGTGGCACAGCAGGTGCTTGGAAAACAGTACTTACCCCAGATGAAATAAATGCTATAAATGAGGTGGCTGGAGATTGGCTTATAGCAAACGGATACGAAATAGGAGTATAATATAAAAATGGCAGCAATTATAGTAGACATAGATGATACACTTTTAAGAAACGGTACTCAGCCAATGCGATCAACAATTGATTGGGTTAATCGACAGTCACTTAAGTATGATATTTATTTAGTTACTGGTCGTAACAATTCTATGCGTGATGATACTGTTCGTGCTCTTAGCCGCGCTGGAGTTAAATACAATAGACTAATAATGAATACAGGATCTTCTGCTGATTCAGATAGGTTTAAGCGTGAGACTGCTGGAAGATTAAAGACAAAAACTCGTATCGCTTTAGCGGTTGATAATAGTGATTCTGCAAGAGCAGCATATAGTTCTATTGGAATACCAACCAAAAATCCTTCCGCTTTGAGCGATAGTACGTTAAAATTAAACATAAACTTTGGAGGAACAAATGCCTTACGATATTAGAAGAAACTACCGTGGCAAGTCTGGATATTCTGTAGTAGGGCCAGATGGAACTGTTCGAGGTACTCATCCAACAAGAATCGCGGCGACAGAGCAACAGCGTGCTTTGTATGCTGCTGAGTCTAGAATGAAGAAAGATGAGTCTCCTTTGTATGATCAACTTACTCCAGATGAGAAAGAGTTCCACGATGCAATGATGAGAATTGCTGAAAAGTATGGAAAGATAGATGAGGATGGTAGTGGTATATGGGCTGGATACAGTCCTCCAGATAAAAATCCAGACTCTGCTTACGGTGTAAAGTGTGGAAACTGCACCCACTTTGAAGGCGGTAACGTGTGCCATATTATTGCTTTGCCTGTTAACGAGAATGGTATATGTCGTCTTGCAGCCATTCCAGATGGTTATGTAAACTATAACGTTATGAAGGGCGACTTTTGGGGCGGAAGATTTAAACAATAGTTTAAATGTAAATTATATAATTAGTGGCACTTATGTCACTAAAATTAGAAACGGACTAATTGATGAATATTATTATTAGTGGGACTGAAAAGTTTCAAGATTACCATACTTTTATGCGTGCTGTTATTGTGGCTATTGATGAATCGTTGAAGCCAGATGACAATAAGATAAACTTGTATTCTGTTGGTGGATATAAAACCAATCAGTTTACAGCAGAGTTTGTTAACAGGTCAGAGAGATACTTAAAGCAAAAGGGTATCAAGCCTCGTTACTATATTGTTCCTAAGAAAGATGTTACGGAAAAGTTTGATAAGTATGAGGTGGATATGTTATTATATTTATCAGGCAAGAAAGAAAATCTAGAGATTTTCGATAGCCTAGTTACCGCCGCACAGAATAGAGATATTGATGTGCGAATCTATAAAGTATAGGAGAGCATGTGACTATCAAAGGAGCAGGTCGCCGTATCTAAGCGCGACCAAGCATATCTGTCAGTTGCACTATATCTTGCATCACAATCGTTTTGTAGGATGAAGCACGGAGCCGTTATTGTTCGCGGCGGTAGTGTTCTTGCAACTGGTTTTAACAAAGAAAGAAATCATCCAATGAAGGTGTCCTCTGAACACATTAAGACTCATTGTTCTGTTCATGCAGAAATTGATGCTCTTAAGAAGGTTGATGATGCACGAGGTGCAACTATTTATGTTGCTAGGGTGAATCGTAAGGGACAAGAACGGAATAGCCGTCCATGTTCTTACTGTTATGAAGATCTAAAAAGTTCTGGTATCAAGAAAATTATATACACATCATGAAAGGTTTATCATGAATTTTATTAATGTAGGCTATGACAAGGCACATGCTTTTGTTAGTGCTAACAAAAATCTATTTTGGAACGGTTGGGAAATAGTTGAGACCAGAAAAGATGCTGATGCTATCTTTAACAAGCATGGCATTTTTAGGAATGGCTCTTGGCATAAGGTCGTTCGCAGGACAACACTAGGTAGTGACGGCACATGGAAGGTTCCCACTAAATATGATATGGCTAGATGAGGCTTTATGTGCTGGAATAGATACAGAAGAATACTTTGACAAGTATGAAACTGATTTAGAAACCGCCCAAAAGATAGACAGAATGTGTTTAGGATGTCCAGTCATAAAAGAGTGCTTTGACTATGGTGTTTCTACAGAGTCTTGGGGCGTATGGGGTGGTGTCTACCTAGTTGATGGTAGGATAGATAACTCTAGAAACTCTCATAAAACTCAGGATGTGTGGAGTAAGATTCTCCAAGTGATACAATGATAGATAAGATAGCAATTGGCATACTTAAGCAAATGAAAGCACCCTACCCCAACATAGTAATAGACATTACAGAGAACCCATCTTATGTTGGTTTAAGAGTGTACGAGAACGAGGTAATGTCTCTTTCAGATGAGAAGCGTTATGGTATCATGATGCATCTACAAGAGATGAGAAAAGTTTTAGAAACCTTTGGGTACAAATGTTTTTTTGAAGGGGCAAAGGGAGATCCGCCAAGGAAGGTGTAATGGAAATAGTTTGGGTAGTCAGCGAACGGTGTTGGGCAGATGTTATTACCCGTGGAGTTGGCTATTGCTATGTTTCATTCTTTAAAGATGGATTTTATTATGAAGAAATGGTTGAAGCAGATGACATCACTGAGCCGGAAGATATGGGAATTCATTACGAATACCAAAAGGAATCCGATGGAGTATAAGCAGCCGCAAGAAGATTTCTGTTCCAATGAAGATTGCTTTAATGAGGTTGCAAAGTTTTCTTGGAAGAACGGTCTGGTTGACGATGAGTTGCTTAAAAATATGAACTATTATTGTGGGCGTTGTATTACAGAAAAGAGAACTAAGTGAAGCGTGCTTTTATTACTGGCATAACTGGTCAGGATGGTTCTTATCTAGCAGAACTACTACTTGAAAAAGGGTATGAGGTTCATGGTATCAAGCGTCGATCTTCTTCCATCAATACAGATAGAATAGATCATCTATATGATAATAAAGATCTTCATCTCCATTACGGAGATTTGACAGACACCAGTAACATGCAATCTTTAATTCGTGAAATATATCCGAATGAGGTTTATAATCTTGGAGCACAAAGCCATGTTCAGGTTTCATTTGAAACCCCAGAGTATACAGCCAATGCAGACGGAATGGGAACTCTTAGAATACTAGAGGCTATCCGACAAACTGACCCTGAAGATATTAAATTTTATCAAGCAGGAACTTCAGAAATGTTTGGACTAGTTCAGGAGATCCCCCAGAAAGAAACTACACCATTTTATCCACGCTCTCCTTACGGAGTTGCTAAACTATACTCTCATTGGATCACAACTAATTACCGTGAGGCGTATAATATTTTTGCTTGCAACGGTATCCTGTTTAACCATGAGTCTCCTCGTCGTGGAGAAACGTTCGTGACACGCAAGATTGTTCTAGGTCTGAGAGATATAAAACTTGGTAAGAGTCCAGTGCTAGAACTTGGTAACCTAAATGCTTTGCGGGATTGGGGTCATGCTAAAGACTTTGTACGCGCCATGTGGCTTATTCTTCAACAAGAAACACCAGACGATTATGTGATTGCTACAGGAGCACAGTATTCTGTACGACAGTTTATTGAGTCTTGCGCCCCCTATTTTGATATTAATATCGAATGGTCTGGGCATGGCGAGGATGAAGTTGGTGTTGATACAAAGACTGGTAAAGTAATTGTTAAAATAAATCCACGATACTTTAGGCTTGCAGAAGTTGAGTCGCTCCTTGGAGATGCAAGTAAGGCCAAGGAAAAACTTGGTTGGATTCCAGAATTCTCCTTTGATGATCTTATAAAAGATATGTGTTTAAATGGAAGTTAATTCTAAAATATATGTAGCGGGTCATCGTGGCCTTGTCGGATCTGCTATAGTGCGAAGACTTAAAAACCAAGGTTACAACAATATTATGGGTCTTTCTAGCAAGTTTCTAGATTTAAGAGATTCACGATCATCAGAAGAATTTTTCAATCACTACAAACCAGATTATGTTTTTATGGCAGCGGCAAAAGTTGGTGGAATAAACCATAACAACACTAAGCCAGCAGAATTCATATTTGAAAACTTACAAATGCAAAACAATGTTATTCATAATGCCTATAAAAATAATACTAAAAAACTTTTATTCTTAGGGTCGTCTTGTATCTATCCAAAGTTTTCTCCACAGCCAATTAAGGAAGAGTACCTTATGACTGGAGAGTTAGAGCAAACAAATGAAGCATACGCTATTGCTAAAATTGCTGGAATAGAAATGTGTAAGATGTATCGTCGCCAATACGGATTTAATGCTATATCCGCCATGCCAACAAATTTATATGGTATTAATGACAACTTTAATATAGATACGTCGCACGTTATTCCAGCACTTATAAACAAGTTTGTTAATGCAAAAAATAATAGTTTGGAAAGTGTAACTCTTTGGGGGGATGGAACTCCAATGAGAGAGTTTTTATATTCTGATGACTTAGCAGATGCATGTATTATGCTTATGAATTTATATGATGAAGAACAACATATAAACATTGGATCTAATGATGAGTTAAGCATATCTAAACTTGCACACATAATTTCCAATTTAGTTAAATATAAAAATACAATACAATGGGACTTTAGTTATCCAAATGGAACTCCTAGAAAAAAATTAGACAACTCAAGAATAAATTCTTTAGGCTGGAAGCCAAAGATTTCAATAGAGGAAGGAATAGGAAAGGTTATAAAATGGTATCAAAAAACAATATAGATAAAAAGACTTATTATTTTCATAATAATGCACACATAGGAGACTGCTTAGTGTCTTTGCATTTTTTGAAAAAACTTTGTGAAAAAAATAATATTTTTTGTGAGTTTAGTTGCAATCAAAACTACATAGGAGAAAATATTAATCAATTAATTGAACTTGTTAAATCAACTCCAAACATAAAAATATCATTTAACCAAGGTCCAAATTCTATAGAGTTGTGGTATCCAGTTATTGCAAGAAGAATAGAAAACAATCCAGAAAAAGAATATCCATTCTTTTGTTCTAACTACCCAGAGTTTGAAGATGTATTTAGGTTGTGGTTTGGCATAGGAAATCAAGTTGCAGAGGAACTGGGACTAAACAAGCCATTTAAAAAGATTTCAGATGTATTGTTCGATGAAAATGAAATATCAGAGATTGGAATGTTGAATCCTGAAACTCTTGAAAAAGAACATTTTGATTTTTTAATTGTAAATAGTTATTGCATGAGTGGTCAAATGAAATGGAACCAATCAGAGCACGATGTATTCTTTGATCAAATAGTTAGAATACTGCAAGAAAATAATAAAAAATTTATTACAACTAAAAAAGTACATAATGTTCCATGCACATTAGACACAAACCAGTCTTTGGTTGGCATAGCAAAAATATCTAAACAGTGTGATTATATTTTGGGTGTTCCAACTTCACCATTTTTAATTTGTGCAAATAAGTGGTCTTTCAAAAACTGTAAAAAGATTATAAACATAACGCATGATTATTTAACATTTGATATGGGCAATAAGTTTCAAAACTTTGAAATGGAAAAATTTATTAAGTTGGTGAAAAAGTGAAGGCAGCCATACTAACTGAACTAAATAAACCTTTAAGAGTTGAACAGATTAGTTTAACAGATTTAAAATTTGGACAGGTTTTAGTAAAAATATTAAAGAGTGGTATTTGTGGATCTCAACTGCATGAAATAAATGGCGATAAAGGAAATGGAAAGTTTATACCTCATCTTATGGGTCATGAGGGTAGTGCAATTGTTACTGCTATCGGAGATGGAGTTTCTACAGTAAACGTTGGAGATAGTGTAGTTATGCATTGGAGAGAGGGAGAAGGAATTGATGCTGATTTCCCACAGTATATATATAATGATAAAAAAATATTTAGTGGAAAAATAACAACCCTGAGTCAGTATGCTATTGTTTCTGAAAACAGAATAACTAAAGTTCCATCCGAATTGTCAAAAGACGTGGCAGCATTGTTAGGGTGTAGCCTTACAACAGCGTTTGGAATTGTAGAAAATGAGATGCCAAATAACTTAAATCAGAAGGTCATGGTAAATGGTGTAGGTGGAATCGGACTGAGTATTATACAAGCAATTGTTCAGTTAAACAGGGGAAGTGTCACAGCCGTTGATATAAACCCTAATAAAGAAAAACTTTCAATGCTAATGGGCGCTCAAGATTTTGAACTAATTGCATCTAAAAAAGTAGATGTAGTGATTGACACGACTGGAATACCATCTGTGATATCAAACCTTTTTGAATTACTTAATCCAAACGGAATTTTTATTATGGTAGGGCAGCCAAGGCCCGGACAAAGTATTGAGATCCCAAACGCATTGAGACTATTCGAGGGTTCTAGTGGAAAAACTCTTAGAGTTACACAAGGTGGTAGAACCAATCCTTCTGTGGACATTCCAAGGTATGTCAGAATGGCCTTAGATGGAAAAATTAATGTAGATAATTTAATTACTCATAGATTTTCATTAGACAATATTAATGAGGCATTTGACTTGTTAAAAACAGGAAACGCTGGTAGAATTATGATTGACATTGAAGAGGAATAATAATGGATAAAAGAAATTGGACTAAGGAAGAACTGATTGAGTTTGAGAATAAAATTGGAGATCTTTATTTAGATAATAAGTTACCATTTTTATTTCACTTGTCTGGTGGTAACGAAGATCAATTGATTGAAATTTTTAAAGATATCAAACCCAATGACTATGTAATCTCAAATCATCGTAGCCACTACCATGCTCTTTTGCATGGGATACCAGCAGATGTTGTTGAGGATAGAATTCTTAATGGTCGAAGCATGTTTATATATGACCGCGAAAGAAATTTTTTCTGTTCTGCAATTATTGGAGGAACTCCTGCAATTGCAGCAGGAATTGCATGGGCACTAAAGAGAAAAAATTCTGACCAAAAGGTTTGGTGTTTTATTGGAGATGGGACAGAAGATAATGGTCATTCCTATGAGGCAATTAGATATGCAGAAGGATTTGATCTTCCAGTCACCTTTGTTATTGAAAGTAACGATAGGTCTGTGGAGTCTACTAACGAGGAGCGTTGGGGAAAATCTTCTAACTACGAGTGGAACTCTGCACATGTTATAAAGTATAAATATGACATTACATATCCTCATGCTCGTAAGCCTGGAATGATTGATCTCTCTAAGGCCATCAAGAAAACTGATGATGAATATTTTCCACCACTTGATATAGACAATTGGCAGGATCGCTTAAAGGCTTGCACTACAGATATTAAATATAGCGACGCTGTAGGTTTAGCAATGAAAGAGTTAGGCGACAAAGGTGCTATTTTTATTGGATATAATGTAGCACGCGGAGACGCTATGGGAACTTTAAAGGAAGTCCCATTCGATCAAAAACTAGAAACCCCAGTAGCAGAAAACCTTATGTGTGGATTAGCAATTGGAATGTCTTTTGAGGGATTCTTACCAGTAATTTATTTTGAAAGACATGACTTTATGCTTGTAGCAATGGATGCAATTGTGAATCACATAGATAAGATTGAAAGAATATCTCATGGAGAATATAAGGTTCCTATTATTATTCGTGCCGTAACTGCCGATGCTGGACCATTTTATTCTGGGATTACACATTCGCAAGACTTTACTCCAATGCTTCGTGAGGCGGTCTCCTTCCCCGTTATTGATCCAGTTGGTGGAGAAATTTTAGATGTTTTTCGTGAAGCGGCAGAAAGTGGTCGTCCAGCGATCATTATAGAAAGAAAATCTAGATATTAATGAGTAACATAGTAGTCATCGGTGAAAGTTGTACCGATGTTTTTGTTTACTGCAATGCAGTTAGATTGGCTCCAGATGTACCAGTGCCAGTATTAAATATTGTAGATCAAACAAGAAATCTAGGGATGGCAGCGAACGTATTTAATAATATTGTCAACCATATAGATGATTGCAAATTAATAACTAATTCCAACTATGAAAAAATTACAAAAACAAGATATGTTCATAGCGAGAGCAACCATTCTTTTTTTAGGGTGGACTCAGAGGATAGTATTCAGAGAATTGACTTGTCTTTAATAGACTATGATTGTGAAATTATTATAATTTCTGATTACAATAAGGGATACCTACATCGGGATGACATAGAAACTATTTGTAGTAACCATCCAAAAGTTTTTTTAGATACTAAAAAAAATCTTGGTCAGTGGGCTAGTAATGCTGCTTATATAAAAATTAATGACTTTGAATATCAAAATTCTAAAAGGTTCTTAAGTGATAAATTAGATAAAAAAATTATTCATACTATGGGAAGCCAAGGATGCAAGTTTAATGGTGTTCGTTATCCAGTAGATAGAGTTGAAGTAAAAGATTCATCAGGTGCTGGTGATACATTCATGGCTTCTTTGGTTTTAAAATACTATAAGACTAATGACATTATTAAAAGTATTAAATTTGCAAACAAATGTGCTTCTGAAATTGTTAAACACAGGGGAGTAACTACAATATGATTGTTCTTACTGGTTCTCAAGGGTTTATAGGAAGTCATTTTAAAAATTGCCTTAGTTCTTTAATAGAAGTAGATATGGATAATTGTTTAAGTTTCATTAACAATTTCGATAGATGGGATGAAGTAACGTTAATCATTCATCAGGGAGCCGTGTCTTCTACGACAGAAACGGATATACAAAAAATAAATCAGTTCAATGTTTATTTTACTTTAGAGTTATTTAAGAAAGCGATAGAGTTTGGCATTCCTGTGAAGTATGCCTCATCTGCATCTGTATACGGAAACAAAAAGAAATCTTTTAATCCACTAAACCAATACGCTATTTCTAAACTTCAGATAGATTACTGGGTCACGGATAATATTGATAGGTTTTCAAGTATACAAGGCTTTAGATATTTTAATGTATATGGAAGTGGTGAAGAACATAAAGGGGATCAAGCAAGCCCAGTGAGTAAGTTTTCATGGCAGGCCAGAGACAGAGGAATAATTAAACTTTTCACAGGTTCAGAAAATTTCTATAGAGACTTTGTTTGTGTGGAAGATATCATAGAGGTAGTTTTAAACAACTATGAGGACTCAGGAATATTTGATCTTGGAACAAGCAATCCAGTATCATTTAAAAGCGTAGCAGAGTCTGTGGCAGAAAAATATAATGCAGATATTCAACTTATAGATTTTCCACATATTCTAAAAGGAAAGTACCAAGACTATACTTGTGCAAAAGAAGAGTTCCCTTACAAAAGTTTTATTACCGTTGAGCAGTATATTAATGGCTAAAGGATTTATGACAGGTAGTTTTGATGTAATCCATCGCGGTCATATAGAAATTCTTAAATATGGTAAGTCTTTATGTGATGAGTTTATTGTTGCTGTAGACACGGATGATCGGGTAAGAAATAAAAAGGGTAACTCTAGACCGTTTAATAGTTTAGAAGATCGTATAGAGGTTCTTAAATCCATCTGCTATGTAGATAAAGTTGTTTCGTTTAAAGATGATTTAGAACTAGAAAATATAATAAAAACAGAATGTCCAGAGTGGTGGTTAATGGGTTCGGACTGGAAAGATGTGGAGAGGCCCAGTGTTACACTACTCTGTAAAAATATTTTTTTCGATAGGTTTGGGAATCATTCCACAACAAGGATTTTAAAAGAGGAGGGGCTGTGAAATACGTTATTGATATTGATGGAACTATTTGTAAGTCGCTTACAGATTATGAATCTTCAATTCCAATTATAAATAGGATTAAAAAAATAAATACTTTTTATGATAATGGGGATACAGTTATATACTTTACCGCTAGAGGAATGGGGCGGTGTGGAGATGATCCTGTTGCTGCCAATACTATGTTTAGAGAACTTACAGAATCTCAATTATCACAATGGGGTTGTAAGTATCATCAATTAATTTTAGGTAAGCCATCTGCGGATATTTATATAGACGATAGAGCAGTAAAAGATACAGACTTTTTTGGAGAGTTATGATAATTGAGCCATGTTTTGTAGACAAAGGATGGGGATATGAAGAGATCCTTACGAATACTGATAAATACTGTGCTAAGATACTTCACATTAATAAGAATAAAAAAATGTCATGGCACTTTCATAAGATTAAAGACGAAACATTCTTTGTTGAAACAGGATTAGTTGAACTTTATTTTGGCGAAGATGACGATATAGAAAATGCCAATAAAATTATTCTTACTGCTGGCAAGGTATTCCATGTCCCCGTAGGGCTACGCCATATGATTTTAGGTCTTGCAAACTCAAGGGTGTTTGAATTTTCTACACAACATTTTGAAAATGATAGTTATAGAATACTTAAGGGAGACTGATGATTCTTGCTCAACATATAGGAACAGAAGGATGGGCTGGAGTTCCAAATCTTTTTTATAATAAAAAAGTTTCAATATCACAAAATTCTGGATATGTAGATGAGTATGCCGATGTTAATGTTCTATGTCTACTAGAATCAGATTTAATTACTCCCAACTTCATAGACGAAGTTTTAAATAGGTTTGATCTTATTTTAACTTGGAGGGAGGATATTTTAAATAGAATTCAGCATTCAGAAAAGTTTTTATATGGAACAACGTGGGTAGAAGAGTTTACCGATACATCATTAAAACAAGATAAACTTTCCTTCTTTACTTCTACCAAGATAATAACAAGTGGTCATCAGTTTAGACATAGAGCGTTTAACAATGTCTGTCAAATACCAAAATCTATTTACAATATTCAAATGGATTATATTAAAAGCCCTCCTAGAGTAGACTCTAAGAACTCTGTATTGGATAGTTATAAGTTTTCAATAGTTATGGAAAACTCATCAACAATTAATTATTTTACTGAAAAAATTATAGATTGCTTCGCCACTAAGACAATACCAATCTATTGGGGTTGTACAAACATAGGAGACTATTTTGATAGCCGTGGAATTATTATATTTAATAATGAATACGAACTCTCAGACATAGTAATGAACCTGAACCCCAAGATCTATGATGATCGAATTGAATATGTTGAAAAAAACTTAGAAGTTTCTAGACAATACTATTCTCTATGGGATAGAATAGATAGTTCTATAAAGAAGTATTTAGGAATGGATTGAGATGGCAATAGGTTTTTCTAATCTTGGAAACTATGGCAGGATGGGAAATCAAATGTTTCAATACGC
>Ga0114967_10002559_pt1 | contig 15202 bp, 8 predicted proteins | sample M_130628_MF_Meta_FD_92639 | JGI IMG/M metagenome (GOLD analysis project Ga0114967, IMG submission 92639) | Freshwater microbial communities from Lake Montjoie, Canada to study carbon cycling - M_130628_MF_MetaG | ecosystem: Environmental > Aquatic > Freshwater > Lake | place: Lake Montjoie... | reverse complement strand
TCCTGAAGGAACTGCGCGAGGGCGAGTTCGACGTGCTCGTGGGCGTGAACCTCCTGCGCGAGGGCCTCGACCTTCCCGAGGTGAGCCTCGTCTGCATCCTTGATGCGGACACGCAGGGCTTCCTGCGCAGCCGTTCGAGCCTCATCCAAACCATGGGCCGCGCCGCACGCAACGCCGGCGGCGAGGTGGTCATGTACGCGGACACCGTGACGCCCGAGATGCAGGCCGCCATCGACGAGGTCGAGCGCCGCCGCGCCAAGCAGCTTGCCTACAACGCCGAGCACGGCATCACGCCGGAGACCATCGTCAAGGCCATCCGCCAGGGCATCGAGCTCGAGATCAAGGCCAACCGCACCGAGCGCGAGGCGGTGGGCGTGAAGGAGGCGCGCCGCTTCGACAAGGGCGAGGCGATGCGCGAGCTCGAGGAGGAGATGCTCTCCGCGGCGTCGAGCCTCGAGTTCGAGAAGGCCGCGCGCCTGCGCGACCAGCTCAAGAAGGTGGAGGCGCTCCCCGAGATCGACGGCATGGCCGAGGAGCCGGTGGAGGATGAGAAGCCGCGTCCGAAGGCAGGCATGCCGGGAACGCGCGCGGGGCGGAAGAAGAAGGGGCGGAAGTAGGCCGAGGAGCTGCCACAGATCCCATTTCTCGGCCGGAGCAGCAATATTAATGCTTGTCTTGGCGCGGGACGGCTCTATATTGCCCGGACTGCACGACCTTCCGGAGGCCCACCATGCTGAGACACTTCATCCAGGCGGCGATCGCGACCCTTCTCTTTTCTTCTGCAGCGCAGGCACAGCTCACGTGCGCCTCCCCGGCCGACGCCTCGCTCGGCGCGACGCAGACAGCCACGCTCCTGTCGTTCCCGGCGTTCAGCGTCGGCGCACCCTGCAGGGGCATGCAGACCATCCACCACGCCGTCTACCACCGGTTCACGGCGCCCGAGGACGGCTGGTACTCGCTCCATGTCATCCCCACAGACGCCGTCTCTTGGGCACCGCGCGTGGCGGTCCTCTCCTCGTGCGACGCCACAGAGGCGGTCATACAAGGTTGGCGGCAGGATGGATATCCGCTGTGCGATGACGGCGATGGCTCCTATCGGCAGTTCACGTCCGCGTCGTTCTACCTCCAGGCAGGCCAGGCAAGGTTGCTCGCCATCGGCGGTGACACCGCCAACGATGCCGGCTCGGCAACCCTGCACATCGCGCGGATCGGCAGCACGCTCATGGACGGGGCGCAGCCAATCACCCTGGGCGACAATGCATTCGCCGTCGCTGCACGCGAGCCCGCGCTTCCGTACGCCGGGGCATGTGACTGGTTCGGTTATGACCGCATGGGCAACGCATCGCGGTTCTCGTTCGTGCCGTCCAAGACTGGCACTTACCGCTTCAGCTTCTGCGGCTCCAGCAGAGAACAGATCGCACTCAGCGCCTCGCCCGACCTGCCCATCAATACGCTCATCACCGCTTGGGGCGGCTGTCCATCGAGCGGCGGTCGACTCACCGCTGCATTGACGGCAGGGAACACGTACTACCTCGCCGCAGGCTATGTCTACGGAAACTATGACCCCTGCTCCAACCGCAACGTCACCGTCGAGTTCGTCGACTCCTGCCCCGCCGACCTGAACGGCGACAACATCGTGAACGGCGCTGACTTGACGATCGTGCTCGCGGCGTGGGACACGGCGGCGCAGGACATCACCGGCGATGGGATTGCCAACGGCGTCGACCTCGGCATCCTCATCGCTTCGTGGGGAGCGTGCGAACCCGGATGACGCACTGGCTGCGCACTCACCCCTGCAACGGGTTCTGCACACGGATCCCCGGGAACTTCCCGAAGTCCCGGTCCGCCGAAAGCACCGTCGTCACCCCGTGGTCGGCGCAGATGGCCGCGATGCGCGCATCGTGCACACGCGCGCCGGTCGCCTTCGACTGCCGGAGCATGGTGCCGAGGGACGTCCAGTGGCGGTCCGATTCGCTCATCACCGCGAGCGACGGCGACCCGAGCCATGCGTCCACCTGCGCGAGCGCATCGTTCATGCGAGTGGGCGGGTCGAAGATCTTCGGGTGCGTGACCACCGCCAGGAATTCATGCAGGCACGGCGCGGGGATGGCCCACGCCGACAGCCCTTCGGCGAGCACGCGCACGGCGGCAGCCGCGGCGTCATGACCGACGGCATCGCGCCGGTGCGCCGCCACCAGCACGTTGGTATCGACCGCGATCATCCGCCGCGGCCCTCGTAGGCACGCTCGAGCACCGCACCCGCCGGGGCATCGCGCAGGTCACGCACCAGCCCACGCCCGCTGACGGAGCGGTCTTCCAGTCGGAACCGGCCCGGGCCGCGGCCGCCGCGATTGCCCAGGAACTGCTGCACCGCCGCCTCGAGCAACGCCTTGAAGGACGTACGCTCGCGGGCAGCCAGCTCGTGCATGCGCGACAGCAGGTGGTCGGGGAGTTCAACGGTGGTCTTCATTGCCATGGACCATACCGTACACCCATAAATATGGGAAACAGGAAATGGAGAGAAAAAGCACCGCAGCGCGGAGGGCCGCGCCACGCCCCGCCCATTCACCGTGTCATCTTGCGTTCTTCAGCGCGGCCGGCGCCCAAGCACGATGCGCCGCGTGGCGCGCTCGACGAGCGCCAGTTCCTCGCGGCCGGCGCGAGCACGACGGCGCAGCGGCGCAGCCACCACGCCCGCGGCAACGCGGCTGAGCGCCGCGTGGCGGGCATCGGGAGTGGGGCTCGAGGGGGTTCCGGCGTGCATATCCACTGATTGATTCGGCATCTGCGGGCCTCCGGACGCACAATTCGGCCAATCTCCCCCGGTCCGCCACCATGCGGAAGCCGCAACGCCCGGCCAACCCTATATTTGCGGACCTCCCATGGCACGCGCAAAGCAGCCCACCGCCGACCTCCGCAGCATCCGCATCCGCGGCGCGCGCGAGCACAACCTGAAGTCGGTGGACCTGTCCATCCCGCGCGACTGCCTGGTGGTGATGACCGGCGTCTCCGGCAGCGGCAAGAGCTCGCTGGCGTTCGACACCATCTTCGCCGAGGGGCAGCGCAAGTACATGGAGAGCCTCTCCGCGTACGCGCGCCAGTTCCTCGACCAGATGCAGAAGCCAGACGTCGAGTCGATCGAGGGCCTGCCGCCCACCATCGCCATCGAGCAGCGCGGCGGCGGGCACACGCCACGCTCCACCGTGGCCACCACCACGGAGATCTACGACTACCTGCGACTCCTCTTCGCGCGCTGCGGCACGCCCACCTGCTGGCACACGGACGAGAAGGGCCGCACCTGCGGCAAGCCGATCCGCGCCACCGCGCCCACGCAGATCGTGGACGCGCTGCTGGCGCACGACGGCGCGCGCATGATGGTGTGCGCGCCGGTGGTGCGTCGCAAGAAGGGCTTCCACAAGGATGTCCTGGAGGCGCTCGCCAAGCAGGGCCTGGTGCGCGCGCGCGTCAACGGCAACGTCGTCGACATCCGCGAGGCGCTGAAGGCGGGCGGCGAGAACCCGCTCGGCCTCGGTCGCTACGAGATGCACGACGTCGAGGCGGTCATCGACCGCATCGTGGCGCGCGCCGAGGATCGCCAGCGCATCGCCGAGAGCGTGGAGACCGCGCTCAAGCTCGGCGAGGGCAACGTGCTGGTCCTCACCGAGGAATCGGGCGGAACCTGGAAGGAGCACCGCTACAGCGAGAAGTTCGCGTGCCCGGACCACCCGGAGTGCGCGCTCGAGGAGCTGGAACCGCGCCTCTTCAGCTTCAACAGCCCGCAGGGCGCGTGCCCCACGTGCGCGGGCCTCGGCCACGTGCAGGAGTTCGACGAGGCGCTCGTGGTGCCGGACGCCACGGTGCCCTTCTCCGAGGCCATCGAGCCGTGGCGCCGCAACGGCCCGCGGATGAACATGTACTACGCGCGCGCCATCCGGAACTTCGGCGCGTTCTTCAAGCTGAAGCCCTCGGTGGGCTTCGACAAGCTGCCGGCCAAGGTGCGCGGCTACCTGATGAACGGCATCCCCGAGGACGAGCGCGACGCGCTCGGCGGCAAGTTCGAGGGCGTCCTCCCGAACCTCAAGCGCCGCTTCGAGGAGAGCGAGAGCGAGTTCGTGAAGGAACGCCTGCTCGCCTACATGAGCAGCGCGCCCTGCCCCGCGTGCGCGGGCCGGCGACTGCGCCCGGCGGCGCTCGCCGTGAAGGTGCACTCCGGCTCGCTGAACGCCAGCATTGCCGACGCCACCGCCATGAGCATCGAGCGCGCGCTCGGGTTCTTCGCGAGCATCACGCTCGGCGAGATGCAGAGGAAGATCGCCGAGCCGATCCTCAAGGAGATCGACGCGCGCCTGGGGTTCCTGGCGAGCGTCGGCCTCGGCTACCTGACGCTCGACCGCGCCTCCGGCACGCTCTCGGGCGGCGAGGCGCAGCGCATCCGACTGGCCACGCAGGTGGGAAGCGGCCTGGTGGGCGTGGCCTACGTGCTGGACGAACCGACCATCGGCCTGCACCAGCGCGACAACGATCGCCTGCTCGCCACGCTCCGGCGCCTGGCGGACATCGGGAACACCGTGATCGTGGTCGAGCACGACGAGGACGTGATCCGCGCCGCCGACCACCTGGTCGACGTTGGCCCGGGGCCCGGCCGCCACGGCGGACGCATCGTGGCGCAGGGAACGGTGGACGACGTGGCCGGCAACAAGGAGAGCCTCACCGGCGCGTTCCTCTCCGGCCGCCGCGCGATCACCGTGCCGGCGAAGCGTCGCCCGCTCTCGGAATCGAAGGCCATCGTGGTCAAGGGCGCCAAGGAGAACAACCTCAAGGACATCGAGGCGGCGTTCCCGCTCGGCGGGCTGGTGTGCGTCACCGGCGTGTCCGGCAGCGGCAAGAGCACGCTCGTCAGCGACATCCTGCTGAAGGCCGCGCAGAAGCACGTGCACGGCACGCGCACGGTGCCGGGCAACCACGCGCGCGTCAACGGCCTCGCCGGCCTCGAGCGCGTGGTCGAGGTGGACCAGAGCCCGATCGGCCGCACGCCGCGCTCGAACCCCGCCACGTACACCGGCATCTTCGACGAGATCCGCAAGCACTTCGCCAAGGTGCCCGAATCGAAGATCCGCGGCTACGAACCCGGCCGCTTCAGCTTCAACGTGAAGGGCGGCCGCTGCGAGGCGTGCCAGGGCCAGGGCATGGTGAAGATCGAGATGCACTTCCTGCCCGACGTCTTCGTGGCGTGCGACACCTGCAAGGGAACGCGCTACAACCGCGAGACGCTCGAGATCCGCTTCAAGGGTAAGTCCATCGCCGAGGTCCTCGACATGACCGTGGACGACGCGCTCGCCCACTTCGAGGCGCACCCGAAGGTCCGCGGCATGCTCGAATGCCTGCGCGACGTCGGCCTCGGCTACATGCAGCTCGGCCAGGCCAGCACCACCGTCTCGGGCGGTGAGGCACAGCGCATCAAGCTCGCCACCGAGCTCGGAAACATGTCGAGCGCCAGCACGCTCTACGTGCTCGACGAGCCCACCACCGGCCTCCATTTCGCGGATGTCGAGCGCCTGCTCGGCGTGCTGCAGCGCCTCGCCGACGCCGGCCACACGCTGGTGGTCATCGAGCACTGCCTGGACGTGGTGAAGTGCGCGGACTGGCTTGTCGACCTCGGCCCCGAGGGCGGCGAGCGCGGCGGCACCATCGTGGCCACCGGCACGCCCGAGGACGTGGCACGCAACCCGGCCTCGCACACGGGGCGGTACCTCAGGCCGATCCTGGAGCGCGCGGGGACGATGGGCGGGAGTGGCCGCGGCACGGGCACCACCGATCCCGGAGAAGCCAAGCGCCGTCCGGCCAAGCGAACAGCCTCCGCCACGAAGCGGTGACCACAACTTCGCGGAGCAAAGCCGCAGGCTCCGTCGAGCGAGACGACCGGCGCCCTACCGCACCCTCGCCGGCACCGAGGGCGGCTGCAGCGCGGCCGCGGCCGGGTCACCCGCGAGGCGGGCGAGCCAGGTGCGCAGCGCGTAGACGTCGTCCGGACGACCACCGTCCTTGACCACCACGACGATGCGCTTGTCCACGGGAAGCAGCGCGTCCATGCGCGCGCCGGCGAGGGCAACCGCACCATCCACGACCTCGATGGCCAGCGAGCGCGCGGGGCGCGCAGGATCGGGGCCGTCGTAGGAATCAGGCGTGCCGGGCAGCACGGCGATCGCCGTTGCAAGGCGCGCATCGCATGCGAGCACGGCGGATGACAGCGCGGCCACCGCGGGCCCGTCCACGGCGCGGCGGTCAGCCGGCAGTGCGGCAAGGGTCCCGTCGACCGCGCGCCAGAACGGCCGCAGGTCCTGCAGCGCGCCGCGACCGTGCATCAGCGCGAACGACTGGCGCATGCGGGCCTGGTCCTCGCCTGCAAGCGCTGCGAGCACGGCATCCTCGATGTGCTGCGCGGCGGCATCGGCCACGGCGCTGCGCGCCCGGAGCTCGTCCCTCGACCTGCCGAGATTGGCGCTCGCCTCGTCGAGTTCCGACGTTGGCTCACCGTCCACCTGTGGCCGCACCCGTTGCTGGTTCATCTCGAGCTCGCATGCCTCCAGCCGCAGCATGGATGCATGGGCGGTGCGCAGAGTGTCGATCCAGCCGCCCACCAGCGGTGCAGCTGCCGCGATGGCTGCATTCCGGCCTTCTGCCGTGACCGGCGTCGAGAGAATGCGATCGGCCAGCGCGATCGTCCGGGGCTGCGGGCGAAGGTTGTCCGCATTGAAGCGCCGTGCCTCGCGCCCGGCGCGCGCCAGCGCCAGCCCACCGGCGTCGAAGCGCTCACCGAGCCCGGCGCGCAGCCCTTCGAACGTGGCGTCGTCGATGACGCTGGCCGTCGCCCACGCCTTCGACTTCGCATCATTCGATCCGCGCTGCGCGGCAAGCAACGTGGAAAGTGCGGCCTCGTCGAACACCGCCTGCCGCCCCCACACCGGCGCCGCCGCCGCCACGAGCGGCCGCACCTCGGCGTCCCAACGCGCACGAGCGTCCGCGACCACCGATACCAGCACGGCGCGCTGCGTGTCATCCAGGCGAAGCAGCTCGGCAAGCTGGTCCTCCGCGTCGCCCGACCAACCCGGCGGAAATCCCTCGGGGAGCATCTCCATGCCAGCAAAGGTGCCGGCGCTCGGCGCCCCATGGCCGCGCCCGAATTCGCGGATGTCATCCTCGCTCGCATCGGTCAGCCCTTCGAGCGGCCAGGCTGCCATGCGGTCCGTCACCGCCAGCCACTCCAGCCCCTTGATCGCCGCGAACTGCCGCCGCGCCTCCTCCATGCGCGCGTTGCGCTGCTCGGTGAGATCGTCCCGCTTGCCCGTCTCCACCAAGCGCTTCATTGCGTCGTCGATCAGTGCATCGTCGTCCTTCACCCAGGTGCGGCCGATGCGGCGGACCTCGTCGCGCGCCGCGTCGTCCAGCGCGCCGGTGCGCAGGATCTCGGTCACGTACGGGCCCACGGCGTGCGAGCCCGTCATGAGCGGCGCAATGCCGTACGGCGCGCGTTCGACCCCGAGCATCCGTGGCACCCACAAGCGCCGAAGCTCGGCACGTTCGTCCGGCGTGAGTTGCGGCAGGATCGTGCGGTACGCATCGAGCTGCGCGCGCAGCAGGCGATCGCCGGCGTCGGAGCCGGGCTCCAGCGGGTTCACGCGGGACGCCTCGCCCGGAATGACCATGGTGCCCATCGTGCCGTCTCGCCGCTTCACCTGCACGGTCCGTTCGGTGGGCGGATTGCGCACGGCGTCAAGCTGGGCCTCCGCCACGCGCTTGCGTGCCAACACAAGCGCCGCCACCCGCGCGTCGGCGTTCGTTGCCGCCAGCAGGACGCGGTGCCGGTATTCCTCGGGCGTACCGCCCCACTTCCCCATCGGCATCAGCCAGCCGCCGAGGTCGTCCGGCATGCGGAAGTAGATGATGCCCACCTGCCCCTGCACCTCGGTGATGGCGGCCTGTACTGCCTCGTTGGCGCGCACCGCGTCGACCACCGGGCGGTCCTCGGGCCGCGCCGCGGCGGCCAGCGCATCGAACAGCTCGTTGCGAAGCAGCGCCGCCGCGTCCGACGCACGGTTCGCCAGGTCCTGGCGGCGGCGCAGGTCATCCACCGAATCGGACAGCGCGCCCTTGCCCGCGTCGATCGCCTGCACGGTGGCCTGCTCCAGGCCATCGACGTAGGCCTGTACGGCGGCGAGCGCCTGCTCGCGCGGAATGCGGACGCCGGACTCAACCAGGTGACGCAGCACCCAGGTGGGTTGCACCGCGATGGGCACCGGGATCACCGGGCCGTCGGCGCTGGAAGTGGGCGCGGCCAGCCACAGCAGGCATGCAAGAGCGGATGCAGTGAACAACCGGAGTCGATCAGCGATCATCGTCGTGGTTCCTCGCCGGAGAGCGCGTACGACATGTACGGTCGAGACTGCATTCCTAGTATCAATCTCGCCCGCAGAATACCGCCACACCGTTCACACCCGCACCAGCTTCGCGTACTCGAGCACCAGCGTCTTCACGCCCACGGTCCGGAACGACACGCGCGCGCTCGTGACGCTGCCGCGCGGCAGGATGGCCTGTACGGTGCCCAGGCCGAAGAGCGGGTGCTTCACCAGGCAGCCCACGGGGAACTGGCTGCCGAGGCCGCGCGGCGCGTCGAACTCGTCCATCCACGGCTCGTCGGCGCCCTCGCTGCCGCCGCCGTCCATCCAGCTGGACGCCAGGTCCGTGCGCTCGGCGTTCGCCTCGGGGATCTCGCGGAGGAACTCGCTCTCCATGGCGCTCATGCGCATGCCGCGCACGGTGCGGCGCGCCGCGTGGGTCATGAGGAGCTGCCGCTTGGCACGCGTCATTCCCACGAAGCAGAGGCGCCGCTCCTCCTCGATGTCGTCATCGCCCTCGCGCGCGCGCATGTGCGGCAGGAGCCCCTCCTCGCAGCCCACCATGGCCACGAACTCGAACTCGAGGCCCTTGGCCGCGTGCAGCGTCATCAGGGTCACCGCGCCGCTCTCCGAGTCATAGGCGTCGGAATCGGCCGCCAGCGCCACCGACTGCAGGAATCCCTGCAGCGCACGCAGGAGCGTGGGCGCCGCGCCGGACGGGTCGTCCGGAAGCTCAAAATCACCGGCGGCATTCACCACTTCGTCCAGGTTGGCGCGGCGCTGGTCCAGGTCGTCGCCATCGGTGCCGTCGGCAAAGTCGCGCAGGCCGCTCTCCTCGAGCACCATCTCGACGAACGCCGCCAGCGCATCGGGCTGGCCGGTCTCGAGCAGCCCACGCCAGCGCGCGAGCATGCCCGCGAACTCGTCCATCTTCTTCGCGGTGCGGTCCGCCACGCCGGCATCGCGCGCGAAGCGCAACGCGGCCAGGAGCGGCACCTTGCGCTCGAATGCCGCGCGGTCGATGCGCGCCAGCGAGCTGTCGCCGATGCCGCGCGCCGGCACGTTGACGATGCGCGCGCACGCCACGTCGTCGGAGACGTTCGCCGTCAGGCGCAGGTACGCCATCAGGTCCTTGACTTCCTTGCGCTCGTAGAACGCGGTGCCGCGCACGATGCGATACGGCACCTGCCGGCGCCGCAGCGCATCCTCCACCACGCGGCTCAGCGAGTTCATTCGGTAGAGCACCGCGATCTCCCGCCACGGCAGGCCGGCGGCGTTCGCGCTCACGATCGCCTTCGACACCTCGTCCGCCTCCGCGTGCTCGTCGCTCGCGCGCAGGATGCGGATCCGCTCACCCTGCCCCAGGCCCGTGTAGAGCGGCTTCGCCTTGCGGCGCTTGTTGTGGCGGATGAGGGCATCGGCCGCGGCCACCACGTGCTCGGTGGAACGGAAGTTCTCGCCAAGCGCCACGGTCACCGCGCCCTCGAAACTCTCCTCGAATTCAAGGATGTTCCGGATGTCCGCCCCGCGCCAGCGGTAGATGGACTGGTCCGGATCACCCACCACGCAGATGTTCCGGTGCGCGCCCGCGATGTACCGCGCGATGGCGAACTGCGCGCGGTTGGTGTCCTGGTACTCGTCGATCAGGACGTAGCGATAGCGGTGACTCGCGATGCGCCGCAATTCCTCGTTGCGCTCGAGCGAGAGCGCCACGCGCATCAGGAGGTCGTCGAAGTCGAGCGCCTTGTTGCGCTCGAGGATCTTCTCGTACGCCTCGTACGCCTTCGCCACCTGGCGCGCGGCGAAGTCGGCCGCGTTCTCGCGGAACATGGCGGCATCCACCAGCTGGTTCTTGGCGTTGCTGATCTTCGAGTGCACCGCGGCAGGCTGGAAGTTCTTCGCATCGAGGCCTGCCTCGACGAGCGCGCCCTTCATCGCCGCGCGCTGGTCGTCGGCGTCGTAGATGACGAAGTCCGGGTCGACGCCGCACTCCACCGCGTGACGACGAAGGAACATCGCGCAGAACGCGTGGAACGTGCTCACCACCAGGCCGCGACGGCCGGGAACGTCGGGCGGGAGCATGGACTCCACGCGCTTCTTCATCTCGCCCGCAGCCTTGTTGGTGAAGGTGAGTGCCAGGATCTGCCACGCAGGAATGCCGAGCGCCACCAGACGCGCCACGCGACGCGTGATGACGCGCGTCTTGCCGGAGCCCGGGCCCGCGATCACGAGGAGCGGACCGTCCACGTGCGACACCGCCGCACGCTGGTCGTCGGTCAGGCCTTCGAGGAGCTCGTCCGGGTCGAGGACCGGCGCGGCAGCCGGGAAATCAGCGTCTTGCAGGGGTTCTGGTTCGGGAAACAGCACGTTGACGGGCCTCCATGCCACGCAGGACGGTGATTCCGCGCCGCACGCGGAAGGAACGAGTCTAGAAGACAGTCGTCGACACGCTGTCCACAGACCGCATTCATCGAATCATCACAATTCACACGACCTAACTGGCCGTTGGAAACACACTTGCGCCGCAGGGAAAGTAAAGTCGATAAAAACCAACTGCAACGCCTTGCAACCACAACCGGTAGGGGTACCATGCCGCCCACTCCCAAGCGTTGGTGGTGTGCGGGAGTGCGAATCATACCGAACAAACGCCGAACGCACGGCGTGAAATCGGAAAATTCGGAGCATTGCGGCAGTGACGCAGTGATGGTGTCGTGGGTCGTTTGGTGAAGCACTCTTCGGACCAGGAAGGTCCGTGCAAGGGGTCGGGCAATGAGCATCTTGTGTGACACGCAGATCCGCGACTCCGTGCGGATCGTCCCCTTCGCGGACAACGCGAAGCGCCCGGGCACCGTCTCGTTCGGCGTCTCGAGCTACGGCTACGACGTCCGCGTCGGCACCAAGTTCAAGGTCTTCACCAACGCCACGAGCGGCGGCACGGCCATCGTCGACCCGAAGACCTTCACGAACGACCTGTTCATCACCATCGACACCGCGGTGACCGGAAAGGACCACATCGTGATCCCGCCGAATTCGTTCGCGCTGGCCGAGACCGTGGAGACCATCGAGGTCCCCCGCGATGTGCTGGCCATCTGCGTCGGCAAGAGCACCTACGCCCGCTGCGGCATCATCGTCAACGTGACCCCGCTCGAGCCCGAGTGGCGCGGCAAGGTCACGATCGAGATCAGCAACACCACCCCCCTTCCCGCCAAGATCTACGCCAACGAGGGGATCGCGCAGATGATCTTCCTCAAGGGCGACCGCGTCTGCTCCGTGAGCTACGCGGACAAGGGCGGCAAGTACCAGGACCAGGCGGGCCTGACCCTCCCGCGCGTCGACGGCGTTCCGTTCGCCGACGGCACCCCGAACCAACCCTGACCGATTCCAGGATGGCGCAACGCATGGGCGTTGCGCCGTCGATTGCACGTTTCCAAACACGATTTCCGCTTACTTCCACGCGCAGGCATCGCGCGTACGACCCCGAGAGACAGAGAAAGAGAACCCCGACATGCGCATCGCACGACGCTTCACCACCGCAGGCAAGGACGTCTACGGAACCCTCGAGTGGACCACCCGCTCGAGCCGCATCAGCAACTCCGACGGCAGCACCGTCTTCGAGATGCAGGATGCGCAGGTTCCGGCATCGTGGAGCCAGCTCGCCACGGACATCGTGGTCAGCAAGTACTTCCGCAAGGCGGGCGTGCCGCAGCTGGGCGCCGATGGCCGCCCGCTGAAGGATGCCGCCGGCAAGCCGGTCCTCGGGCCGGAGCGCAGCGTCAAGCAGGTGGTGCACCGCCTCGCGGGCTGCTGGAAGCACTGGGGCGAGAAGTTCGGCTACTTCACCGGCAAGAAGGACGCGGACGCGTTCTACGACGAGCTGGCGCACATGCTCCTGAACCAGATGGCGGCGCCGAACAGCCCGCAGTGGTTCAACACCGGCCTCAACTACGCGTACGGCATCAGCGGCCCGGCGCAGGGCCACTGGATCGCGGACCACAAGACCGGCAAGGTCGGCCTGGCCAAGGACGCCTACACCCACCCGCAGCCCCACGCCTGCTTCATCCAGGGCGTGAAGGATGACCTGGTCGGCGAAGGCGGCATCATGGACCTCTGGACCCGCGAGGCCCGCCTCTTCAAGTACGGCTCGGGCACCGGCACCAACTTCTCCAACCTGCGCGGCGAGAACGAGCCCCTCTCGGGCGGCGGCCGCAGCTCGGGCCTGATGAGCTTCCTCAAGATCGGCGACCGCGCCGCGGGCGCCATCAAGTCGGGCGGCACCACGCGCCGCGCCGCCAAGATGGTCTGCCTCAACGTGGACCACCCGGACATCGAGAAGTTCGTCAACTGGAAGGTCCGCGAGGAGATCAAGGTCGCGGCGCTCGTCGAGGGCATGAAGCAGCTCGCGCCGAACCAGCGCGAGATCGCCGAGCAGCTCGGCCTGAAGCTCGACTACGACTTCAACGGCGAGGCCTACTACACCGTCAGCGGCCAGAACTCCAACAACTCCGTCCGCCTCTCCGACGCGTTCATGGACGCGGTCGAGAAGGAAGGCGAGTGGCAGCTGATCCGCCGCATCGACGGCAAGGTCGCGAAGACCCTGCCCGCCACTGAGCTCTGGCGCCAGATCAACGAGGCCGCGTGGCACTGCGCGGACCCGGGCGTCCAGTACGACACCACCATCAACGCCTGGCACACCTGCCCCGAAGGCGGTCGCATCAACGCCAGCAACCCGTGCAGCGAGTACATGTTCCTCGACAACACGGCGTGCAACCTGGCGTCGATCAACCTGCTCAAGTTCTACGACTCGGAGGCACGCACCTTCGACATCGAGGGCTACGAGCACGCGATCAGCCTGTGGACCGTGGTCCTCGAGATCAGCGTCCTGATGGCGAGCTTCCCGTCCAAGGAAATCGCCGAGCTCAGCTGGAAGTACCGCACCCTCGGCCTCGGCTACGCCAACCTCGGCGCCATGCTGATGCAGGCGGGCATCCCGTACGACAGCGACGCCGGCCGCGCGGTCTGCGGCGCCCTCAGCGCCATCCTCACCGGCCGCAGCTACGCCGCGAGCGCGGTGCTTGCCGCGGAGCACGGTCCGTTCGACGGCTACAAGGAGAACAAGGAGCACATGCTCCGCGTGATCCGCAACCACCGTCGCGCCGCCCAGGGCGTCTCCCGCACCAGCGGCGAGTACGAGGACCTGCGCATCGCGCCGGTGCCCGTCGACCACGGCATCTTCAAGGCCAACGGCGTCAACATCGCCAACTCCGTCGACATGCTCGACCGCGCGGTGGCTGCATGGGATGACGCGCTCGCCTTCGGCAAGAAGCACGGCTTCCGCAACGCCCAGGTCACGGTGATCGCACCGACCGGCACCATCGGCCTGCTGATGGACTGCGACACCACCGGCGTCGAGCCGGACTTCGCGCTCACCAAGTTCAAGAAGCTCGCGGGCGGCGGTTACTTCAAGATCGCCAACCAGAGCCTGCGCCCCGCCCTCCACGCGCTCGGCTATTCGCCGGTGCAGGTGGACGAGATCGTGACGCACGTGATGGGTACGCTCAGCCTCGAGGTGGCCATGCCCACCGAGGACGGCACCGTCCCGGCCCACGGCCCCACGTTCCGTGACTTCCTCATCCAGTCCGGCTACACCGGCGACGAGGTGGTGCAGATCGAGAACAGCCTCCCCACGGTCTTCGAGATCTCCTTCGCGTTCAGCGCGTGGAGCATGCCGGAGCGCGTGATGGCGGCACTGGGAATCGACCCCGCCAAGGCACGCGCCGACCAGAAGTTCAACGGCCTGCGCGCCCTCGGCCTCGGCCGCAAGCAGATCGACGCACTCAACCTCCGCATCTGCGGCACGCAGACGGTGGAAGGCGCGCCGCACCTGAAGGACAAGCACCTCCCGGTGTTCGACTGCGCCAACCGCTGCGGCAACCTCGGCACGCGCTTCATCGCGCCCGAAGGCCACATCCGCATGATGGCCGCCGCGCAGCCCTTCATCTCGGGTGCCATCAGCAAGACCATCAACCTCCCCAACGAGGCCAAGGTCGAGGACATCGGCGCCTGCTACCGCCTCAGCTGGGAGCTCGGCCTCAAGGCCAACGCCCTCTACCGCGACGGATGCAAGCTCAGCCAGCCGCTCAGCACCAAGAGCGACTCCGCAGAGGACGTCCGCGAGGACGAGGACACCGAGGGCCTCAACGAGGCGGTGGTCACCACCGTCGTCGAGCGCGTGGTGGAAGTGGAGCGCGTCGTCGAGCGCGTCGTCGAGCGCGTGGTGGAGCGTCCGATGCGCCGCCGCCTGCCCGACACCCGCGAGTCCGTCACGCACAAGTTCAACGTCGCTGGCCATGAGGGCTACCTCATCGTCGGCCTCTACGACGACGGCAAGCCGGGCGAGCTCTTCATCACCATGGCGAAGGAAGGCTCCACGATCGGCGGCCTGATGGATTCGCTCGGCACCGCCATCAGCCTGGCGCTCCAGTACGGCGTGCCGGTCGAGAGCATCGTCAACAAGTTCGCCCACCAGCGCTTCGAGCCGATGGGGATGACCACCAACTCGGACATCCCGTTCGCGAAGAGCCTGGTCGACTACATCTTCCGCTGGCTCGGGATGCAGTTCATCCAGGGCTACCGCGAGCTGAATGCACCGCGCCGTTCCAAGCCGGCCGAGATCGCCGGCGGCGCACACACCCTCGGAAGCGCAGGAAGCGCGTCCGACTCCACCACCAGCAAGGAGGCTGCATGGTCCGCACGCTCCGCCGCTCACACGCACTCCGCATCGACGGACGGTCCGTCGGCGCAGGGCTCCG
>Ga0114967_10002558_pt1 | contig 15204 bp, 11 predicted proteins | sample M_130628_MF_Meta_FD_92639 | JGI IMG/M metagenome (GOLD analysis project Ga0114967, IMG submission 92639) | Freshwater microbial communities from Lake Montjoie, Canada to study carbon cycling - M_130628_MF_MetaG | ecosystem: Environmental > Aquatic > Freshwater > Lake | place: Lake Montjoie... | reverse complement strand
GATTGCTGTTCCGCGATAGCCAATTTAGCTTCAACTTCTTTTACTCTAGCTTGCCAAACTTTTTCGTTATTTAATCCGCCTTCAAGAAAAATTGCAAGTACCAAGATAAAGTATCCGACTATACGCATAGGTATAGAATACGATTTTAATAAGGGTATTGTTGTAAGAATTTTACCAACAACAACTAAGACTATTCCAATGACAAGAATAGCATGGAAAACCCAATCAGGAAGAAAGCTTAAGATCCACATATTTTATACTCCGAGAGTTATTATATATCGATTCATAACTCTTTAGACATGGGAAATACTTCAGAAATAACCTTAGCGCATGCTTTTGCAACTTCAATGTGTTCTTTTTGTGTGCCATTTTCCGAGCGAAGTTGAATATAATGAATCCAACTACGAAGTGTACCTGCCATATAGAGCTTAGAAACAGTTAATCCCTCAGGCAATACTGCTCTAGCTTGTTCCTTCGCAATACCCATAGATATAGCTGTTCGATATGTTTGTTTGGCAAGTTTAATAACTTTATGCTGTTCTTCTTCCCACCAACGATTTATTTCTCTATGATCTAGATTATTTACCATATCTAAATCAATAGAATTTTGTCTATTCTTTTCATCTTGTAAACGTGTTTCTCGTATTACAAAATCTAAGTCTTGCGTAGGATCGGCATAGCGCTGACTAAATTCCTGAAAGGAAAATGATCTATGTCGTAGCATTTGACGTGCAATATCCCTAGTAGTTTCAATCTCAAGTGTGAGCGAAACCATCTCTAAAGGAGACCAATGTTTATTATTAATCAAATACTTAATCAACTTTTCAGAAGTTTCTTTGTTATTCTGATTAGATGGATTAGAAACTCTTGCACAAAATGCAATAAGTTCCGTCATATTCTCTGCAAAATTCATTGCAGGTTGTGAATAAGAAATAATTTCAACTTTCATTTTTAATCCCACAGATTTTCATAGTACTTACCAAACAATCTGAAACCATTACTAATTCTATCCTGAACCTTTTTTATACCATCGTAGTCACATTTGTAAGTGTCATTAGGTCCCTTTTCCATTTTATACAGTTTTGGTTTACCATTATCATCCCATTCACATGGAACAGACTTTACATCATGTACACCAGAACTAAATGCATCTTGCCACGTATCGTCAACCTTATGCTCAAAGGCAAAGATCATTTCGTCAAGTGCCCAATCCCAACGCTTGAAGTGATTGGCATCAGTGTCCCACTCATTTACTTTAGCTGGAGCTGATGTGGACTTTAGTTCTTCCGGAACATCAAAATCGTCAACCAAAGGAGAACCATGTTTAGTATCCTTTAACTGTTTTAGCATGGGCAAAATTATATTTGCCAATGTGTGATCCATAGACCACGTATCATGCTTGTCAATTTTTACATACTGAATACGAGGATGAATAAAATTTAGAAATTTATGAATAGCTGCACAAAAAGGCATCAGACGGTTGGTCCACTTTTCATACTTGTGATTGGGGTCGTCATCTAAATTATAGAATACATCCTTATCTTTTTCCCAAAAGCAAACTTTTTCTAGTATTGTATAGGGGCTGATCCAATGGTGTCTATAACCGCTTAAATATACTTTCATTTTTGTTTATCCCAGCTAGTAACAAAAGTTTTCATTTTATGTTCATCATTCCATGACTTGCAATAGTCGTTGTCTTTATCACATAATGCAAGCATTTCTTCTTTGCTAACAACACGATGGCTAACAATAGTTTCACCCAAATGTGCTTGGCTAAATTCTTCTGCCTGATTCAGTGTGACTGTATCCATTGCCCATTCAGCTTTGCCTTTAGGCACCTCTACCATATAGCGTTGTCTAAATTGCGAAATACATTCTACAAGAACCAGTTCGGTTTCAACTTCTTGCTTTTTCATAATTGTGAATGATCCATCTTTATTGTCAACCCAATCTAAAGTATCGCCAACTTCCCATCCCACTTCCGACATAAGTTCGTCACCAATAGGTAAAATCAAATCGCCGGTATCTTCATCTTCAACCAAAGTAACAATTTTGCTGTTCAACATCTTTTCCACTCCGTAAATTTAAGTTTTGCTTCAAGTCCAGAATAAACATTCTTGGATATAATTTTCAAAGGTTCCAAATTGCTTAGAACCATGTCGTTAATGTCCTTCTCCTGTATAGTCTGAGGCCATATAACCACATTATAATTGCTGCCAATGATCTTGTCAAGCACTCGAGCAACATCTTTATTGCGGGGTTGATTGTCCACAATCATAACAAGTTTATCTTTTGGCAAACCAATTGTTTCCATTTTACCGAAAGATGTGCCGCCTACTGCTATTGCGTTCGGTAAGAACAAACTATCAAGAGGCCCTTCAACTACATAAATTGGTTTGGTTTTATCAACATCATTCATACCAAATACAAGTACGTCGTCTTCTTTAATTTTGATTAAAACATATCTAAGTGATTCGCCCCGTAATGCTCTGCAGGTTACACCTGATAATTGACCAATACCATTATAGAAAGGAATAACCAATCTTGGTTCATCGGTTGTAATTTTGTCTTTGTACTTATCACTTAATTGTCCGATATCCTTCATGTTCTCGATGAAGTATAAGCGTTTAAACTTTTCTTTAGGGATTTTTCTTTTGATACAGAATTGAACTGCTTCGTGATCTTCGGGTAAAGTATCAAGCCTATCTAATAATTTATCTAGGAGCGTTTCCTCTTTGATATCAAAAACAGGCTGTTCCATTTTAAATTTGTTTTCAATCTTTTGATGTGGCTTATTCATTGGTAAGCCTTCATTATATCTTTCCATAACATATTGATTGTATTGCATTCCATCCAATTGTTTTAAGAATGAACCAAAGTGCATAGATGCATTACAATTATGACATTTATAATATAATTCGTTTTTTGCAGGGAAAAAGTACCCGCGCGTTTTTGTTTTCTTTTTTGTAGAATCGCCGCAAAGAATGCACCTACAGTTCCATAGGCGTTCGCTCTTTTGTTTAAAAAGAGGAAGACGATTGCTTATCAGTTTTAAATATTTTAGATCAGTAAATAATGCCAATGTATGACTCCTTCAAGAGTCATTCATTATAATATAGATAGATTCAGAAGTCAAGCAATCAGAATAATTTTTCCAATTTTAAGTGAGCCAAAACATAACCCACAACTAAAGCACCACCCATTATCATCCAGCGCCATTTTTCAATATTCTGAATCTTATCAGCAATAGCTTTATGCTGCTCGGTACTAGATTTATTTTGTTGATCAAGTTTATCTATAACTTTATCATGCTTTGATTCTATATCTTTATGCAAATCATCTCTCATGTCACTGATTCGATGATGAAGTGTTGCATAGTTTGCATCTATCTTTTCCTCAAGTTTATCTAACGAACCAGTAATAGTTGTGACTTGTGTTTCTAATACAGATACTCTAACATCTGTATCTAAACTTCGTATATTATTTTCAGGCATTTGGTTTACCTCGTCTAAACATCATATTAGATGATGTCCATTTCTTTTGTGCTTTTTTACTTACAGGAACATCTTTTCCTAGACCATCTACACCAGGTGTTGCCGCAGCATTGTTTGCCGGAGCAACAGCAGCGCCTACATCTTCTCTAAATTGTCGGAAAGATAGAATTTTATTTTTGTCCATAGCTTCTGTTAACTCTTGTATTTCTGTGGTTAGATCCTCATCCAACCGTCTTAAAAATTTTTCTTCAAGATTAATAGATTCTTTTCCATTGGCAAGATCTTCTCGTATTAAAGAATATGCTGCAGCAAGAGAAACTAGCTTTTTATTTTCTATAGGTACTTTATTTATAATTCGTTTTAAACGGAACACTAGACGATGTAATAATGTATAGGCATCTCGCATTTGTACAGTATTCAAATCTTTCATATGTTTTAGTTCTTTACCATTTTTATCTATGATACCTAAGCGATATGCTGGAGTATCTTCAAAATTTTGAACTAACATATGTAGTATTCTAAATGCTATGATTGAGTCTACAAATTTTCCCATTACAGTCTCTTTAAATTTTCTAAAATTATATCGTCTATAGGAATATCTTTATCTAATATTTCTATGCCGGGGGATACTATTACTTGCAATGGCATATAATTTAAAAATACTAAAAATGTTTTTACCTGAGGCCAAAATTTTTCCTCGAGTTTATAAAATAACATTTTTGTAGTTGCTTCTACACCAAATAAATTTCCTAAAACAATTATATGATTGAGTATCAATCTTTCTTTAAGATCTTTACCTACATTATGCTTTCGTAATAATCGCTTAATATACTTAAATCTTTTGAGGTCATCTAAAAATTCATCCATGCCCTTGCAAGAAGGGTTATCATAGTGTTTAATAGCATACATTGTAAAATTATCTTCTGTCAACTCAGTTATCATTAAATTTATTCTCTTATTTTACGAATTGTATTTTTACACCACTCATTGTTACATCACCATCAAAATATAACGAATTCGCTGTTAATGTAATAGGAATTAGCCGGGCCTTAGATGTATCTGAAATATAAACAAGATTACTTGTTAAAACCACATTTCCCGAAGTATTACTTGTTCTTATTTGTACTTGGAATGTTTCGTTACCTTCTGTTGTGGCATCTGAAACTATACTAACAGAAAAAGATCCTGTATTACTTGTAACTATAAATGAACCAGTATTAGCTGTAAAATCTGATACTGTAGCGTTGCCCCCAGTAGTAGACCAATACAACGTAGTAGCGTTTGCAACATTGATTGTTGTTACATTAAATGTTCCAGAAGATCCCTCATTTATAGTTGCAGGAGTAGTTGTAAATACATAAGCTAATAGAACAGGAGGGGTAATAGATGTATCTGAAATATAAACAACATTACTTGTTGCTACTATTGTTCCTGTAACAGAACTTGTTCTTAATTGTATTTGGAATGTTTCATTGCCCTCAGTTGTTTCATCTGCAACCGTTGTAACACTAAATACACCAACATTACTTGCAACTGTAAATGAACCTGTGTTAGCAGTAAAATCTGATACTGTAGCATTACCGCCGGTAGTAGACCAATATATTGTGGTTGCATTTGCAACATTGGTTGTAGCAACAGAAAACAGACCAGAAGATCCCTCATTTATAGTTGCGGGCGTAGTTGTAAATACATATACATCCGAAGAAGTACTAGTATCATTAATTGTTACATTTGCGCTTGTAGCAACAACCGGACCACCCCTATTACCTGTTCTTAACTGTACTTGAAATGTCTCAGTACCTTCTGTTAGACTATCGGCTGCAGGAGTTACATTAAATGTACCTGCATTGCTTATTATAGAGAATGAACCAGAATTTGATGTAAAATCTGTAACAACATTAGCTACTCTTGAGTCGAGGACTGTCCAATATAATGTTGTTGCATTTGCAACATTGGTTGTTGTTACATTAAATGTTCCGGTACTACCTTCGTCAACACTGAAAGGTATTGATGAGAATGTATAAGTTGCATCTAAAATATAAACAAGATTACTTGTTAAAACCACATTTCCCGAAGTATTACTTGTTCTTATTTGTACTTGGAATGTCTCATTACCTTCTGTTGTAGCATCTGCATAGATTGGAACACTAAATGTACCAGTATTTCCGTTAATAGTAAATGAACCAGTATTAGCTGAAAAATCTGTTACGGTGGCATTGCCGCCAGTAGTAGACCAATATAATACTGTTCCGTTTGCAACATTGGTTGTTGTTACATTAAATGTCCCAGACGGACCTTCGTTTACACTTGTAGGAGTAACTGCAAAAAAATATCCCATTTTTAGCCTTAGTGAAGATCAACCCAAATGCCGCCGGCAAATGCTTGAACTTTATGTATACTTGAATTGTAAATTATTGTGCCATTTGCAACGGGCAACGCATTTGCTTGTGCATATGTAAAATTATATAACTGTAGCGTATTTGTTGTGAGCTTACCCGTTACAACCACATTACCGTTTATGCCACCAAACAAATTACCTACAGTAATTGCTTTGCTTAATCCTGATTGAACCAGATATAATAAGTCTGCGTAATTTGCAGATGTTGCTCTTTGTACTTCTGAAACTTTTAATTTTGCCATAGATATTATTCCTTGTTCTTTTATTTATGGAAGCTGAATCGTACCGGAACTGTAGAATTGATAAACAACGTTTGTGGTCGTAGCAGTAATTAAAACAGTTCCTGTGGTCGTTGCCACTCCATAAGCAGTAGGATGGCGTAAAATAACTATACCTGAACCGCCTGCTGCACCTAAACCTGAGTAGCCGGAACCGCCACCACCGCCACCGCCCGTATTTACTGTACCCACAATTCCGGCATTGCCTGTCACAGAAGGACTACCTGGGCCATCGCCTCCGGCACCGCCGCCACCTAATCCGCCTGGTCCTCCAAGATTATTATGATGACCACCGCCACCGCCGCCGGCAAGAAATATATTAGATCCCGTTAACAATATTGGTGCTCCTTGTCCACCTACCCCTGAACCCAATCCTGCATTTTGATATCCAGCATTTGCAGCTCCGCCGCCTCCACCTGTTTGTCGAGATGCACCTGTACCAGAACCACTTTGACCGCCAGGATAGCCTTGTCCCCGTTTCCACAAATTAGTCCCATCCACACCAGGATACCATCCACCTTGAATACTAGGAGATGGAGCTTGACTAGGAGATCCTCCGCCGCTGCCCCCAGAATATCCTGCCACGGTTCCTGTTCCGCCTGCGCCTCCACCAAATACAGTAAATCCAAATACAGTAGTATTTCCACCATTAGATCCGTTTACTGTGTTGCCCGCTGGTGGTGCGCCCGCGCCGCCACCGCCAATAGTAATTATATAATTTACACGAGGAACAAGTGTTAATGATCCTTGGAGTAATCCTCCAGCACCGCCGCCCGATCCCGCATTTGTTCCTCCACCACCACCGCCCGCGACTATGACATAATCCACATTTGGCTTTAGTATCGGCGGAGGTTGAATATTATTATATCCTGCAGGAGCACCCGGTATAATTCTATTGGGTATAGATGTATTTGCTCGAGCTACTGATGACAAACGAACATCTTTCATCCATCCTTTAAATTGAGCAGCGCCACTTCCGTTTGCTCCAATAAATAGCTGACCTGTACCTAATGTGTTTCCTGCAAGAGAGCTTGCCAATACGTTTACACCATTAATGTGGTAATAAAAAACATTTGATGACCTAGTCACCATAACGTGTGTCCATGTGTTGGGTTGCACTTTGGGAAAACCAACATTTGATGTGGCAAGTCCATACATATGGGCATTCAAATAACCATTGCTTAAAAATACTGTATACCTATTAGGACCTTCTGTTCCCAATGTGAATAAACTTAAATTGGCACTCTCTGCAAGAGGATATATGTTAGCTTCAAAGGTAAATGGAGCAGTATTACCATATATTAAATGTGATACGTTAGGCGCTGTTGCCGATCTTATATAACCTGTGCCATCAAAGAATAATGAAGTATTTACTGGCGAAAAAGAAGAATATATATTTGAGGCAACATTGGGATTATAATTTATAACTTTAGGAGATCCCGCACCTATAGGTATTACGCCTGCAGCAATAGGTGAAGAATTTGCGCTATTGACATTACCTCCAAGACCATTAAATGTTAAAAGTTTAGTATTGGTTATAGCGGTTAACGGAGTAGGTGGCAGATTAAAGTTTGCTGTATATAAAGCAGTACCTGTAACTATTCTAAAATTAGAAATATAACCATCGAATGAGGCGCCTGGAACCCTACCATCACCAACATTTAAACTATTAGTTTGCCCTAAATTTACATTTGCAGTTGCAGAAGATACTTGCACTCCATCTAAAAAAGCTCTCCATACATTTGCACCACGTGTAAGTGCAAAATGATGCCAAGTATTTTGTGTCACAATCCAAGAATTGGTAACATCAGTTGCCGCATAAGAAAAATCTAATCCTTTATTAACTGCCCCACCTATTCTTAATTCTACTCCTGTGGTGCTGGTACCTTTACCAAATATTCCTCGTTGTGCGCTACCTACGCTAACAGGATACATGTAACCTTCCACAGTAAAATCGCCAGATTGCAATCTTAATGATGTGGTGTCAGCAACCTGATAATAATCCGAAGTTGCTGCGTTAAAATATACGCTATTATTCAAACCAAATGCATACGGATCACTAAATGGTTTCACCATATAAGTGCTACCAATAGTCTCAAAATTTGTTTTTCCTGAGTAATCAATTACTGCGGGGGCACTTTCAAGATAGAATACAGTATTTGCACCTGGTCTTTGAGCAAAGTAAGGTGTTATAAAATTGTTTGCATAGGCAATGCCAGTATCAATTTGTAACCCTGCGATATAACCGGTAAATACGTTAGCTCCAGCCACTCTTCCTGAACCTATTTTAATATTAGAAGTTTGAGAATATGGATTTGTTAAAGTACCAGATACTTCTAGGTTACCATTTAAGAATAATTTAACGTTATACCCAACATCTCTTGTAATTGCAAAATGATTCCACTCATTAAATCTAATAGGTGTAACTGTAGCAAGAGCAGATGTTGCGTTCGTAAACAATAAAGTATTAGCCCTACCAATGCCTATTTCCCAGCCAGTATTTACAGTACCTTTAGATGCGATTACGATATTTCCTGCAACTTTACTTGTGGCATTGAACCATCCTTGAATTGTAAATGCATTAGATAATCTTTGAGATTGAGATTCATTGACGGTTAAATAACTAGCATTACCATTAAAATATGAAGACCCACCATATGCGTTGGCATCATATATAGAACTGGTTGGAATTTGTTTATATCCAAAAGGATTGAAAGTAGAAGGTAATACTCGACCCTTTACTTCGAAAGGTGCCACAAGACTATATGTATCAGATTTTGCAATCAAAACAGGATCTTGTGCAGTCAACATCAAAGTATCGCCTGTTAGTTGTAATGGTTCAATCGATGGCGTAAATGATACATTAGGTTCATATAATCTAGATCTAGTATATCTAAAATTTGAGAGGTAACCTATAAAATTTGTTGATGGTGATCCTGCTGATGCACCAAGAATATTTAAAGAATCATTATTCCAACCTAGTGTACCGGCATATGAAGTAGCACTGGATGTAAGATTGGCTCCATTTATATAAACTTCCCATACCGACTGATTTGTTGATGGATTTGGATATGCAGTAACTGCAACATGGCACCAATTATTCACCCAAACATTACCTTTATTAGGAACAGTAACAGTTATAAAATTGTTATACCCTGGATCTACTCCTCGTAGCTCACCTGCAGCAGTAATTCTCCATATAAGAGCAGAGGTACCTGTTCCACCGAAAATCTCAGAATCTCTTCCAATTCCCGACGTTTGCCACATCCACCATTCCCACGTTGCAGGCAATCCATTCTGGTAAGAAGTATTGATGGCATTGGCTTGAAATCTAATAATATTTGAACCATCTGCAACATATGAGTATGTTGCAGGAACAGAAACTGAAGGCTGCAAGGGATTGAATTTTGATACTAAAATATTACCACTGTTAGTCAATGTAGGAGTATTTTTATAATATGATAAATCTATACCAACTCGGTTTGTCATTGCAGTCAACAAAGAAATATTTGCTGCCGGAATCTTTGGATCAATCGGTAAAAATGAATAAGTGGGAACCGCAGGGAGATCAAGTATTTGTGTGGGTTTAGGCGGGTTAGATGCACTCACAGAAAAAGTAATATTACCTGCTGTGCTATTATCTATCAGAGTGGCATTTTGCATAGCTAGCAAACTCGTGCCTGAAGATACCGCAGGTACTACATCACCAAATGTGTATGGAAATTTATTTGATATACTAGGTGTGCCATTTGTAGCTACTCCGAATCCAATTCCAGCATTAGCTGTACTGTTATCAATAAAAGAAGAGCTTTGGCAAAGTAATAAACTCGTGCCCGCAACATCCGCAGTCAGTGCAGTTGGTGGTATAAAATTACTAGTATATAATGCAGTGCCTTTAACTAATCGGAAGTTAGAAATATAACCAGGGAAATAATTGCCGCCGTCAGCTGGGGTGCCTCCGATTAATGGGTTCGTCAATGTACCGCCGGTGCTTTGTGTTACCGAGCTACTATCTGCCAAAATACCATTAATAAAGGTATTTACGAATCCATTACGCCTACACCATGCAATATGTGTCCAGACAAATGGTGTAATAGCAAGAGCTGCAATATCTGGAGCATTATCGGTATATAATTGCCATACTGCTCTATTACTAGCGCTAAGATAAAATTGATAAGAGCCCACAGGGCCCCCCCAATTTGAAAATATTCTTTTAACACTAGCAGTAGAGGTAGTATTAATATATACCCAACATTCTACAGTAAAATCAAGAGCATTTAATTGATATTCTGTAGCAGACGCAGCCAATGTTAAATAATCGTTTGTTCCATTAAATTTAACACTATAGGATCTATTGGGATTTTTTCTTGTATCTAATGGTATTTGTTTTGCATTTAATGGTCTTCGTTGGGGTTCAAAATCTGAAGTATAAAGTGCAGTGCCCTTAATTGCTCTAACATTAGAAATAACACCAGTAAAGTATTGTGTACCTGTATTTCTACCACCTATACCTAAACCGGTACTGGTATAATTAGTAGTATCTGTTGCAGATGCCCGCAGATCTCCATTGATATACACATTGGTAAGATTACTTGCCACTCTTGATATTGCTATGTGTCCCCAAGTATTTCCAAAGAATGCAGCGGATTCGGCAGGAGTTGCAATAGTAATTGCACTGCCGCCATATTCCCCAACTTTTAATCCTCCCGATCCTGTTTGGAAGTACAACTGCCAATTACCTGCAGCAGGATTTCCCTCTACAATATCATGTTCTCCCTGTGTTCCTCCTCTATTATACATCCATAATTCAACAGTATATGGTGCTGTACCAAAAGCCAATGCAGTTGTGTTTGTATTTGCTGCATAAGTTAGACCGTTGAAGTATGTAACAGGTGTATTGAAAGGTTGATCTACATTTACCGTATAACCTTTAACTATTCTAAGATTGGTTAAATAACCAATAAAAGGTACATCTGTAACACGATTTAGTCCTATATCAAGAGTATTGGTTACATTATATGATCCGTTTACGTGTTGTACAGAACCAATATTAACACCATTTTGATAAACTGTCCAAAGTTCATATGATGTTTTTACGATTCTAATAAAACTCCAGACGCCTACAGGAGTTTCTGCATTTGCGGTGAATCTTATGCCTGCTACTATGGCGGAACCATCGCCTGTATCTATTGTAATTCTGTTATTTAATATTCGTATTTGCCATCCGGTAAAATACGTTAAAGCATCTGCGTGATTGATAAGACCTCTGCTTGTACTATCGCCTTGACTGGGATTAATCCAAAACTCTATAAGAGTATCAAATCCATAAATGTTATACTGTTCAAGGTGAGGATATTTTACATAGTCAAAGCCACCAAAATAGTGGCTCCAATTATCGCCAAAAGGATTATATGACCCTTGAGAAGGAGTACCGTTTCTTTCAATTCTTTGATTTATTGCCGAACCGTCATAGAATGTATTATTACTCGCAGGAGTATTATATCTAAATGTCAATAAATTAGTACCAGGTATTGCAGATAATGGCGTCGTTGGTGGAGTAAATGCTGTTGTATATACTGCAGTTCCTGTCACAACTCTAAAATCTGAAACATATCCTGATATATCTCCAGTACCTTTATTACCAATTTGCCAATCACCTAATGAAAAATTATATGCAACGGTTGCTGTACCAGCAGAAACACCGTCTATCCACATTGTCATTAAATTTGACGAGTTTCTTGTAACTGCAACATGAGTCCATTTTCCTATAGTAATTGCTGTGGACGTAGTTAAAATATCACCTACACCATACTTATTCACTACCCAATTACCAGTAATGTCTTGGGAATATAGCATGAACCCATTATTGGACACAACTCCCATTATACTATTATTTAGAGCAGGGAGAGTTGTAAAATAAAACCAAGCCTCAACTGTAAATACTTGAGTAAGTGTAGACCATATCGGTGCAGATAATGCAAAATAATTTGCGTTATCTATAAATGCGCTGCCATACTTATTGTAAGGTTCGGTAAAATTGATAAACTGAGTAGGGATAAATTGAGTAACAACAGGAATGCTTTCCAGCGTAAATACAAGGTTACTAGCTTTTTCTATAAATCTATTATCAGAACAAGCCAACAAAATGGTAGATGCCCCAGACAGAGATGAAACTATAACTGTCGGCGAATTAGTAGCTGTTATTGTAAAATTATTAGGACTATTGTCAATAATTGTAGAACCTTGGCATGTTAGTAGAGCCACAGTACCCGTAAGTGATGTTGCTACGTTTGCTCCGGAATGACCCACTGTAGTATTTGTCAAAAGAGTTGAACTTGGTGTAAATGTTCCGCTAAATAAAGCTTGTCCTTTAACTATGCGAAGATTATAGATATAACCAGGGAAATAATCAGCAGGACCAGTATTATTTGCAATAGTTAGATCTCCGCTGTTATTTCCCATAGTAATGGATAACGCAGTTGGACCAGCAATAATTGCACCGTTTAAAAATACTGTTATATTACTACCATTTCGAACGGCCGCAACATGATACCAAGTATTTGTTGATATACTTCCGCCAATAAAGTTTTGATTCCCTGATCCACCAGACGCAGGACTCAATGTCAAATTTATTTGATTGTCGGTCTGAATCATAATACTATATTGAGGCTGCCTTGATCCACTTATTCCATCTTTTTGTATAATGGATCTTTGAGTACCGTTTGTAGTTGTATAAAACCAACATTCAATAGTCCAATCAGGAGCACTTGTTGCCAAATCAATCGTTGAATTGGTAGTAACACTTAAATTTTGATCAAATCCATTAAAAGAAACTACCTTAGGAGAATTTTCGGGGACTGATGCAATATTTGTGCCACTTACACTAGGAATATTTGAATTAAAAGGGCGTGTTGGAGGAGTAAAAGTATCAGTATAAATTGCACTATTAACCAAGCGAAAGTTGGAAATATAACCAGTAAAGTATTGTGTACCTACATCTGTTGCACCTATATTAGCTGTCCCGCTGCTAAAACTTGCAGTAGTAATTTGCCCTGTTGCAACCAATACCCCATCTTGATATATTTTTGTTCCAGTCGTGCCTGTGTCTGTTCTTACAACTGCAACATGGAACCATCTACCAGTTGGGACAATATTATTTGCACTAGTAACTCCAAATGTAGATCGATTACCAATACTCCAACCAAAATTTGAATTAATTGTTATTAATGGTCCGCTTGTAGCAGCTGAGCCAGTATATAGATAAGGGTTGCTGTTGACAAATTGCGCTCGCAGTGGAAGATATAGCCACATTTCAATAGTAAATGCTGTAAATATACGAGGTACAGTTAAGCTTAAAGATGACGAACCATCAAAATATGTGGAATAAGATCCCGATGGTTGATATGGATTTTGTTTAGCTGCTCTAGGTGAACCGGTAAGTGCAACTGAAGTTTTACCGGTATATGATGAACTTTCGTCTGAAACCCAAGAAGGGGTTGCATTTTCCCCAGTTAATAATACAGTTGTATCTCTTGCATTTACATCTGTAATTTGTGCATCTTTTCTACTTGTTTTGCTAGAAACTCTACTCAACAGCGGCATAATATTTCCTTAAGCAAACTTCGATTGACTACCTAATACTGTGTATGTAGCATTTGCAGTTTTAATTATAGTATAGTTGTATACATCTATGGCCGATGCATTCCCTGCTACAGGTGCTATACCATCTTGCCATCTAGGTGTTACTACAACTCCATCTATTTGTGTTAGGTTGGCATAATAAGGAGCAGTACCTTGTGTTGCCAGTACAACTGCAGATAAGCTTTCATTATTTCCCATTCCAGAATTTAAGAATGTTGTCGAACTCATTCTAAAATTAACAGTCCAATTATTTGTGGCGCTTTGCGTAAAATAATATACTGCAGAATTTGCTAAATCTATTTGTAATGTAGTATTACCAGTTGATCCCGGCGTAGTGCCAGAAACAGTCATTTGTTCTGTAGCGTTCCAAAACTTTACTGCTGTTGCTGTAGTATTACCTGTATAATTTTGCCTTGCAGTAAATGTATTTTCATTAGTAGTCGATATTATATTTAAGGATGTTGCTAAGGATGTTACATTTGCACTTATTTGACCATTTGAAGCAAGTATAATTGCTTGGCCTGCAGATAATGCAGCAAGAACACTTGCCGACGTTGCAGAAGCAGTGCCGCCAGAAGTGCCGCTGATAATATTGCCGCCGTCCTGCCAAGAAACATTGGTACCACCCAACGCAACTAACTTAAAAAGTTTATTGGTAGATGGGTTGAACCATTCATCTCCCAGCGCACCGTAAGGTGGCTGAGTATTAGATACAATGTGTGCCATTAATATCCCTAATTATGCTTGTGCTTCAGTCCAACTAACGCGAGCATTAATATTTGATACAAGTTGCAAAGGCGTAGCGCAAAGTGTTATAACATCCGGACCGTCCGGAAATCTACCAAATGCAACATTTGCCAATGCGCTTTGTCCTCCACCCAAAATACTAGTACCCAAGTCACGAACCAATGTCATATCTTGTTGCGTAACACCGCCAGTGTTTGTAAAGAATGAGAAAATATTCTCACCACCCACAACCGGTGTTGCGTTTGCATGCAAAGAATATTGAGCTAAACTAGAACCACCGATGCTAGACCAGAATCCAGATGCAGGAGTACCGTTTAAGATAACATCCATTCTAAATGGCCCTGTAGTTAATACATCCATTTGTCGCAAAATTAATTGCATACGATTAACAACTTCTCTAACTCCCAACAATCCAGCAATACCGTTATCAACTGACGGTGATATACGAAGACTAATTATAGCATAACGCTGGTTAATTGGCAAATTAGTAATAGTGTTATTTTGTCCAATATTAAATACTAATGATTTATCATCATCATAACGTCCGTCCATAATAACAGAAGAACCCCAATGGCTAATTGTGACAGCATTTTGAGGTGCAACTAATGATACAGCTATCGGCACATTTGCTTGATATGTAAATGTG
>Ga0114967_10002552_pt1 | contig 15215 bp, 8 predicted proteins | sample M_130628_MF_Meta_FD_92639 | JGI IMG/M metagenome (GOLD analysis project Ga0114967, IMG submission 92639) | Freshwater microbial communities from Lake Montjoie, Canada to study carbon cycling - M_130628_MF_MetaG | ecosystem: Environmental > Aquatic > Freshwater > Lake | place: Lake Montjoie... | reverse complement strand
AATGGGATTAATTGGATAGTATCAACATCTGGAAGTAGTGTTATAGCTATAGGCCGATGTATTGTTTGGAATGGTTTAATGTGGGTGGCTGGAGGTAATAAAAACGGTAGTTCTGGTAGTTTCATAGCATATTCTTACGATGGAATAAATTGGACTGCTGCAAGTATTAGTACTACTTATACATTATCTTATTATAATAGAGGAGGAGCTATTGCTTGGAATGGTTCATTATGGATTGCTAATATTGTTGGAGGGGCTTTACAATCATTTGATGGTATTAATTGGACAAATGCAACTAATATATTTAGTTTAGTTGGCACTAATAGTATAGGAGGTGTTGCATCTAGAAACTTCACTTTGTATCCTTCCGTTGCAACACCTGTTCCAACTGGTTTGTTTATGGTATTATTTTCAGAAACTGTAATTTATACATACGATGGAGTAAATTGGGCAATTTCACCTTCAGGAACTACTCTATTTTCACTAGGAACTCCATTTTGGAATGGAAAAATGTGGGTTGGTATTGGTAATTCAAATATAGGTTATTCTTACGATGGAATAAATTGGTTTAATTCATCTAATGGTTCTACAATATTTTCAGGAGGAGGTCCTAATAGTGTAGCATCTAACGGAAATCGTTGGGTAGTAGGGGGAGGAGGAGCGAATAAAATTGCTTATTCTGACAATGGCATTACCTGGACTGGTAGCGCTAGTGGTAATGCATTATTTCCAATTGGTTGTTTAGGTGTAAAATACAATGGAAGTATTTGGGTTGCTTCAGGACAAGGAGGTGCTTCTACTATTGGATATTCATACGATGGTAACACATGGTTAACCGGAACTGCAAATTCTGGTGTACCTATTTTTATGGATTATGCATTCAATGGCTATATGTGGGTAGGAGCAAGTGATACTATTGCTACCAATAGTATTTATTATTCTTACAATGGAATTAATTGGATACTATCAACATCTGGAAGTAGTATTATACGTATAGGAAGAACTGTTGCTTGGAATGGTTTAATGTGGGTGGCTGGAGGTAATAAACTATCTAATGTAGGTAATTTTTTCGCATATTCTTACGATGGAATAAATTGGACTGCTGGAAGTATTAGTACTACATATACTTTAACTGCTTTTAATAGAGGAGGAGCTATTGCCTGGAATGGTTCAATATGGATAGCTAATATTGGTGGAGGAATTTTAAAATCAAATGATGGTATTAATTGGACAAATGAAACTAATGCAACTAATTTAGTTGGTACTAGTAATGTAGGAGGCGTAGGATCTAGAAACTTTAATTTGTATCCATCCGTTGCAACTAGCTCTAAACAATCAACAAGTGGTAGTGGAACTTCAAGCACCGGGGGTACATTAGCTGTGACCTTTGTATCTAAAATCTTTGGTACAACTATACCAATTGTTACTGCAACAGTAACTGGTACAACTGCTGGATATGTTACTGTATCTAGTATTACTGCAAATGGATTTACAGCAACTACATTTAATTCTGCTGGAACAGGAACAAGTGGTATAAATTTTAATTGGATAGCTATAAATCCTTAAAAAGACATATTTTCAATACATATTAATAAAATGGTTAAAGTTATATTAATATCTATGATTAAAAATGAAGAAAAAATTATTGAAAGATGCATTCAAAGTGCATTACCTATTTTAGATGCAATTTGTATTACTGATACTGGTTCAACCGACGATACTGTTAATACAGTAAATAATATTATTAATAAATTAGAAATTCCAGGAAAAGTATATTTAGATCAATGGAAAGACTTTTGTTATAACAGAAATAACTCTTTTTTAAATGCAGTTAAATATTGCAAAGAACTTAAATGGGATTTGAATACCACATATGGATTACTTTTAGATGCAGATATGGAATTAGTAGTTTTAGACTTTGATAAAAACATTTTAAGTAAAAATGGTTATAATATTATTCAAGATAATAACTATTTACAATATCATAATACCAGATTTGTTAAATTAGCTCACAATTGGAAATGTGTTGGTGTAACTCATGAATATTGGGATGGTGGAGATACTCAACAAATTAAAAAAGATTCAATCTATATTAATGATGTTGGGGATGGTGGATGTAAAAATGATAAAACGGAAAGAGATATTCGATTATTAGAACAAGGAATTAAAGATGAACCAAATAATATGCGATATTACTTTTATTTAGCACAATCTTATAAAGATGCTGGTCAATTTGAAAAAGCAATTGAATGTTTCAAAAAGAGAATGACTATGGGTGGATGGTATGAAGAAATTTGGTATTCTTATTATATGATATCTAAATGCTATCTTTTATTAGAAAATCCAGAAGACTATGAAGCTTGGGCTTTAAAAGCTTATGCTCATAGAAAGGAAAGAGCAGAACCAATTTATATGTTAACAAAATACTTTAGAGAAAAAGGAGACCACTTTAAAGCATATCATTATTATTTATTGGGTAAAAATATTAAAAATCCAACTCATGATATGTTATTTATTGAAAAAGATGTATATTCTGGATTATTTGAATATGAGAATACTATTTTACATTATTATATTTATCCAAATGAAAAAATAAAAGGTCTGAAAATTACTATTAATTATATTAATAATTATAATATTTACACTGATACTGTTTTTAATAATATGGATTTTTATATGCCTCGTTTGCTAGATAGCGGAGATTTTTTTGATATTGAAGTAAATTGTCCTGATAAAGATTTTATTCCATCTTCTACTTCTTTATTAAAATTAGATAATACAGTTTTAGCAAATGTTAGATTTGTAAATTATAGAATTCAACCCGATGGAAGTTATTTAATGTCAAAGAATGGAGAACTCAATAGTACCAATAATGTAATTACCAGAAATGCTTTTATGTATTATGATTTAAATATGAATCCAATATCTGAATTAACTTTTATGAAAGATACAATTTCTGATATTCCTAGTAAAGATTGTATGATATTAGGATTAGAAGATGTTAGATTATATAAATTAGAAAATAAAGTTTTTTATACAGCAACTTCACAAAATTATTCTTATAAAGATAGCATTAGAATTATTCAAGGTGAATACGATGAAATTCTTAATACATTTACGAATAATGTTTGTCTCATTCCTCCTACTGAAACATATTGTGAAAAAAATTGGATTGCTTTGGAAGATAATTTTATTTATAAATGGCATCCATTAGAAATTGGAAAAGTAATAGAAAATAAATTAGAAATATTATTAACTTTAGATACTCCTGAATTTTTTAAATATTATAGAGGTTCTTCTAATGTAGTAAAATATAAAAATTATTATTGGATGGTAACACACGGTATTAAAGATTGTACTCCTAGAAAATACTTTCATCAAATAGTAATCCTAAATCAAAATTTTAGTTTGAAAAAATATACTCTACCTTTTTATTATGATAAATTAGCTATTGAATATTGTTTAGGATTAGTTATTTTAAATGACATTGCTTATATGACAGTCTCTCGAAATGATTCTAATCCAATTATTGTTAAAATAGAAATTGAAAAATTGAACAAGTTTTTTTATTAAATAAAATTTTTTTATTTTATAAATAATAATAATGTCACAAAAATTAAATTTAGAAATCTATGAATTTGAACTAGAAAACTATCCATGGAATTTAGCATTTCAAAATATAATCCCTGGAACAGATGTTAAAACTCAATCACTTATTAATTCAGAAGTTACAGAATGTGGAATTATCAACACCGATGTAGATATAACAAAATATAATAATTTCAGAAATCATGATATTAGATCATGTGACCCAATTAAAGGAAAAATAAAAGTTGGTGATTCTAGTGTTGCTTTAGGTTCAATAAATAATGTAGATTCTTTTGAATTATTTTCAATTAAAAGTGAAGATTTAATCAAGTTTTCAAATAAATTTGGTGCAAAAGGTGAAATTAATAAAGTAGACTATGTTAGAGAAATAACTACAGAGTTTCCGTCAATGGCTCCATTGTATCATATATTTAATATAATAATCGATGATATTAAACTTATATTAAAACAAGATTGGATTGGATTTAATAAAGATGAACATACATTTATTAAAATACTAAAACCAGAAACTAAAGATAAATTTTTAATTATTGGTGATATGCACGGTTCCTATCATTCATTTATTAGAATTTTATTAAGATTATTAAGAATGAATATTATGGATAATAATTGTTTATTAAAAAATAATTATAATTTAATTTTTTTAGGTGATGTTGTTGATAGAGGTAAATATGCATATGAAATAGTAATGTTATTATTTTTATTAAAAATTAAAAATCCTAATAATGTATTTCTTAATAGAGGAAATCATGAAGTATCTGAATTAAATAGTAGAGATGGATTTAAAGATGAAATTGAATCTAAATTTTCTAAATTAAATGGTGAAAATATTCATGAAACAATAAATTCAGTTTTTAATTATTATCATTCTGCCTTATTAATTAAAAATCCAATTAATGGTAAATATACTTATTTAGCACATGGTGGCTTTCCTACTATTTTCGATGGTTCTCCCTATCCTGGATTTAATTTTTTAGATTCTTATATAGATAATAAAATTTTTATGTTAAATAGTGATATTCAATATAATTTAGGCTTTTATTCAGGAGTAAATTCTGGCGAAAATTCTATTAGATGGAATGATTATTGGGGTCATACCAATAGCAAATTTGATAATCGTCGTCGTGCAATCAAAATAGGAGAAGATGATATCAAAATAATAAAAACTAAAGATATAGAATTAATTATTAGAGGCCATCAAGATAGAGGTCTGAATACTAAATTAATTAAAAGATTAGGAACAGTAAATAATTTAAATTTAGTTGATAATTTTACTGATGTTAATGAATTTGCACCTTTTGGTATTGCTACTAAAACTGTAGGTAATAAATACCATTGTTATAAGTTTTCTCATTTAATAACTGTAGATGAACACTCTGGTGATTTACTTGTTAATGAACAAGCAGATAACATTTTACCTGTAATTACTCTATCAACTAATACTGATAAAGGAAGAGATTTAGCAAAAGATAGTTTTGGTATATTAAAATTTACTTTAGATATAAATCCAGAAAATGATAATTGTGTAATTGCAGGTAGTCCACAAGAAAGAGCCTTACAGAATTTAAGGGCTAGAAAAGAGGAAGAGGAAATGCATCCTGCTAAAAAAGGGAGACAAAACTCTACAAATTCTTTATCTTTATCCGACGATGAGGAGATGAATAGAAAATATTTAAAGTACAAGAGAAAATATATGGAATTAAAGAAAAAATTGAATAAATAATTTTATAACCTACCATATAAGTAATTATGGAACTATGCTTAAGAATTAATATTCCTATACTATGCACTTGTAACGAAAGTTGCATTTGCCGTGATTTTATAAAATGTAAGAATTCCTGCTTTTGTGGGAATAAGAAAAGAAGGGTTCAACTAAGGTCTCAATATTCTGCAAAGAGTCCAGACTACTATATTGAAAAAACAATAAGAAAAACTAAATCTGTAAATTTTGATTCAGAATTAAGAATAAAGTATATTAATAATTTAGAAAATAGTGTAAAAATTTATAACTTGATTAGAAATTTTAATTTATCTCCTCGCGTCGCCTTTTAAAACTTTTATATTTCTTTTATAATATGAAAAATTTATTATATTTCTGTGTTTTTTATAATAATAATTACTTTAAATTATTAAATTTGTTATTAACTTCTTTAAGATTTTTTTCAAAGATTGATTCATTTGATATCTTAATTTTAACTAGTGAAAATATGAGAAGTGAAGTTGAAGAATTATCAAAAAAATTAAAAATAAATATTAAAATTCAAATCTTTGATTTTAAAACTATATTTCAGGCAGCGTGTGCTAGATTATTTATTTTTGATTATCCTGAAATTTATAACTATGAAAAAATACTTTACATTGATACTGACATTATAATTAAAAAAGATTTATCTATAATTTTTGATTTACAAATTGATAATTTACTTTATGCACTAGAACAAGGAACTATAAATTCATTAAACTTTGGAAAACAATTTTTTAATTTTGATAAAATTAATCCTAATACTACTGGAATTAATAGTGGAACTCTTTTATTTAAAAACTGCCTAAAGATTAGAAATCTTTTTTCAAGAATGATTGGTCATATTAATGCTTATACTGATTCTAAAGTTACCACTCCTTACACTATGGACCAACCTTTTATAAATTATCATGCTATTTCATCTGAAATGTATAACAATAAATTATTAAATCCATATATTAGTTTATATGAAGATACAGATACAGTTACCAATTATGATACATCAATAATTTGTCATTTCTCATATCCTATTGGTAATTTTAATCATAAATTTGATAGAATGAAAACCTTTTTAACTAAAATTTTAGAATCTAGTGTAAATAAAACCTTTAATTTAGAAAAAATAAATATAAAAAAATATTCTTGGCACGCTGGTTTTATTTACTTTAAAAATGGAAGTTTACTAACAGCATGGGGCAATGGTAATTTTAAAGTTTTAGATGATAATAAATATTTAGTATCATGGGCTGGATTTAATCATATTATAATAATGAATGAAGATAATACTGAATTTATGTCAGTAAGACCAAGTGATTTTGATATTGTTTTCGGAAAATTTTTTGAATAAAAAAAATGCAAAAATAATTATAAATATATAAATCATATATTTATAATGAGCGCTATCGTAAAAAAAATTCAAAAAAATCCTTTAGAATCTATTGCTTCCTTACCTATTGAAGAACTGGAAGAAGTAATAACTTTTGCTGCCGATAAATACTATAACACTGATAAACCAGTAGTTAGTGACGAAATATATGATTTACTAATTGATTTTTTAAAGTCTCGTAGTCCAAAATCAAAAGTATTAAAAAATATTGGTGCTACTGTTAAATCTAAAAACAAAGTTAAATTGGATTATTGGTTAGGTTCTATGGATAAAATTAAACCTTCTAATACTTCTCAATTTGAAACTTGGCTTAAAAAATATAAAGCACCTTATTTTCTTTCTGATAAATTAGATGGTGTTTCTGGTTTACTAATTTATACTAAAATGAAAGAAGTTAAATTATTTACTAGAGGAACCGCAACTGAAGGTCAAGATATTACTAATCTAGTCAAATATTTGAATTTACCTACTTGGGATTCTATTAACAAAAAGATTAAGATTAAAGGTGATGATAATCTAATTGCTTTCAGAGGAGAAATAATTATAGAAGATAAAATCTTTGAAAATAACTGGGCTAAAATATTAAAAAATGCAAGAAATTCTGTATCTGGTTTGGTTAATTCTAAAACAGTAAATCCTGATTTAGCTAAAGATACCAGTTTGGTTTTATATGAAGTAATTGACCCTAATATGAAAATAGAAGATCAATTTAATCTAATTAGTTCTTTGGGATTCAAAACAGTTAAATATAAGAAAGTAAATGAAATTAGTTTTTCTAGTCTAAGCGAATATCTTTTAGATAGAAGAGCCAATGGTGATTATACAGTTGATGGAATTATTGTTACCAATAATGAGAAACACGAAAGAAATACCGATGGAAATCCTGAATATGCTTTTGCTTTTAAAGATATTCTAGAAGACCAAAAGGCTGAATCAAAAATTATCGAGATTGAATGGAAGGTTTCTAAAAATGGTTATTTAAATCCTACTGTACTTATTGAACCTGTTTCAGTTGGTGGTGTTGAAATTAGAAGGGTTACAGCAAATAATGCTAGATTTGTTGTTGATAATGGATTAGGTAAAGGTGCACTAGTTGAAATTATTAGAAGTGGTGATGTTATTCCAAAAATTCAAAAGGTAATAAAAAAGGTTAAACCAGATTTACCGAATGGAAAATGGCATTGGAATGAAACTGAAGCTGATATTATTACCGATGATAAAACGACTGATGTTATAAGCATTCGAAATATCCATTTTTTCTTTGCAACTTTGGATACTAAAGGATTAGGAGAAAAGAATGTTGAAAAAATGTTTAATGCTGGTTTAGATTCAATTGAAAAAATATTAAAAGCAACTGAAGAAGATTTAATTCTAGTAGAAGGTTTCAAGGAAAAAACAGCTTTTAATATTGTAACTGCAATTAAAGAAAGTTTAACTGACCTAAGTCTTTATAAATTAATGACTGCATCAAATAAATTAGGCGAATGTATAGGTGATAAAAGATTAAAACAAGTTATGGATACCTTTCCTAATCTTTTAACTGATTATAAAAAATGGAGCAAACAAGAATTCATTGATAAATTAAAGGCATTGGATGGTTGGGAAGATAAAACTAGTTCTACTCTAGTAAATAATTTTGATGAATTTATTAAATTTTATAATAAAATAAAATCATTTATAACTTTAGAGAAAAAGAAAGAGATTAAAGAAGGAAAACTAACTGGAAAAACAATGGTTTTATCTGGATTTAGAGATGCTTCACTTCAAGAAAAATTAGAAGGTATGGGAGTTAAAATATCTTCTAGTGTTTCTAAGAATACTGATTACTTGATAGTTAAAGATAAGGAAACGATTGATGATAATACTGGTAAAGTAGCCAAAGCAAAAGAAGTCGGTGTTAAAATAATAACAAAGGATGCACTATTAAAGATGCTATAAATCTAAACTAATTTTTTATTATTCTTGTTTTTAAAACATTTGGTTGAGGCACAGATAAATATATAATTAAAAATCCAAAATATAAAGTCATAATAAAGTTAAATAAATCAAAATCCATTATATTTATATAGAAAAAAATATCATTTAAAAAAATATAATATTAATATTTAATGAATGTTGAAACTTTTAAAATCATTAAAAATTCCCCAGAATTATCAGTCTTAAGCGATGATATGGTTAATTTAATTAATTTATTGTCTTCTGGTAAAAAAATGTTTAAAAATAATCAGAAGGTAAATAATAAAATATTAAAAAACCCAAAGATGCAACTATTAAAAGACAAGATTGAGAATAAGGTAAACTTGGTTTTGAATAAACTTTCAGAAATGAATATTAGTAACTTATTATCAGAATTTCTTGAAAACTTGGGAAAAATAAACAAAGAAGAATATATTTGTGTTCAACGAACATTTTATATTAAAATTCAAGCTGATATTAATTTTGCAAAGATTTATTTAGAATTTTTTAAAATTATTTCAAGAATTTATGAACAAGTTTGTAATTATAGTTCTGAATATTTTTATTCATTATTGGAAACTAAATTTAAAGCAGACTATTTGGGACTTGCAATTCCTGAAGAGTTTTTATTTTTAGAAGAATTCAACGATGAATCTAAAAGAAATAACCATTTAATTATTTTAAGAACCATGATTAATATTAATATGTTAACTGCACCTTTAAAAACTCTTATTGATAAAACACTTTTAGAACAAAATTATCATTATTCTGATATTTACTTTTGGTTTCAAAATGAAGAACTAACTAATGAACAAAAAGAAATAATTAGTAAAAAAACTATAAATACCGAATTACCAATGAGAGAAAAGGTTTTATTAGATAATCTTTTAGGTAAAAAGATGGTTAATACACAAAAAGTAGAAACAACTAATTCAAAACCAATTGTTAAAAAAATTAGTAATGATACATTGAAACTAGAAATAGAAAATATAGTAGAAGAATATTTATTACTAGAATCTTTTGACCCTATTGTTGAATTTATAAAAGATAGTTGTAAAGATGCTTTAACCAAAAATAAGTTTTGTCAGTATACATTTATTAAATATTTTGAAGGTTCTTCGGAGACTTGTACTAAAGTATTGGAGCTAATGAAAAATTTGGTTAAGAAACAAATCTTATTCAAAAGTAATCTTAGTAGAGGTTTGTTATTAATTCATTCTAATTGGCACGACCTTTCATTAGATTTTAGTACACCTGGAAAGAAAATGAAAGAACTACTATTGTTTTTGAAAAATATGGGAATAACAAAATCTTTAGAATCTTTATTAAAAGAATATAAAATAGAATTTGTAGAATCAATTTAATTTGCCTAAAAATAAATATATTTTAGCAATACAACCACATAATTGCAATAAAGTATCAATTCCGCCATTGACACGAATATATGATAAAGAAATTATTTCAGTAATTTTTAATTTCTTTGACTCTTTAATTTTCAAATCCTTTTCCAATAAACATTTCATAAAGGTTAATAAAATATCATTTGGATAATAACCTTTATAATATAATTCTTTGGTAGTTTCAATACCATCTTGTAATCTCCCACTTAAACAATCTGATATAATCTTTTCAATATAAACTGGTTTAGGTTTATCAACCATTTTATAGGTGCTATCTACCGATAATTCTTTAAATGCATAGTAAATACATTCTAAATTATTAATGGCTTGACGAATGTCCATATCTGATACAAATAATAATTCATTAATACCTTCTTGGTCATATTTAATTTTTTCTTCTTTACAAATTGATTCTATTTTTTTATACAAAAACTCTCTACTAATTCTAGGATATTTTATTATCATACACCTAGATTGAATAGATTCAATAATCTGAGTACAATCATTGCAAATAAAAACAAATCTAGTATTCTTTCTAAATTCAGCAATAATATTAGATAATAGATTTTGAGCTTTAGGAGTTATACTGTCACATTCATCTAAAATAATTAACTTGTGTAAACCAGATGTTTTCTTCTTACAAAAGGGATAAATTGTATTATTAATCATTGATAACCCTCTGTCATCCGAAGCATTTAATTCTAGAACGTGTTCATTGTAAATGTTTTCATTGTAAATTTTTCTAGCTAAACATAAAATGGTTGATGTTTTACCGGTTCCAGGTTCGCCTGTAATTATTAAATTTGGAATTGATTTATTTTCTAAGATTTTATCAATTTTAACTTTAATGAAAGAATCTAATAATATTTCATCAGAAGTTTTTGGTCTGTATTTTTCAACCCAAGGTAATTTAATGTTGCCATATTTTGGTTCTTTAGTTGATTTTATTTTAACGAAACCGTTAAACATTATTTAATAAGTGAATTTATTCTTTAGAAAATTTTCTAAGGTAAAATAATGATTAAATATATTATTATATTACTTATCTTAATTTTGGTAATTTATTCTTTTTTACCTTGTACTAATTATACTGAAGGATTTGAAGATACAGAAATTATTGAAAATTATAAAAGTGCTGATTCTATAAAAAGATTAATTAGAAAAGTAAAAGATGTTTTTGATTCTGGTAATGTTAATTATTGGATTCACACAGAAGCCCTTTTAGGTGCAGTAAATTACAAGACAATCCATCCTTGGGGAGATAATATTGACTTTTGTATTCTAGATAGAGACGAAAAGGATTTAATTAAAATGAAAAAAATATTAGAAAAGAAAAATCTAGGTATTTCTGAATTTTTTGCAGGTTATAGAATTTATGATTTAAATGGAATGGAACTTCCCAAAGCTGATTATAGGTACCCTTTTATTAATATTTTAATATTTACTGAAAGTAAAGATAAAATAATTATAAAATCTAAATCTGCTTTAAAAATTTGGCCTCAAGAAGTATTTAATAAATCAGATATTTTTCCACTAAAGAAATATGAATTTGGAGATATAGAATTAAGTGGACCTAATAATGCAAAAAATATTTTAGAACAAGTATATAATGCTTGGCCTATTGATATTCAAAAGGAACCTATTCTAAGATGTTATTATAAAGCAGATAATTCAATTGCATATAATAAAATTAAGAAACCTTACTTGTGGCAATATTGGGATAACGTAGATGGTAAAGAAACACCTTCCTATATTTCATTATCTTTAAAAACAGTTGATAAACATTGTTCAAAAAGTTTTGAAATAATAAGATTAAATAAAGATAACATTTTCAAGTACATTCCTGAACTTGAAAAATATAAAGAGAAAATGGATAAATTAATTATTGCTCATAAAGTTGATATTTATAGAATTCTTTTATTACACAAGTACGGTGGTATCTATATGGATTCTGACATTATTTGTTTGAAAGACCCTATTGAAATTATTAACAAATTATCTGAGTTTGATTTTGTTGGATTTGGTTGCACTGGTATGAAATGTTCTAGTGGTTATGGAACTCCATCAAATTGGGTTTTAGCATCACGTCCCAATGGAATTTTAATGGGTCAAGTTCTCAAACATTTATTAAATAAATTGGATACTAAAAAAGAATTTACTTATCACGATTTAGGAAAATTAGTAATTTGGGAAGAATTAAAAATATTAATGGATAAAAAAAATTATAAATATTTTCATTATCCAAATAAAGTAGATGGAACAAGAGACGTTAACGGTAGATGGATTGATACTAATATTGTTTTCTCTAACGAAAAGATTGATTATGAAGATGAAGCAAATATGATGTTCTATGTATTTTATAATTCTGAAATGCCAAAAGAATTAAAAACAATATCAGAAAAGGAATTACTTGAGAAAGATTGGAACTATACTAAATTTATGAAGAGGGCATTAAAATAATTAAACTTATACTAATTCCATATTAGCCTTTTCTTGTAAATATCTAATACTACCAGTCTCAACAATTAGTCCTCCGTTAGCATATACACCAAAGTTGATGAGAGGGTTTTGGTCATCTAATGCAAAGTGCCATACAGTATAAGTACCATTGGATTGCCAAGGTTCTGCATTATTATCAATACAAGCAGGTAATCTATATTTACGTTCAGTTACACACACAACTCCTAACATTTTCTTAATTTCTTCTTTTTGTTCTTCGGTTAAAGAATCAACTAAGGTAGAGTGACATCCAGTCAAATACAAATCAGAAGTCAAAGCAGGGTATTTAGCGCTAGTTAATTTATAGAGACGGTCTTTAATTCTTTTGGAATCATTAAAGTTAAGAATGTCTCTTTTACCGATTATATGAACCATTTTATAACCACTGTTGAGGGTTTTGACAAGAGTTCCTTTACGCATTTTTTCAATGGGTAAGTAGGTTTCTTTTTCATCGACTAAACAGAGGATTTGAGAACCTTCGAGGAAACAAGGAGCGGTGTTTGTATATTTTACAAGAATATATGTAGGTACCTTATTATCAATAGGAAGATTAATAACATAATCTCCAATTTTTTCACCAGCTGTACTAAAAGTTCCAGAAGGATTAGGAGTAAAAATTGAACCAATTACAAGTGTAAGTCCTACATACCAAGTAGGATAAATTGCTAATACAGAATTTGGTACGTTGTGAAAAGTTTCATAATCTACACTACCAGTTACACCACCAATTACTAATGAATATGATGCAAAACCGTCAATACTTGTATAAATTTGACCGATATAAAGATCTGTAGGAGTATCAGTAAAATCACCATTCTCATCAATCAAACCATAACAAAGACAATAAAGAAATGTAAAACCTTCAGTTGTATCTTCTGATTGTCCAAATGGATAATAAGAGTCAATAGGCAATACATTTCCACTTGGGTCTATAGTATATTTTAAATGCCATCCATAACTATATGTTCCTCCTCCTGTAGGTAAAGAATTAACTATTATTGGAGTTGGAAGTAATGCATCAGTAGTATCAATTGGAATGTGATATATATTTTCTTCTGTAGTTCCAGCAGTATCACAATCTTCTGGATTCATATAAAATCTAAATTGAAAACTCATATATATAAATAATATAATTTAAATTTTTTTAAACATAAATTATAAAATAGAATTAATTAGTACTTCCTTAATATTTTTAACCGTTATAACCTTAAAGGTATCATCTTCGGGTGAATTACCTTCACGTCTTATTATTTCTAAATCTTCCATATTATCTTCTGGAATTAAAGCTAGAGTACAACCAGCTTTCTTACCACCGTTTAATTTAGCTTCTAATCCTCCAATAATTCCCGCATTACCAATTAAATCTATTTCTCCAGTCATACACACCTTATTATTAACCTTCTTACCACTTAATAAAGAATACATTGCTAAAGTAAAAGCTAATCCTGCACTAGGACCATCTTTAGGTGTTGCGCCATCCGGACAATGCACGTGGATTGCAAAAGCTTTTTTATTTTGTGCATCTTCTACTATTTTACTTTGTTCTTCAATAGTTAATAAAGAATAAGCATTTTTAAGAGCATATTGAATAGATTCTTTCATTACATCTCCGGCTTGACCAGTTATATTTAATTCTAACATTTTATCAGAAGGAAATTTAATAGCTTGAATGACAGTTATTCCTCCAGCTGAACCAGAACTAGTTGCATATAAACCATTAACCATACCAATAGCTGGTTCAGGAGATATCTTTTTAACTCTAACTTTAGGTTTATTTTCAAATAATTTCTTAGTATATTCTTCAGTAACCGTATAAGGTAAAGTAAAATGGTCACTATGAAATCTATTTAAATTAATATCTCTAACTATTTCTACTATCTTTTCTTTAATCTTTCTAACTCCGGCTTCATTTGTATAAGTTTCAATTAATTTACTAATTAATTCATCACTAATTATTATTTCCTCTCTATTAAATCCAACTTCTTTGCATATTTCAGGTAACATATAATTATTAATAATTGTTAATTTTTCACTCAAGCTTAAAGCATTTGTTTCTATTATTGTAATTCTGTCTTTTAAAATTGGGTCAATTAAATTTACATCATTAAATGAAAATACTATTAAAGCCTTGGATAAATCTAATTTAATTCCTGAAAAGAATTTATCTTCAAATTCATCGTTTTGAGTTGCATCCGTTAAATGTGTTAAAATACTTATGATTTCTCTACCGTGTTCAGTATGAGATACTTTATCTAATTCATCAATAAAAATAATTGGGTTCATACATTTAGTTGTCATCAGAATATCTGCAATTCTTCCCCAAGTGGAACCAACATAGGTAAAGTTATGACCTACTAAAGTTGATCCATTGACACTACCGCCGATAGGTAAAAATACAAATGGCCTAGGTTCTCCACTTTTATCAATTAGACATTTAGATAAACCATTTTTTGCTAAAGATGTTTTACCCGTTCCAGGAGGACCTTTTAATCCTAAAACAGCACCTTTTGTTTCTCCGTTAATCCATTGGGCAAAAAGTCTTTCCAATTGAATCTTAGCTTCTTTATGACCGAATACTACTGAATCTAAAACCTTTCTTACATTCACTAGATATTCTTTCTTT
>Ga0114967_10002549_pt1 | contig 15222 bp, 8 predicted proteins | sample M_130628_MF_Meta_FD_92639 | JGI IMG/M metagenome (GOLD analysis project Ga0114967, IMG submission 92639) | Freshwater microbial communities from Lake Montjoie, Canada to study carbon cycling - M_130628_MF_MetaG | ecosystem: Environmental > Aquatic > Freshwater > Lake | place: Lake Montjoie... | reverse complement strand
CCATCTTTTTTAAATATAGCTTCTGCATTTTCCAAAAGAATTTTAGCAGATTCCCAGTCATTAAACACAGGCATTACTATAGCAACTTCAATCATACAAATCAAAATTTAGGAATCAATTGAATTAACAAGGTTTGTATAGATAACTATGCTAATCATCTCTTTTGTATATCTACAAATATAATCAAAATGTACTTAAACATTATTTTTTACCCCGCCCACCCTTCTCTATCTAAACTTCGATACTGAATAGCTTCTGCTAGATGTTCGGTCTTAATATCTTCACTACCTTCTAAATCTGCAATTGTCCGTGATACTTTTAATATCCTATCATAAGCACGCGCAGATAATCCGAGTTTATCCATTGCAATTTTTAATAACTCTGAACTGTCGTTATTCAATCTGCAAATTTGTCGTAACGTACGCGACGACATTTGAGCATTAGCATACACACCAATTTCGTTTTTATACCGTTGCTCTTGAATCTCCCGAGCAGCAATTACACGATTACGAATATGCTCACTTGATTCTGCCACTCTACTTTTCGAAAGTTCATTAAAGGGAACTGGAATAACTTCTACATGCAAATCAATTCGATCCAACAAAGGTCCAGATAAACGATTTAAATATTTCTGTACAACACCAGGCGCGCATACACATTCTTTTTCGGGATGGTTATAGTAACCACAAGGACAAGGATTCATGCTCGAAACAAGCATAAAACTAGCAGGATATTCAACGGAGAATTTAGCTCTTGAGATAACTACCTTTCTTTCCTCTAATGGCTGACGCATTACTTCTAAAACTGTTCGTTTAAACTCTGGTAATTCGTCTAAAAACAAAACACCATTATGCGCTAATGAAATCTCTCCCGGTTGCGGATATCCTCCACCACCAACTAGTGCGATGTCTGAGATAGTATGATGTGGTGAACGGAAAGGCCTCGTCGTTATGATTCCTTTTTTAGCTGATGTTCTACCAACCACCGAGTGTATTTTAGTAGTCTCAAGTGCTTCTTCTAATGTTAACGGAGGAAGTATTGTAGGAAGCCGTTTTGCTAACATCGTTTTGCCTGCGCCAGGAGGTCCAATTAGAATTACATTATGTCCCCCAGCAGCAGCAATTTCTAAGGCACGCTTAATATTCTCTTGGCCCTTCACGTCTGAAAAATCAACTTCCAATTGTTGCTGATACTTTATAAACTCTTCGCGGATATCCACCACAGTTACTTCTTTCTGTAAATCGCCTTCTAAGAAACCAACCACTTCGGTGAGTGATTCCATACCATATACTTCTAACCCTTGAACAACGGCTGCCTCGCGTGCATTTTGCACTGGAAGAATAATTCCCTTAAATCCTTCATTCTTGGCTTGAATAGCAATGGGCAGCGCTCCACGTATTGGAAGTAATTGACCATCGAGTGACAACTCGCCCATAATTATATACTCCGAAAAATCGGTAGTTTCAATCTGGCCTGATGCAGAAAGAATACATAAAGCAATTGGTAAATCGTAAGCAGATCCTTCTTTACGAATATCGGCTGGGGCCATATTTATTACTATGCGTTTGCCTGGCCATTTGAAATCATTTGTTTTAAGTGCAGCCTCAATGCGTTGTATACTTTCTTTAACTGCGTTATCTGGCAAACCGACGAGAAAAACTTTTACTCCATTCGCCATATGTACCTCAATAGCGATGGTAATTGCAGAGATGCCATGTAGCGCACTGCCATAAGCTTTTACGAGCATTGTCTAAAAATTATAATGGACCATTAAAAAATGAAATCCGATGATGCTGCAAATGTAATTATCAAAGACTAAAATATCCGACAACAAACATTTAAGTTCAAAAAAAATCCCGGCCTTTATGGGACCGGGACTTTCCTCGTTTTGAAAAATTAGTACACAAACTTTCTGCTTACAGCATCACTATCGTTGCGAATGATGATGAAATACAGTCCGTGCGGTAAACTTGCATTTAATTTTATTCTATTAGATCCATTGATAGCAGCTACACCTGATTCTGAGAAAATCACACGACCTGAAACATCGGCAATCTCAACATTAACTGGTATATCAGAATTGTACATGAAATCTACGTTGATATCATTTGAAACTGAAACATCTGAATAGATATTAGTGATATCAAATGGAGCCTTGCTTCCAAACCAAACCGCTTGCGGATCTGAATAAGTAAAATCACCATTGAAATCCGTTTGTTTTAAACGATAGTATTGTAAACCATAAACAGGCTTCTCATCATACGTTGTATAGTTTAATAAGATATTACTATTATGCATGTAAGAGAACACTTTATCAATAAAGCTATACTCATTTAAGTCGGTTGTTCTTTCTACTGTGAAATAATCATTATCTACTTCTGATGCTGTTGTCCAATCTAAACGAACACGCTTTCCATCAGGACGAGCTTTGAAATCAACTAACTCGATTGGCAATGGCAATGAATTCACAGCGATTGTCCATGGTGTAAAATCACCTATAGGGGCTGATGGCGTGAAGTATGGGGCAGATAAAGTTGGTACAGTTGGCCAATCCCAGTTTGTAACACGAGAACTATCTGAATTCGCCGCAGCAATTGCTCCGTAAGACTGTGTATAGCTCAAAGTCGTCTGCTGTTGATTATATGGTGTTACTACACCACCAGTAGGCGCGCCCACCACCATTGCAGGACCAGCTGGTGCACCTCCTGTAGGAACTCCAGTAGCAATACCCGCAATTGTAAATGTTGTTGCCGTTGGCCTACTAGTAATAACCGCATTAGATACATTATATCCAACTACACCACCAAAGCCTGATACAGTTACTGTTTGACCAACCGATAAATTATTAGAAGCTGTAGTAGTGTAAGTCATTACAGTTCCATTACCACTTGCTGTTGAAAGGCTATATGTTGTTCCCGCTGCAGCACCCGTTGCTGTTGATGTTCCTACTGATACTCCTGTTTGTGTTCCATCAATTGTAAATGTTGTTGTTGATGGAACACTTGTTATTATAGCATTAATTACATTATATCCTACAGGTGTCATTAAACCCGAGATTGTCACTGTTTGACCTGGTACAAAACTATGCACAGCAGAAGCCGTGTATGTAATTACGGTTCCTGTACCTGTTGCACTATTTATTGTGGCAACATTGGCTGTTGATGAACTTATTCTTAACCATGATAAACCATATGCCCTCCATGGCTGGGCAAATCCTGGCCTTACGCCTGGAACTATAGCAGTTGGTCGCTCAGTAGCCTGAGGGGCTGTTGCATTAGTTGCCAAACGCATGGTGATATCTGCCACAGGATAATTTGCAGCAGGATTTTGCGGACCTGTTTTACCAATCATCCAATAACGGTCTACTGTATTTACAGAATTTGGAGCAGTAGAATTAAACAAATCTAAATGGGTTACAGTTGGAGGGTCCGTTATTGGTGTATTTCCTGCCCAATATTTTGTTCCTGCTCTGAATACCCCCATGTCTCCTTGCTTGTGTGTAAATGTTAATGGAATATAAGTTTGCGCCGGAGTAGCTGAAGTATCTACTCTATTCGCAAAAGGAATAATACGAGTAACAGATGACACAAAAGAACCGATTGTCCAATTGACAATAGAAGTAGGATTTTCACTGATTAATACCCCTGTTCCTTGAGCACCAGGAGTACCATTACCTTGCAACATTCTTGAAAAAGCAGCAGGATTAGACCATGTCATAGCTAATGGTTTTCCATTCATAATCATCTGCCCTGTTGCTAAGAAGAAAGTATCTTGAATAGAAACTGAATCACTATTTAAAATAATTGGTCGGTTAGCTGCTGATTTAGCCATACTGAATGTGTAGAATGGAACTGCACGTGTACCGCCAATTGTTTGCGTCATTGAACTATCCATCACAAACAAACTCTTACCAGCGATAAAAGGACCATTATTAGTGAAGTTACCTTGTACTACTAATTTAGGCTTACCATAAGGACGATCCCAAATAAATGTAGCATTTGGACGAAGGGTCATTAAGGCACTTACCGTATTTGCTACATTAGCAACAGGAGAACCGTTACCTGTGATATCTGTGGCAACCTGACCAGCAAAAGAACCTGCGGCCGGCACTGTTTGAATAGACGTTAATAAACGACCTAAAACTAAAGTAGAGTTACGTCCTGTAGACTGGGTAATATCGATAAAGTCATTATTAGTTGATCCTGTTGAAGCAGGGTTAGTGAACGAATATTGTATCACAATATTACTTGCACCATCCCATGTGATTGGAGTTCCTAACGTGAATGTGTTCACACCAAATACAATTGGTTGGTTTGCATTGGTATACACATTAGTTACTCCTCCAATAGGAGCTGTTGATGTAAATGAACCAATTACTGTATTAGCAAAACCAATTGCGAAGTTTTGATAATAACGTGTTGGAACTGTTAAATCATTGTTTTTTACATTTAACTGAATTGCTGTAATCTTATCCCCATTTTGCATTCCCAATAATGATAAGTCACTTGCTAAATAAATAATTTGCGATTGCGCAGCTTTATAGGTCTTACCACATAAAGGAGTCATCAAATAGTTAAGTAGCGTTCCGACAGAACTTGGATATACGGCATTATTTTTTGGATTATATGCTCCTACAACATTCACATATCCGTTGTTATTCAAGTTACCAGCAATTTTTAATGCTGTTGATCCTGGATTTGGAGCATCGATATATAATGAATCCTGATTTGAAATTGTTAATGATTTACAATTTGCTAAAACACCTGATTTAATAATAGGATAATAATAAGTACGTGTTCCAGGGTTTACAATTGAACGATTGATAACTGTTGAATCAGTAATTGTTGGAACTGATGGACACCAGTTTGCTGGATTATTCCAGTCATTTGTATTTCCTAACCATAATTTATAAGAGGCACTGCAATTAGGGATAATCGTAACGATAAAGTCTTCACACTCTCCCCAAGTTCCTGGATTACAAGGATGCATCGATGTAGAAGATGCGGCAAACCACTCTCTCACACGTAAACGTGTTGATCCTTGGAATGGAGCAGGTATAGAACCCGTTGAAGGCACGGTAAATGTCCAAGTGGCTGTACCCAATGCAGATAATGAGGCATATCCTAAGCGCTCTCCTGTATATGCACTCGTACCAGCGGCACCTCCCCATGTCATCGGATTATTATCAAAAGTACCATCTCTGTTAAAATCAATCCAGGCAGAAATATTATTTCCACTAAAGTATGTTCCTACCTGAACAGTGATACTATAAGTAATACCTTGTTGAAGTGTTACTGTATTTCCTGAAACGGTCGGGCTACGATATTCATAATCTGGTGGATGTTTTACAAATCGGCAACCTGGATAACAGGGTAATGTATTTAATTGCAATGCTACGGCATTCGTTGTAGCATTGATAGCTGTACCACCATATCCGATTAATGATACTCCATGAACATAATCATTATTGGTATAACCAGCCCAAGATGTCCCCAATGAATAGGTTGGTACGCAGTAAGGAATATCAATCTGACATGCACCTACAATTGAATATGTAGTAGTAGTTGCTGAAATACAAGTTGCAGAACCAACTGGTGAAGGACATGTAGTTGGACCACCAACAACAGCACCTCTAAAGTCACCATCCACATAATTACTACCACCTGCTGCGGCTTTCATGTCATAAACTAACCAGAAATAAGTAGTATCATATTCTAGATAAAAACAGTTACCTGCCGAATTTTGAAAATCTAAGTTAGTTGCAATCTGCCCGCCTGTTAAAGTATTACCATAAATAGGTTTTGGATAGGAAGCTCCTGCAATACCTGTTGTTGCTGGGAAAGGAGAGATATAGCTAAGGTTAAACTGATCATAACCTCCAGTATAATAAACCTTTGCATTTAAGACATCGGTAGAGATATTGCTACATCCGTTCGTATTAAATAATAGGGAATCTAATTTTACTGGATTATTTACACCGGCAGTTGTTAAAGCCCCACAACCAGAGGTATTTCCAACTACACAACGAACACCTAAGATCCATTGACTAGTAGCACCTTGAGAGGTAGTAGCACCATTCTGCTGCACTGCATCAAACTGAACATCCGTTGCTAACATAGCAGATGGATACGTATTAACAGTGAAATTATCCATATACATATTGTTTCCAAGAGCAGAAATACCTTTGATAACAAAATAATTACGCTTTGTATTGTAAGTTGCAAATGGTAAGGAAAATTTGAATTCATACCACCCAGCTCCATTGATCGCTGATGGAAATGCAGTAGTTAAACGCGGAATAACATTGCTTCCACCCTGGTGAATGATTGGTGTTAATATAGCACCAAGCCCTGGCGAAACACCAGACCAAAAAACCTCTAGACGGTCGTTTACACCCGGATAACCAGCATCACGATAAACCCAAAAACTAAAAGTTGGATTTGTCCCTGCATTATTGCTGAAATCAAAAGGTTTTGAAATCAAATATGCTGTATCTGTACTCGAAACAAAAGAGTTAAGCATGATAACATTTGTACCCCCTCCTGCGACTGCAGCCGCAGCGCCTCCAATTGAGTAAGTTCCTGTGGCTAATGCAGGCACCGTAGGACCGGTGGTAGTAGCTGCTGCAACCCTTGAGAATTCAGCCACAATACCTTTACGGGTTTTCCAACCCGGCATTGGAAAGAAGTTACCTTCTGCACTTTCAGACTGTAATACGACCTGAGCTGTCGATTCAAAAGAACCCAACATAAACACGATTAAAAGAAGAAATGAAATGGATTTCATTCCCCTTTTTACATAGGTAAACAAGTAATTGTTTTTCATACGCGGTAATGATTTTTTAGTAGATAAACAATCAGCCGAAACTAAATAATCAGATGATGGTTTGGTGTTTTTATGAACTTTATTTTGAAATGCAGTTTGCATTTCAGTGGAGGTATTTATTCTAATTTGGAGGTAAATATAAAAATCTAAATGTAATTTATCAAGTGTTTTTATTGTTAAAATCTTAAGAATTTCTTCAAATTCAATAAATGATAGGTTAACGTACCGAAATGACAAGTGAAACTTATATAATTTGGTTATTTCCTTAAATGATGCTATTATATTGTTTTTCAATTAATTAGGATTATTGGTAGATATTTTTAAGTTTATCTTATTTCGTTTTAACTTCGCGAAGCCTATGAAACCGATTTTTTACAAAAAAGTTACATCTCAGGAAGCAGAAATTCTTAGTAAGAGAATTATTTTGCTTGGGCAACAATTCGAATATTTCTCATTTCTTGAAACGGGATTGAAAAATCATCAAAATTTAGTGTATGATTTTGTTGCTGGTTTTGGCGCAAAAAGTATTTTTACTCTAAGTAATCTTCCCTTAAATACGGTGGATGATTTTCTAAATAACAATACCAACGAATGGAAATTCGTTCAGCTAAACTACAATTTATTTAAATCTATATATCCTGGAATAAAATCAAATCATGATAAAAAGTTTGATTTTAATTTATTAACCATATTTATCCCAGAGACAGTTATTACATTAAAAAATAACGAGATATTCATTTATGGGAATTATAACTTAATTGAATCAGCTTTACAATTAGATAATAATGCTATTTTATCAGACGCTAACGAATCAAAAAACACATTGATAAAACATGTTAATTTTAGCGAATATCAACTTCAATTTAACAAAATTCAGGATTATCTGAAAAGAGGAGATGTTTATGAAGTTAATTATTGCATTCCTTATTTTATAAAAACGGAAAAGCTAGATTTAATTACTATATATTCAAATCAAAAGAAAATATCACCTGCTCCATTTTCTTCTTTCATCAAATGTAAAAACGATTATCTACTTTGTGCAAGTCCTGAACGGTTTATTAAAAAAACAGGGACGCATCTTTCTTGTTATCCAATGAAAGGCACCGTCAAGAAAACGGATGATGCTCAACAAAATGAAACATTAAAATCTCAACTCAGCCTAAGCGAGAAGGAAAAATCGGAGAATGTGATGATTGTAGATTTAACCCGCAACGACTTGAGCAAAATTGCCAAAAAAGGAAGCGTTTCCGTGAAAGAACTATTTGGCATTTATGAATTCCCTCAAGTTTATCAGATGATTTCTACCGTTGAGGCTCAATTAAAAGAAAATACGACTTTCTCAACTATCATTAAAGCATTATTTCCAATGGGTTCTATGACAGGCGCTCCGAAACTAAATGCCATTAAGATTATTGATGAAGTAGAATGTTTTTCAAGAGAACTTTTTAGTGGTTCTGTTGGCTATATTGATCCTACTGGCGACTTCGATTTCAATGTTGTTATTAGAAGTATTTTATATAATTCGGATAAACAGGAAGCGCTGATTGCTGCAGGGGGAGCCATCACTGTTCATAGTAATGCAATTGATGAATACAATGAATGCCTTTTGAAAGCTAATACCAATTTACAACTATTGGGAATTGATCTTTCTGAAATTAATTTGCAAAGCGCATGAGTCAGACAATAACTATAGAACAACATTTTAACAATGCTATGAGGAAGTTTAAGTCCTCTAAACTATTGCTTGCAGTTTCTGGCGGTGTTGACTCCATGGTTTTATTGCATCTACTAAAAAAATCAGGATGTAATTTTGAAGTAGCGCATTGCAATTTTAATCTTCGCGGGGAAGAGAGTGAAAAAGATTATTTATTTGTAAAAAAATCGTGCTTGCATTACGATGTTAATTTTAACGGGAACAAATTTGAAACTACACTATTCGCGAAAGAAAATGGCTTATCTATTCAGATGGCGGCCCGCGAGTTGCGTTATAAATGGTTTAAAGAAATCATTGAAACAAAAAAGCTACAATACTTAGCAACGGCACATCATCAAAATGATCAAACAGAAACAGTTTTATTAAATATTCTTAGAGGTAAAGGAAATTTTTCATGGGAAGGCATGAGCATTTTTAATAACTCGATTATAAGGCCTTTATTAAACGTTTCAAAAAAAGAACTGCTTGCTTACGCGAAGGAAAATAAAATTGAATGGAGAGAAGATAGTAGCAATGAAAAATCGGATTACCAGCGAAATTATATTCGCAACACCATTATTCCTGCGTTAGAAAAACAGTTTCCATCAGCAGAAAACAACTTATTGCAGTTTGCAGCCATTAATAAATATAACAACACTATTCTTCGACAATTTATTAATGAAAAAAAACAGCAGCTCTGTGATTTTGAAAATGGAATATTAAAAATCGATAGTGACCTGTTATCAAAAGAAAATGACCCTGCTATTTTGTTGTTTCATTTGATAAATTCTTATGGTTTTAATTTTGAAAATTGCAGTCAAATGATTCAAGCGAAGAATACGTCGGGAAAGAAATTCTATAGTTCATCGTATATCGCATTAATTGACCGAAGCGGCATTTTGATTAAAAAAAGTGAGGTTGTAAATACCCCCTCGTTGCAATTTGAAGAACTTAGTAAGTCCATCACATTCAACCAGCATGAGTTTACGTTTCGCGAAATTATTAATCAAAAGATCGAGTTAAAAACGCATTTAAAGTCTTTGGCATTAATTGACCATAGCAAAATTATTGGGCCTTTCGAATTAAGAACCTATAGAGAGGGCGATTATTTTTATCCATTAGGCATGAAAGGTAAAAAGTTGCTAAGCGATTTTTTTATAGATGAGAAAATTAACGATTTTGATAAAAAACAAATTCCGCTTTTGTGCAACAACCATCAAATAATATGGGTTGCCGGCTATCGATTGGATGAAAGATACAAAGTGACCGATTCAACCAAAAAGATTTTAAGAGTGGATATGAGCACATCCCTTGCCTAAAGTCCGATTACAATTAACAGCTATTTAATAGGCGCATCTTTCGTTGAAAGGTATTTAATCCTTATTTTTGCCCCTCAAACAATAAACTATGCCAAGAGGACCCATTTCACAATTCATGGAAAAGCATTACTTACATTTCAATGCTGCTGCCATGGTAGATGCTGCCAAAGGATATGAGACCCATTTATTAGAGGGCGGTAAAATGATGATTACTTTGGCTGGCGCGATGAGTACAGCTGAATTAGGAATATCATTAGCCGATATGATAAGAGAAGGGAAAGTAGATATTATATCTTGCACAGGAGCAAATCTGGAAGAAGATATTATGAATTTAGTAGCACACTCCCATTACAAGCGAGTGCCTAACTACCGCGATTTAAGTCCGCAAGATGAATGGGAATTGCTGGAAGGTGGTTTTAACCGCGTAACAGATACATGTATTCCAGAAGAAGAGGCTTTTCGCAGAATTCAAAAACATATTTTCAAACAATGGAAAGATGCGCAAGATGCGGGTGAAAGATTCTTGCCTCACGAATATATGTACAAGATGCTTTTAAGCAAAGAAATGGAGCAGTATTATGAAATTGATCCAAAAAATAGCTGGATGATAGCAGCGGCTGAGAGGAACTTACCGATTATTGTTCCTGGTTGGGAAGATAGCACGATGGGAAATATTTTTGCTTCCTATTGCATCAAGGGAATATTAAATCCTTCTACTATGAAGAGTGGTATTGAATACATGACATGGTTAGCAGATTGGTATATTAAAAATTCTGAAGGTAAAGGAGTAGGATTTTTCCAAATTGGTGGTGGTATTGCGGGCGACTTTCCTATTTGTGTAGTTCCAATGTTATATCAAGATATGGAGATGGAAAGTATTCCTTTCTGGAGTTACTTCTGTCAGATTAGTGATTCAACAACAAGTTATGGTTCGTATTCTGGTGCAGTACCGAATGAGAAAATCACGTGGGGTAAATTAGATATTAATACTCCTAAATTTATTGTTGAGTCAGATGCTTCGATCGTTGCTCCATTAATTTTTGCATGGATATTAAAACAATAATTTCAGCGTTATAATAATATCATGTCTGATTCATTAATTATTATACCTACTTACAACGAAAAGGAAAACATCGGAAAGATGTTGGATGCTGTGATGGCGCTTACTTTTTCGTTTGATGTTTTAATAATTGATGACAATTCGAAAGATGGTACGGCAGCTATTGTGAAAGATTATATCAAACAGTTCCCTAACAGAATTCACATTGAAGAAAGAAGTGGAAAATTAGGTTTGGGAACTGCTTATATACACGGATTTAAGTGGGCTTTAAAAAGAGAGTATCAGTATATTTTTGAAATGGATGCTGACTTCTCACATAATCCGTATGATTTAATACGACTGCGCGATGCTTGTACAGAAGGAAATGCAGATCTAAGCATTGGCTCACGATACATAACAGGTGTGAATGTGGTGAACTGGCCGATGGGTCGTGTGATGATGTCGTACTTCGCATCGATGTATGTACGCATTGTAACGGGCATGACTATCCGCGATACAACAGCAGGATTTAAATGTTATAATCGAAAAGTATTAGCATCAATCAACTTTGATAAAATCAAATTTACTGGCTACGCTTTTCAAATTGAAATGAAATTTGCAGCCTGGAAATTAGGATTTAAAATTGTTGAAGTGCCAATTATCTTTACTGACAGAAGCGAAGGGCAATCGAAGATGAGTGGGGGTATTTTTAAAGAAGCTATTTTTGGTGTTTTATCAATCAAGATAAAATCTTGGTTCAGCAGCTATAAGAAAAAGGATTAGGCGCTTGTAGATTTTCTTAGCGTAACAAAACCCGCAACACCCATTAATACAGAAGCAAGTAAAATCACAAACTTAATTGAGGTTTGTAACTCATGATTAGGGAAAGCAAGCATCAAAATAAAAATTGACATTGTAAATCCAATACCACCTAACATTCCTGCACCAGCAATTTTTCTAAAATCGCAACCATCTGGAAGTTTACCTATGCCAGATTTTACGATCATTTTTGTTGAATAATAAATCCCAACTGGTTTTCCAATAATCAAACCTAAGCAAACACCAATTGTTGCTGTGTTTATCCACTCGCTAAAAGAAGAGAACTCGAGCTTCATAGCAGTATTTGCAACAGCAAACAATGGCAATATTAAATAATCAACTGGAATAATAAGGGAATTCTTCAACCGCTCTAACGGCGACCCTATACCGCTATTATCTTTTAATGGGATAAATAATGCGGTTACTACTCCTGCAATTGTTGCGTGAACACCAGAACATAAAATAAAATACCATGCTATTAAAGCCAGAAATAAATAATAGATTATATTTTTAATTTTAAGGAAATTCATTGTTATCATCAAAGAGAATACAACAGCCGCGTAAAGTAAATAATTTAGCATTAATTGATGACTATAAAATATTGCAATTACAATTACAGCTCCCAGATCATCAATAATAGCGAGTGTCATTAAAAACAATTTTAGACCTACTGGGATATTTTTACCTGCCAAACTTAAAATTGCAATAGCAAATGCTATATCAGTTGCCATGGGTATTCCCCATCCATTTGCAGTTGAGCTTTTGAAATTTAATATCAGATAGATTGCTGCTGGCACAACCATTCCACCGATTGCTGCTACCAGCGGAGTAATTGATTTTTTAAATGAGGATAATTCTCCAATGATAAACTCTCTTTTAATTTCCAGTCCCACATGTAAAAAGAAAATTGCCATTAAAAAATCATTAATAACAAAAAGAAGGTTTTCTTGATGACCAGAAAAGGAAAAACGATTTACATTCCAGAAATCAATATACCTTTCTGAAATTGAAGAATTAGATAATATCAATGATAAAATAGTAACTGTAAGTAACAAAATACCAGTAGAGCGAAAATAAGAGCTCCATTTTATAAATGTATTTTTAATTACAGTCATAAGATGCTAGACGAATTTATCACCTCTTTTTAATTTGACATCATTAACAAACTGTCTGATTTGTTGCTCATCTGATTTTTTACAAACCAACAAAATAGAATCGGACTCCACAACAATATAATCATCGAGCCCTTGCAATACAACCAACTTATCTTTTGGCACATTGACAATACAATTCTTAGTATCATAAGCCATGACATTCTTACCTACAATAGCATTATTATTTTCGTCGTGCTTAATATGTTCGTAAAGAGAGCCATAGGTACCTAAGTCGCTCCATCCAAACTCAGCTCCCATTACATACACATTTATTGCCTTTTCCATCACGGCAAAATCAATAGAAATATTTGTTGCCTGATGAAAAGCCTGATGAATAAACGCTGCTTCATTTAAAGTATCGTAAGTGTTTTCTTCTGCTTCAAAAATTGAAAACATTTCAGGAAGATATAATTCAAACGCTTTTAATATTGCATTTACATTCCAAAGAAAAATACCGGCGTTCCAAAGAAACTCTCCTGATTGCAAAAAGAATTTTGCCATTTCAAGATCAGGTTTTTCGGTGAAAGTTTTCACTTTAGAAATTTTATTTTCTGCTATTGATTTATCATCGATAAACTGAATATATCCATAGCCTATGTCTGGCCTGCTTGGCTGAATGCCCAAAGTTAAAAGGACATCGTTGTCACATGTAAAATCTAAACCTTGTTTAATTGCACGAACAAAGGCCTCCTCTTTTAGAATCACATGATCGCTAGGTGCTACAACAATATTTGCGTTAGGATTACGCAATGCAATTTTTTTAGCGGCATACAAAATACATGGTGCTGTATTCTTACGGAATGGCTCTGCTAAAATTTGGTTTTCATTAATTTCTGGCAACTGTTCTTTTACAAGATTTATATAATCAATATTTGTAACGATTATAATATTCTCCTTAGGACAAACATTTAAAAACCGATTGAATGTTTGTTGTAATAATGACTTGCCCGTACCTAGAATGTCCAAAAACTGTTTCGGGTGGGCGTTACGGCTCATAGGCCAAAATCTGCTACCTACGCCGCCTGCCATGATCACGCAATAATTATTTTCCATACTAAAATTTAATTCGCGTATTAAACTAATTAATAATTCAAGTTGTAATTAACTACTTTAATGAAGATAGTGCTTCATGCAAAGTTTTCATCATCATAGGAATATTTTCCTTTTTACAGGTTCCAACTGATAGTCGGTACCATGTTGACTCCTTTGCGGCACCAAATGCTGAGAATGGAACTACCGCCATCTTTGCTTCATTTAAAATAAATTCTGTAATATCATCTGTTGTTGCCAAGACTTTACCTTGTTGCGTTATTTTGCCTTTAATTTCAAATTGTATTGTAAGATAAATTGCAGCCATTGGTTCAATACAATTTACCCCTAAACTCTTCATCGATTGAAATCCTATATAAAACGATTCTAATCGCTCAAACACTTCCTTTTTAAATTCCTCTATGTAACTATTAAAATTAACATGGTCCGCCATAAAACGAGCAGATGCTACTTGTTCTGCTTTGGGCGCCCATGCACCAATATGAGAAAGAATAGATTTCATTTTATCAATGATAGCTGCTGGACCAAACGCCCAACCAACACGAATACCTGTAGCTGCAATTGACTTAGACAATCCATCAACAAAAATAGTATACGGTCTTAATTCAGGGAATAGCGTAACTGGGTCGTAGTGCTTATTTGCGCCAAATGTTAATGCAGAATAAATTTGATCATACATTACATACAATGGTTTATCATTATCGCCTCTTGATTTATTTTCTTCGATTACCAGTTTACAAATTTCACTTAACTGCTCCTTAGACATTACCGTTCCTGTTGGATTTTGTGGAGAGCAAAGGGCCAATAAGCAAGCGCCTTTAATATGCGGGCGAAGATCATCTGCCGTTGGCATAAAATTATTTTCTGGAAAAACTTCAACAGCTATACCATTGGCTTGCATTAAATGGCAATAGTGATTATTATTCCAGCTAGGCACTGGATAAACCACTTTGTCACCTGGATCAACAATAGTTGAATAAATACCATAGATTACCGGTCGAGCACCTCCAGCAATTAACACTTCTTCAGGAGAATAATTTAAATTTTGAAAACGATTGATAAATAAAGAGACTTCTTTCCGTAAATCAAGCATCCCATTTGCAACAGGATAATTAGTGTGCCCTTCGGTATAAGCCTTGATTATTTCATCTCGTAATAATGCAGGTATTGGAAAAATTGCCGGATCAAAATCGCCGATAGTAAGGTTAGCAATTGGCTCTCCTTTTTTAATTAGCTCATTTACCTCATTTGCAAGCTTTATAATTTCAGAGCCAATTAAATGCTCTGCCATATTTGAAACCTTCATTTTTTGCTGTTGTTTTG
>Ga0114967_10002548_pt1 | contig 15228 bp, 14 predicted proteins | sample M_130628_MF_Meta_FD_92639 | JGI IMG/M metagenome (GOLD analysis project Ga0114967, IMG submission 92639) | Freshwater microbial communities from Lake Montjoie, Canada to study carbon cycling - M_130628_MF_MetaG | ecosystem: Environmental > Aquatic > Freshwater > Lake | place: Lake Montjoie... | reverse complement strand
CTCCGTCATCACGGGAGATTTTCCAAAAACTCCGTCATCACGGGAGATTTTCCAAAAACTCCGTCATCACGGGAGATTTTCCAAAAACTCCGTCATCACGGGAGATTTTCCAAAAACTCCGTCATCCTGAACTTGTTTCAGGATCTATCTTTAATTTTAGTGCGATTTCCAGTTAATAGATTTTATATCAATTCCTTCCTGCATCATTTCCCAAAGCGGGCTTAAGTCGCGCAGTTTTTGAACTTTTGTTTTGATCAAATTAATTGCGTAATCAATTTCTTCTTCGGTGGTAAAACGACCAATTCCAAATCTTATGGAAGTATGCGCCAATTCATCTTCAACACCTAAAGAATGCAAAACATATGAAGGTTCAAGCGATGAAGAAGTGCAGGCGGAACCTGATGAAACGGCGAGATCTTTAATTGCCATAATCATTGATTCACCTTCAATTCCTGCGAAAGAGAAATTTAAATTTCCGGGATAACGATGTTCTTTGTCGCCGTTTAAAAAGACCTGCGTTGTTTCCATGATCCCTTGATAAAGCTTGGCGCCGAGTTTTTTTACATGATTAAAATCTTGTTCCATTTCATTTTTAGCAATTTCGGCAGCTTTTCCAAGGCCAACAACCAGTGGAGTTGCGAGAGTTCCAGAGCGAATGCCACGTTCTTGTCCGCCACCGCTGATAATTGATTTAATTCTAACTCGTGGTTTGCGGCGAATATAAAGCGCGCCAACACCTTTTGGGCCGTAGATTTTATGTCCGGAAATGCTCATCAAATCGATGTTCATTGCATCAACATTTAATGGAATTTTACCAAAGGCTTGCGCCGCGTCAGTGTGGAAATAAGCGCCTTTTTTGCGGCATAAAGCGCCGATTTCTTTAATTGGTTGAATAACGCCGATCTCATTATTCACGGTCATGATTGAAACCAAACAGGTTTTATCAGTAATCGCGGCTTCTAATTCTTTTAAATCAACCAAACCATTTTGTTGAACTGGTAAGAATGTAACGCTAAATCCTTCTTGTTCTAGGTCGCGCGCCGAATTGATAATACATTTATGTTCGGTGTAAGTTGTGATAATGTGATTTTTACCAGTCGCGCCGTAAAAATGGGCAACGCCTTTAACCGCAATATTATTTGATTCAGTCGCTCCCGACGTGAAGAAAATTTCTTTTGGATCAGCGCCAATTAAATCGGCCACTTGTTTGCGGGCGATTTCGACTAATTCTTCAGCTTTCCAGCCAAGAGAGTGCGTGCGCGAATGCGGATTGCCATAATCTTCTTTCATGGTTTTTACCATCACGTCAATAACGCGTGGATCCATTGGGGTTGTAGATTGGTAATCGAGATAGATTGGAAGTTTAATAGTCACTTTAATATTTAATTTTTTTATAAAAATCGCTCCAGACTTTGATGAATTTTTCAATTTCATCTTTGGTGTTTTCAATTCCTAAACTTACGCGAATGGCGCTGGTGGAAAAAGCTGGCTCAATGCCCATGGCTTTTAAAATTCTTGATGCGGTTAAAGTGCCAGAAGAACAGGCGGGGCCAGCGCTAACACAAATTCCATTTAAATCGAAATTAATTAATTGAGTTTGGCTATCGACGTTTTTGGTGGCGATGTAACTGGTGTTTGGAAGGCGGGCGATTTCTTGAGAAAAAATCATCACATTTTCATTGGTGATTTTTGTGATTTCGCTTTCTAAAAAGTCGCGCAAATTTTTGACATTTTCGTAAAGACTGATTTTTTTTGCCGCTAATTTACAAGCTTCACCAAATCCTGAAATTCCCGCGATATTCGTGGTTCCAGCGCGTTTAGATTTTTCTTGTTTGCCGCCAAAAATTAATGGTTTTATATCGAAACCTTTTCTCATCAAAAGCGCGCCAACTCCTTGCGGGCCGTTGATTTTATGCGCTGAAATTGAAGCGAAATCAACATTTAATTTTTCTAAATCAACAGCAATTTTTCCAACAGCTTGAACGATGTCGCAATGAAATAATCCGCCTTTTTGGTGAACTAATTTTGCCATTTCTTCAATTGGTTGAATGGCGCCGGTTTCATTATTGGCGAGCATCACGGAAGCGAGGAAGTTTCCGTTCTGATTGGCGATTTTATTTTTGAAATCTTCAATATCGATCAAGCCGTTTTTTAAAGCTTTAACTTCAATAATTTCCTTATTTTCCGGGCGACAATTATAAACGGCGGAATGTTCAAATTCGCAAAAGATTATTTTTTTTACATCAGCGCCAAACATCAACATATTGGTGGCTTCAGTGGAACTACTGGTAAAAATCACTTCGTAATTTTGAGCATTGATTAAATTTTTTAATTCTTGTCTTGCATCTTCAACCAATTTTGTAGCTTTGCGGCCCAATTGGTGACTTGAAGAATTATTCAATGGCAATTGATAAACTTCATTCATTTTAGCCAATGCTTCCGCAGCTAATTTAGTGGTTGAATTGTAGTCGAGATAAATCATTTGCATATGCTGCTAAGTGAAATCGAGTTTAAATATTCGTAAATTTTATTTTCCAAACCAGACCATAAATGATGAGTTTTGCATTTGATATCTTCATTAACGCAGCTTTTTTGGACATTGTTGCAGCGCGTCATTTTTATTGGTTCGCCGATGGCTTTAATAATTTCGGCGACTGTAACTATGTTGCGATTTTTCCCTAAAATATAACCACCGCCCGGACCTTTCACCGATTCAACGATGCCTGATTTTCTGAGACTGGCAAAAATCTGCTCCAAATATGAAAGCGAGATTTTTTGGCGTTTAGAAATTGTAAGCAATGAAACCGGTTGATTGGCTTTGTTGTCGGCAATTTCAATTACCGCCATAACGGCGTAGCGAGCCTTGGTTGTTAAAATCATGATTTTTTTAGGATTTTTTTATACCAAAGGTTGCTAAAAATTAAATAGATCCTGAAACAAGTTCAGGATGACGGCGGCGGGAAGATCTACCAGATTCTGTCATCCTGAACTTGTTTCAGGATCTGTTTAATTTTAAGCAACTAATTTGTATCTCCCACTAATTTAGTAGGACATTTTTAAGGCGCATTAATTTTTTTAAAAAAACTTATAACTGCCGAACTTGATTTTAAAATCCAACTTCCTACTTTGCGCGGCTCGATTTTATTAAGGTCGTGTCAAATGGCTTTTTTACTATTTATTAATCTCTAACCGAAACCTGCGCTGCTCTTGCGCTAACAAAGGTTTCAAACTCCCAAATATATGACACAAAAATCTCAAGAACAGGAAAATTTATTTGCTCAAGAAAATTTTGCTGAGCTTTTCGAAGAATATGAAAAAGACAGTCAAAAACTGACAGAAGGTACTGTTGTAAAGGGCGTAATTGTTGGTATTTCCGACAAAGGTGTTGCAGTAGACATCGGTGCAAAATCAGTTGGTTTCGTTGACATCACCGAGTTCAAAAGAGACGGCGAAGTTGCTGAAGGCGATGTAGTTGACGTTTTCCTTGAACGCTTAGAAAACAAAAGAGGCGAGCTTATTATCAGCCGCGAAAATGCTAGACGTTACAATAACTGGTATTTCTTGAAACATTGTCTTGAAGACAAAACTACCATCGAAGGAAAAATTATCGGCAAAGTTAAAGGCGGTTACGCTGTTGACGTTAACGGCATCACTTGTTTCTTACCAAGAAGCCAAGTTGATACGATGCTACTTTCTGATGACACATTTTTAATTGGCAAAGTTGAAAAATTACAAGTTCTTAAAATCGACGATCTACGCGGCAACGTTGTAGTTTCTAGAAGAGCGATCCTTGAAACCCAACGCAACGTTGAGAAAGAAAAAGTTCTTTCAACTATTAAAGTTGGCGATGCATTGGATGGTATTGTTAAAAACATTACTGATTACGGTGCGTTTATTGACTTCGGTTCATTCGATGGTCTTTTACACTTAACTGACATCTCTTGGTGCAGAGTTCGCCACCCATCGGAAGTTTTAAAAGTTGGTCAAGAAATTAAAGTTCAAGTTATTAAATTTGACGAAGCCACCAAAAGAATTTCTCTTGGTATGAAACAACTCCAACAAAATCCTTGGGAATCAATCGCACAAAGATATCCAGTTGGCGCAGTTGTTAAAGGTAAAGTTACTAACATCACAACTTATGGTGCATTCGTTGAAATCGAATCTGGCATTGAAGGTTTGGTTCACGTTTCTGAAATGAGTTGGTTAAAAAACAACTCAACTCCAAATAAATTCATCAATTCTGGTCAAGAAGTTGAAGTTATGGTTTTGGACATCAATTCGCAAAATCATCGCATTTCTTTAGGCATGAAACAATGCGAGAAAAATCCTTGGCAAGCTTTCTCTGAAAGCCATCAAGTTGGTGATGTAGTTGAAGGTGTAGTTAAAAATTTCACTGAATTTGGTTTGTTCATCGGCTTTGACAGCGGTGTTGACGGATTAGTTCACGTTTCTGACATTTCATCTGAAGGTACAACTGAAGAAATTTTGAAAAAATTCAAAAAAGATGAAAAAATCAAAGTTATGGTTCTTGGTTCAAACTATGAAAAAGAACGCATTTCTCTTGGTATCAGACAATTGGGCAGCACAACTTTCAAAGATGAGCTAAATAAAATCGAAGCTGGTTTGATTGTTTCTTGCTTAGTTATCAATGTTAAAAAAGACTTCTTGGAAGTTGAACTTGACAGCGGTCTGAAAGCAATCATCAAAAGATTAGATCTTTCAAACAACAAACAAGAACAAAGAACTGAAAGATACGAAGTCGGCGATAGAATCGAAGCTAAAGTTATGTTGTTTAATAAAGTTAGCGGCAAATTACTTCTTTCAATCAAAGACATGGAAACTGATGAGCAAGAAGCCCACCTTTATTCTGCAAATGACAGTGGCAACACAATCGGCAGCATTCATGGTGATGTGTTAGAATCGCTTTCAGTTAGTAAAGAATCTAAAGAATAATCTTCATGTCTGACAATCTTGCGGCCTTAATTTACTTGAAAGGCAAGGTTCATAAATGGAAAAATATCGCGCTCTTATTGGCGGTTCTTTCTGTTCTCCTTGTCGGAAAGTCAATGTTTGGCAGCAAGTTGTCGGGCGATGGCTTTGAAGGAGGCGATTACATTGCCAGCATCAAAATTAATGGTGTGATAATGGAAGATGATTATCGCAGCAAAATTCTAAAAGAAATCGCCGAAGAAAATTCGGTTAAAGCTGTAATTGTAAATATCGACAGCCCAGGTGGTGGAATTGTCGGCAGCGAAATTTTATTTAATGATTTAAGAGAAATCTCAGTAAAAAAACCAATTGTGGTTGTGATGGGTTCGGTTGCTGCTTCTGGCGGATATATGGCCGCAGTCGCCGCAGATTATATTATTGCTCATAATGGCACTTTGACTGGTTCAATTGGTGTTTTAATGGAATCTCCAGAAGTTACCGAATTGGCAAATAAAATCGGTGTAAAATTTAATACTTATAAATCTTCACCGCTTAAAGGCAGTCCTTCGCCTTTTGAAAAACCAAATCCAGCAGTTGACCTTGTTATCAAAGAATCAATTGCTGATTCCTTTGAATTTTTCAAAGACTTAATTCAAGAAAGAAGAGGCGATAAAATTAAAAAAACTAGTAGAACAGTTTTTGATGGCCGCATTTTCACTGGAAGACAAGCTTTAGAAGCGGGATTAATTGATGAAATCGGTGGCACAAAAGAAGCTTTAACTTATTTGCAAAACAATAAAATCGATACTAAAAAACTTTCAGTTCATGAAGTTGAAATTGAAGAAAAAGATGAAAAATTCTTTGACAAGTTTTTCGGATTTTTACCATTTTTTGACGGCGTAAATTCTAATAGTTCAAGCCATCAAATTATGGCAATACTGCGTTAAAATTATCGCTTACGAAGACGTTGCTACTAGTTATAAAACATTTGGTAATTATACCTTGATTCACAAAAAAACTCGATGTCAACCCTGAGTTTGTCGAAGAGTGATTCTAAGATCGAAGCCTTAAATCACCCTTCGACAAGCTCAGGGTGACTTCTATTGTGTCTTAAGGGATAATCACAAACATTTTGTAATCACAAACATTTTGTAGTTTACTACTTACGAAGAGGTCGCTACTAGTTAGAAACATTTGCTAATTATACCTTGATTCACAAAAAAACTCGATGTCAACCCTGAGCTTGTCGAAGGGTGATTCTAAGATCGAAGCCTTAAATCACCCTTCGACAAGCTCAGGGTGACATCTATTTTGTCTTAAGGGATAATCACCAAACATTTTGTAGTTTACTATTTGCTATTTAAATTCCGATAATTAGCTTGCCGCCCCTCTAAGCTTGTTTCAAAGCTTTATATCTTGGTTTTATCCTAAAACTTTTATATCAACCAATCTTAATTTTTATGACTAACAACAACGAGATTTTTGACAGAGTTAAAAAAATCATTATCAACCATTTAGGTGCTGAAGATGCGAAAGTTATCGAAGCCGCAAACTTTATCGATGATTTGGGTGCTGACAGCTTGGATCAAGTTGAATTAGTTATGGCTTTCGAAGAAGAATTCGGAATTGAAATTCCTGACGAAGCTGCTGAAAAAATCACTACTGTTGGAAGCGCAGTTAAATATATTTCTGAAAACATGTAATTTTTGCTTTCGCAAGTAGAATAAAAAGCCTCTGGAGCTAATGCTTCAGAGGCTTTTTTGTTATAAGTCTCGAGCAAAGACCGTTAGACCATCATCGAGATGTTGGCTCGATGACCTAAAGATTTTTTATAAATATTTAATTGGATCTGAAGTGTTAGCCGATTTAAATCCGTCTAGCCGCAGACTACAAGAATCACAATGCCCACAAGCATAAGTTTCACCACTTTTAATTATCGGATCATAGCAAGAATGTGTTTTAGAGAAATCAACTCCCAAACTAATCCCTTTCTCAATAATTTCTTTTTTACCCATCATCATTAAAGGCGCTTGAATCTTAAAGCGTCCTTGATTTTCAACGCCAGCAGCAGTTGCTAAATTGGCCAACTTCTCGAATGTTGCGATAAATTCCGGTCGGCAATCGGGATAACCGCTATAATCTACAGCATTCACGCCGATAAAAATATCGAATGCGCCCACAGTTTCTGCGTAGGCGAGGGCGTAAGATAAAAATATTGTATTACGCGCAGGAACATAAGTTATTGGAATTACATTATGCGCTGAGATTTCCTGATCTTTTGGTACTTCAATTTCATCAGTTAAAGCTGAGTGACCAAAAATACGTAAATCAATCTTGGCGATTTTATGTTCTTTGGCACCCAACTCTTTGGCGATTTTGTTCGCAGACTCTAATTCAATTTTATGTCTTTGGCCGTAAGCAAAACTTAAAGCGTAAGTTTCAAATCCGGCATTTTTGGCAATTGCTAAAACGGTTGTAGAGTCAAGTCCGCCACTAAGAAGTACGATGGCTTTTTTCATGAAAATTTTATGTAATAAATTGACTAACGAATTTATGAACTTTATTTTCCCTTCCGCTTTGCAAGCAAGTAGAATTCTTGTTTTGCTATTATTTTTTGGGGGTGGTTAGCTCAGTTGGTTAGAGTGCTACGTTGACATCGTAGAGGTCGGAAGTTCGAGTCTTCTACCACCCACCAGGCTTCGCTGAAGCTACGCCTGGCAGGCCAGGGTTTTTGGTTTTTTTTTGATCTACTTGTGAATTTTTCTTGCCAAAGATTTTTGATTTATCAGCTTTGGTTTATATCGTTAATAATTTAACAAAATTTTATAATGTCGAAATCAGTTGTTCCTCATGGAGAAATTACATCAGATATTACCGATCCTTCTGATGTTGTTGCTAACGTTACGGATAATACGATTAAAAATGTCGGGAAAATTAATGATCTAATGCGGTTTGATTCGGAAAAAGCAGCAAGTGCTTTTGCGGCTATCAGTGGAATTTTAAAGGGTGCGGGAACTAATGAAGAAAAAAGGAATCTGATCGCGGCAGAACAAGTCAAGGTTGAAGATGATACCACGTTGCAGGTATTCGCCAATATGGCTATAGGCATACTTGGATCTTCGAAAGAAGGAGTTGTAGACGAAAAAGGAACACCGGGAATTGAGAAATTAAGTGAAGCATTCGCTTTTTTAGGTAATAAAATCGATGATAAAAATGATCTCGATAAAGATAAGCGTATTGAAAATATGGCAGAAGCTTATGCCAGTTTAATGAATGATGAAGATCTTAATGATGATACTAAAAAATCTATTGAAACTGCTTTCAAGGAAAACCCAGATATTGCCAAGATACAAGAAGCGCTAGAAAATAAAGACCAACAAGAATTAGAAGAGGTGGAAAAAACTACTCCTACCGAGGATTTAAAAAACCCTTTTATTTATGATGGTAAGAATTGGGAAGATTTTAAAAGTAAGGCTATTTACGGCGCTAAAGGCGCGATCGCTATCGGATTGCTCTTTGCTCCTGGAGGAATTTTTTTAGCACCGCTATTTCTTTACGCTACTAAAAATTTCGGTCGTAATCCTAATGAAATAGATAGGGAGCAGAAAGAGGCGGAGGAAGCGGCATTAAAATCAGAAGAAGCTTTACAATTTTTGAATGCCTTCAAAGATTATTTGCCAGATCCAGAAGAGGTAAAGCAAAAAGAAGGCTTAAAATCAAATGGTAATGACTCTAATCAACCCCAGCTAATACAGAGAAAGCCAGTTGATGAGATAACAACTACTGGAAATAAGGCCGAAGAATTTGTTAAAAAAGAAGGTGATTCTTTAACAAAAACCGGGGAAACTCTAAAAGTAAATCAAGAAAGTTTAAATAGAGTTGCCACAACTGTGGTTGATGAAGCTACTAAGGCAGCTCTTGCCAGAATTGTTGGAGGTCTAAGCGGAACAAATTTGGAAGAGAATAAAGGAAATGAAACTACTGGTCACGGAGTAACTACGCCACAAGTTGGTGGCGGCGGAGTTGTAAAAGGTGCTTAATGTTCGTCTAATTTCAACGCCGCTAAAAATGCGCTTTGTGGAATTTCTACATTTCCAATTTCGCGCATTTTCTTCTTACCTTTTTTCTGCTTATCTAAAAGTTTTCTCTTCCTAGAAATATCGCCGCCGTAGCATTTAGCTGTCACGTCTTTACGCATTGCCGTCACAGTTTCACGCGCAATAATTTTCCCGCCAATCGCCGCTTGAATTGCGATATTAAACATTTGTTTTGGAATAAGTTCTTTTAACTTGGCGCAAATCGCGCGTCCACGGCTTTCAGAGCGAGTTTTATGAGTAATAAATGACAATGCGTCAACTGGTTCGGAATTAACCATAATTGTTAATTTTACTAAATTGCTTTCCTCGTAACCATCCATTTGCCAATCAAAGCTGGCGTAGCCGCGCGAGCAAGATTTCAGGCGGTCGTAAAAATCATAAACAATTTCATTTAGTGGAAGTCGATAAACCAACATGGCGCGATCTCCGACGTAACTTAACTCTTTTTGAACGCCGCGTTTTTGGGTGCATAATTCTAAAACTGATCCCAAATATTGATCGGGAGTCATTATTGTAGCCTTAATCCACGGCTCTTCCATAAATTCAATTTTAGTTGGATCGGGCATTTCAGCTGGCGAATGAACGTGAATTGTCGATCCGTCGCGCAGACGAATATTGTAAATTACTGAAGGCGCGGTGGTGATTAAATCTAAATCAAATTCGCGCTCCAATCTTTCTTGGATAATTTCTAAATGTAAAAGTCCCAAAAAGCCGCAGCGAAAGCCAAATCCCAAGGCGTTGGAAGTTTCGGCTTCATATTCAAAACTGGCATCATTTAAGTGTAATTTTCCTAAAGCATCGCGGAATTTTTCAAAATCAGAAGCGTCAATTGGATAAATTCCGCAAAAAACCACAGGTTGATTTTGTTTAAAACCGGGAAGCAAAGTGGCATTTTCATTGCTTGAAAGCACGATTGTATCACCAACTTTACAATCAGAAACTTGTTTGATTTGAGCGTTAATAAATCCAACTTCGCCAGCTTTTAAATCATCGCAGAAATGTTTTTTCGGAGTGAAAAATCCGACAGAATCAACTTGATAAGTGGCATTTGCCGCGATCATTTTTATTTTTTGACCCTTCTTAATTGAACCATCAATAACCCGCACCAATATTATCACGCCAAGATATGGATCATACCAACTATCAATCAAAAGTGCTTTGAAATCGCCATCAGGATTTCCTTTTGGAGCTGGCAATTTTTTTACCACCGCTTCTAAAGTTTCGTGAATTCCAACGCCGGTTTTGGCGGAAACTAAAATTGCTTCCGAGGTGTCAATTCCAATTACTTCTTCAATTTGTTTTTTAACGCTTTCAGGATCGGACGCGGGCAAATCAATTTTGTTTAAAACATGCACAATTTCATGATTATTATCCATCGCCTGATAAACATTGGCCAAAGTTTGCGCTTCAACACCTTGCGTTGAATCGACCACCAAAATTGAACCTTCGCACGCCGCCAAACAACGACTCACTTCATAAGCAAAATCAACGTGGCCGGGCGTGTCCATCAAATTTAACATGTAAGTTTTGCCGTCGTCAGCTTTGTAAGAAAGGCGCACGGTTTGGGCTTTAATCGTGATGCCGCGCTCTTTTTCAATATCCATCGAATCGAGAATTTGCGCCGTCATATCGCGATCAGCAATCGCGCCGCATTCTTGAATTAGGCGATCAGAAAGCGTTGATTTTCCGTGGTCGATATGTGCAACAATTGAAAAGTTGCGAATGTGTGAAAGTGAGGTCATTATTTTTTAACTTTTTAAAAATTTTTTTAAAGTCGACTTTAATTTTTTTAGAGATTCATTTTCGCTTTCAAGATTTAGAAAAAATTTTTCTGAATTTTCTGGAAATTCTTCTCTCTTTTTTCGATTTCGATAGCTTTCAATAGCATTTGAAATTCCTCTATTGCCGCCAGTTGCCGAATAAAGGTAACTTATCATTTTTAATTTTGGCAAATAGAGCTTGTTATATTCCTCAATTTTTTCGATTTCTCCGCCAAATTTACTAACGCAAGAAATGAATTTATCTTGCTGATTTTCAGAAATTATCTCGAGCAAAAATTGCTCTAAAAAACCAGAATTTTGATTGTCTGGCAATATGTAAAATTCAAATTTTCGTGCTGGATATTTCTCTTTTAATTTTGCTTGAAGATCGGTCAAAGAATCTTTGCGACTATTAAAATCTGCGTCAGCGTCGCATATTAAAATCACTGATTCAAAGTTATATTCTTCAAATTCAGATCTGTTAAAAATCTCGTCAATTTGTTGTAATTTTAATATTTTTTCTACTCCTCCGCCGCTTGGAAAAGTTACTTTAAAATTTTTTTGATTTTCAAAAAATTTAGAACCCAATAATTCTTCAAAAAAAAGCTTATCGTCCTTGCCTTCAACTATTATTAATTTCATCTAACCTCCGAACCGCTTTCTATTGAATAAGCAGCTAATTCAGAGTCATATTCAACAACGCCTTTAATTTTTGAGATTCTATATAATTCTATCAGGTTTTGATCGTCAGTTTCTTTGGCGCAATTTTCAAGCGCCTCAATCGCCTCGTAAGAATGAGTTGTGGCAAAAATTTGCACGTCAAATTCTTTTGCGGCGGCAATTGTCAAATCCCAAAATAATTTTTGCGAAGTGTGGTGAATTCCGTTTTCGATTTCGTCAATTAGCAAAACGCCGTTTTTGCAAAATGGAATTGAACATAAAATGCTAAATATTTTTTTGGCTCCGTCGCCCAAAAGCCCAAAAGGCAGCGCGTGTTTTTTGCCGTCGATTTCAATCACAACTTCAATTGAGCCTTTATTATCAAATCTAAATTCACGAATTTTATCATCGATTTTTTGCATCAGATTAAGCAATTTTTCGGCAAATTCACTGTCTCTGATTTTTTCAAATCTTGCGCCAAGCGATAAATCATTTGCAACGCTAGCAAGGTGAAAAAATATTTTGAAAGTTGGGTAATTAATTTTTGAATCTTTAGCTATTTTTGCTTGTGAATCACTAAAACCGTTTTGATTAATATCGGCGCAATCCGGAACTTCTTTTAATTTTGGAATTCCGGTAGAAAAATAACTTTTTTCAGAGTTGTTTTTGAGGTTCTCATCGACAGAAGAAATATAAAAAAAATCGCTATTTTCGTGAGTTTGATTTTGTGATTTTTCAATAAATTCAAAAGCTTCTTGGCTTTGATTTAGCTTTTCTGACGAGAAAAAATAAGGTTTTAAAATTACCGTTCTTTTGAGTTTTAAATTTTCAAACTCGCTTTCAACTTCAATTGAAGTGTTTTGGCTTTGATTGCCGTTATTTTTTAAAAAACCAAATATTGCCGACCAAGTTGGCGAAGCGAATTGTTGAATTTGAATTTGAGGTTTATTTTGTTGTGGTTCCTGTTGCGGTTGTGATGTTTGTCTGATCACTTGATTCATTGGCAAACCTCTTCCTCTGTAAAGCTCGTAAAGCGAATTGGAATAAGGTTTTAAAGCCAAAAACAAAGCTTCCAAAACGCTAGTTTTGCCGCCGCTATTTTTGCCAACAAAAATATTTATTTTTTTGAAATTAGAGATTTCTAATTTATCAAAACCGCGAAAGTTTTTTATTATGATTTTTTCTAACATTTTTTAGATTTTTTTGAGAGCCTGTTTTTGAAATATTCCTTTGCATTTGATTGATTGCAAGCCGTTCTAGGAATTTTAAAATTAAGAGCTAGATTTTAAATCCTAATTTCTAATTCTTAATTTTAAAATTCTTAAATTTACAAAATGTCGGATCATAAACTCCAGCCCGTTCGCGGCACCAAAGATTTATTTGGTGATGAGATCAAAATTTTTAATCACATCGTTGCAACCGCAAGAAAGAAAAGTGAATTTTTTGGTTTTGAAGAATTACAAACGCCGATTTTTGAATTTAGCGAAGTCTTTGAACGCAATTTGGGCGAGGCTTCCGACATTGTTGCTAAAGAAGTTTATAAATTTTTAGATCGCTCCGATAATTTTTTAACACTGCGTCCTGAATTCACCGCTGGCGTGGTTCGCGCTTTAGTTTCAAATGGTGAATTACAACAAGTTTTGCCGCGCAAGTTTTTTTCTTTTGGCCCAATTTTTAGATATGACCGCCCGCAAAAAGGTCGTCAGCGTCAGTTTCATCAAATTAATTTTGAAGTTTTTGGGGAAGAAAATTATTTCTGCGACGTTGAATCGATAATGCTTGCCAGCGCAATTTTAAAGGATTTGGGAGTTTTAGATAAAACAACTCTCGAAATAAATTCTCTTGGTTGCACTCAAACTAAAGCCAATTACGAAGTGGCTTTAAGCGAATATTTTACCAAATTTAAAAATGATTTGTCGCGCGATTCGCAACATCGTTTAGAAAAAAATCCGCTGCGGATTCTTGATTCTAAAGACTTACAAGACATTGAGATTTTGCAAGATGCGCCAGAAATTTCGCGATTTTTTTCTGATGAAGCAAAATTTCGTTTTGATGCAATTTTAAATTTATTAACAAAATTCGGCGTGAAACATCGCGTCAATCAACGTTTGGTGCGTGGTTTGGATTATTACACTTCAACCGTTTTTGAATTTGTAATGTCGCATGAAGGTGCGCAAAACACGGTTTTAGCTGGTGGTCGTTACGATAATTTAGTTGAAAAAATGAGTGGCAAAAAAGTGCCAGCAATTGGCTTTGCTGCTGGAATTGAGCGCTTGATGTTATTGGCAAAACTTGAAGTAGAAAAAGTGCGTCCGTTGGCAATTAATTACATTTCTGAAAATGAAAAAACCTGTGCTTTTGAAGTTGCTCAAAAGCTTCGCAACGCTGGTTTTGTAACTGAATTTATTTATGATGGAAATTTCAAAAAACAAATGAAGCGCGCTTCGCAAAATAATTCACGCTTTGTTATAATTATCGGGGAAAGCGAAATGAAAAATGGGGAAGTTTCTGTAAAAGATTTTGACAACTCCAAAGAACAAAAAGTAAAACAGGAATTATTAATCCATTATCTTGAAGGAAAGTCATAAACTAGTGTTCACGCAACTTCTTCAATTCAAAAACTTTGCCAAGAATTTTCGCTTTTTCGCGCCTTTTTCGCTTGTCTGTTTTTTGGTATTTTTAGGTTTGGTAATTCCTGCGATTATAAATTCACCGCTTGATTACCAACAAAGCAACGCGGTGAAAATTATGTATGTACATGTTCCAGCAGCTTGGATGGCGTTGATAATTTACAGTTTGATGGCGATTTTCAACATTTCTGGATTCATTTGGAAAAACCCATTTTTTTATTTAATTGCTAAATCAATCGCTCCAATTGGTTGTGTATTTACATTTGTAACATTGATTACGGGCAGCATTTGGGGTAAGCCAATTTGGGGAACTTGGTGGGTTTGGGATGCGCGACTTACTTCGGTTTTAATTTTATTTTTTTTATATCTCGGCTACATCATTTTACTCGATTCATTTGATGATCGCGAAAAGGGCGAAAGAATTGCTGCCATAATTTCGATAATTGGCTTTGTAAATGTGCCGATAATTAAATTTTCCGTAGAATATTGGAATTCATTGCATCAGCCCGCAAGCATTATCAGAAGCGGTGGCGTCGCGGTTGATACAGCGATGTTGCAACCTTTGCTTTTGATGTTTGGAACTTATTTTTCTTATTTTGTTTTTCTGTCTTTGTTAAAAGTAAAAACAGAAATTATGCTTAAAAAATCCCCAAAAAATTTTTAATTTATGACTTACGTCGTTACCGATAATTGTGTACGCTGTAAATACACTGACTGCGTTTCAGTTTGTCCGGTTGATTGCTTTTACGAAGGTGAAAATATGCTGGTAATTGATCCCGAAGCTTGCATTGATTGTGGCGTTTGCGTGCCTGAATGTCCGGCGGAAGCGATTTTTCCCGAAAGCTCGCAACTCGTTGAATGGGTTGATATCAACCGCAAATACGCCAAAGAATGGCCGGTAATTACCAAGCGTAAAAATCCACTTCCAGAAGCAAAAGAATTTGATGGCATGAAAGATAAATTCAAAAAATTCTTCGATCCACGACCTCCTAAAAACTCTGAAAAATAAAATTTAAAATGATCGATTTATCTAAAAATAAAAAAGCTCTTTTGCAGTTGCCAAAACCTAAAGCGGTGATTTTCGACTGGGATAATACTTTGGTTGATACATGGCCGCTAATCCACGAAGCAATTGATAAAACAATGGTGGCG
>Ga0114967_10002546_pt1 | contig 15239 bp, 13 predicted proteins | sample M_130628_MF_Meta_FD_92639 | JGI IMG/M metagenome (GOLD analysis project Ga0114967, IMG submission 92639) | Freshwater microbial communities from Lake Montjoie, Canada to study carbon cycling - M_130628_MF_MetaG | ecosystem: Environmental > Aquatic > Freshwater > Lake | place: Lake Montjoie... | reverse complement strand
TGGTGGCTGGAGTTTTTGTGACACGCTCTGGAAAAACAGTGACGACGCAATGACTAAGTTTGGATATATATCATTTTATTATACGGATCCGGACATAAATACAAGCTTCGATTTACCAATACCATTCTTTTGGAGTGGCTTGTCCTCCGATCACCGTATTTTGACGGCCAGATACAAGTTCAACTTTCAAGAAGTTTCCGTTGGAAATGATCAGAAGGACTTAGCTAGTATCAACATCGAGCGAGTAGATATTGGCCCGTATATAGACGGTAGTACAACTGTCAAGGAGGAACTTCGTAGAAAACTGCAATTGGACCCTGGCTGGGGTTCTGATTGGCAGATACCTGACTCTTGGCAGTCTGAGTTTGAGCTCTGGGCCACTAGTATTGATCCTGTGTCACGATACCCCGCGTTCGGAGTTTTTGTTTTTCAATGGGGGGACAGAAATCTTTATGGTATAGCTCTCCGCCAGATATATGTTTTTCAGTACGAGTATACGCAAGTTGAGGGTGTTTGGATGAGGAGGGCTCTTATCCGGAGGACGATGAATCTTTTTGGTGCATATATTGTAGAAAACGGGATGCAAGTATGGCATAACTTCGCAATGGATCGGATTCAGCAACAGCATGTCGGTGCTTTGAATAGAGTTGCGCAGGCATTCTATTTGGGGTTTGCACGGCAATTAATATTGAACGGCCAGATGGGCCCTGAGCTGATACCCCAACAATGGCCTGCAGTAAGGTTGATGCCTGCTTTCAACGTCGCTCGTCCTGGCTGGAACGCTGCATTAAATCGACAACAGAATATAGCTGCATTAATCAATGCAGTTTTAAATCAGGTGAGGGGCGGGGTAGGTGGCGCGCAGCTTCTTATTGGGATGGCGAACATGGCAGGTGCGATGCTTGAACTTGCGAACGATGAAGGGAACTGGCCCCAAAACGTTGGGGTTGTGGCTATGAGAGGCCAAGTGGCCAGGATTGACGGCCAGGCAGTATTCGATCAACAACCTGTGATCAACGGCGTTCAGTGGAATGGAGGGCCTCGCCCTGTCAATTTTTCGCCTGTGAATCCTATTAACCCCGCTTTAAATAATTTTTGGCTGGACGCGGTACCGCCGCCACAAGGGAATGGCCCAAACCCAGTCCCCCAAGGTTTACTGCCATACCCGCAGGGTGCGGGTGCGGGTGCGGGTGCGGGTGTAGGTATCGGTAATCCACCAAATGTGACAGATGGAAATATCTTTCCTTTTGTAACTCCGCCAAATGTATGTTATCCGGATGGTGTAAACCTATTGCTATTCACCGCTCAATTTATAGACTTTGTGACGGGAAGTAACGATACCGGCGGACTGGACGCTGCCTTATTGATGTCAATTATCGATTGATGCAGTCGTACAAAATTTTTTCCACCGTTCCGGGTCCCAGGACGAGATTAAATTTCTGATCGAGGTTTAATTATTTAATGGGTTTATATTAATTTTAAACAAGGAGCATTCTTATTTTAAAGCTATATTTTTAAGTCGTTATCCTATTTCAATTTACTGTCAGTTCGTGTATTTATTATTTAATTTATCAGGGAATATATTTTATGAAAAACTTTATCCGTAAATCTTTGGTGGTTGCTTTGATCGCTTTGCCAATGTTTAGCCATGCTGCAATTCGTGATTGTGGCGGGGGTACTATTAAATCAATTGAAGAAAATTATTTAAATCGAGGTTTTACTGGTTTTAAAGTTGTTTCCGGCACTACCCATCCAATTAATCAGTCGCACAATGGGCGCATGCTGTTAAGTACAAATATACAAGAAGGTATACCCCTTGTAGCTTTTGAAAAAGCTAAACTGATGCGCGTTACGCTATTGTCTGCATTTCATGCCGGTAATTATGTGAGGTTTAAATCTGACACTACCATCAGTCCATATTGCTGGGACGTTACGGAAGTACAGGTTTGCAGGGACGAAGCTTCTTGCGACTGAGGGCGGGTAAACCAGTTGTGCGCCAACGCGGCTTCACTCTTTTAGAACTCTTGGTGGTAATGGTCATCATCGGTTTGCTGTCTGCTTTTGTGGCCCCCAAGGTCTTCGGGCAGATTGGCAAGTCTGAGACCAAGATTGCCAAGGCGCAGATTGAAGCCATTGTTAAAGGCCTGGAGCAGTACCGCATAGACGCCGGGCGCTACCCCAGCGCAGACCAGGGGCTGGCTGCGCTGATGGTGGCCCCGGCGGGTGAGGCCAAGTGGGCTGGGCCGTACATGGCCAAGGCCTTGCCCCAAGATCCTTGGGGCAGGCCTTACCTGTACCGGGTGCCGGGGGAACATGGGGACTGCGATGTCTATTCCCTGGGCCGGGATGGGCAGCCTGGGGGTGAGGGGGACGATGCTGACGTCAACAGTTGGTGATTTTGTTTGTCTTTTGCCCACTCTCTCCCCCAACCCCTCTCTCGCCCAGCGGGCGAGAGAGGGGGGCCAACATCCACATTTGGTTTCTTCGCGCCGGCTAGCCTTCTACTCACGTGGCGCTCCGTCGGACATGCACAAGAACATGCGGCCAGCCAGCACTACCAAGCAGTAGCCAGTGGTGCCCTAGCCGAAGCGACGAAACCAAATGTGGCTGTTCGCTCCCCCTCTCCTCCCCGCTGGGGAGGAGAGGGGGCTGGGGGGTGTGGCGGGGCAAGAACCCCGCCGGGGTGGAAAGGGGGCCGGGGGGATAGGGGAGGAAATGCCCCGCACACGGGCAAAGAATTGTTAGGAATAAAAGGTTCGAATGGCATTTAAGTTTCCGCTACGTTTGTTCAGCCACGAGCTGTCAGTTTTGTTGGCCGCAGGCATCGCCCTGCTAGAAGCCGTACAAACCCTGGCCGAGAAAGAAGAACAAGCCCTGGTAGCCCAGTCACTGCACAGCGTGGTGGACGGACTCAACCAGGGCTTGGCCTTTTCTGCAACTCTGGCAGCCCAGCCGCAGTGTTTTGACACCTTGTTTGTGACGGTGGTGGCCTCTGCCGAGCGCACCGGCCAGTTGCAACTGGCCCTGGCCGCGCATGCGCGCTACCTGATGTGGGTGCAAGACCTGCAGCGCAAGCTACTCAACGCCGGCATTTACCCCGCCATGCTGCTGGGCGCTGGCACGCTGGTGCTCTTGTTTTTGCTGGTGTTTGTGGTTCCGCGCTTTGCCGGGCTGCTAGAAGGCACGGGCCGGGCGCTGCCTGCGGCGTCGCAGGCTTTGATCAACCTGGGGCAATTTACCGGCGCGCACGGCTGGCTTACCGTGGCGGTGGGCTTGGGGCTGCTGGCCCTGCCGGTGCTGGTGCTGCAGCGCCCGGCGGTGCGCGCTGCGGTGCTGGTGCGGCTGTGGCTGCTGCCGGTGCTGGGCGCCAAGCTGCGCTTGCTGGCCTTGGCGCGCTTGTACCGCACGCTGGGCATGCTGCTGGGCGCAGGCGTGCCGCTGGTGCCAGCCCTGGCCACCACGCAAATGGCTGTGGCGACGGCTTTGCAGCCGGGGGTGGCGCAGGCTTGCGAGGCGGTGCGCACCGGCGTGCGGCTGTCTAGCGCGCTAGAGGCGGCGGCGCTGACCACACCGGTAGCCCTGCGCATGGTGCGCGTGGGTGAGCGCAGCGGACAGTTGGGCACCATGCTGGAGCAAGCCGCAGCCTTTTACGACGAAGAGCTCAGCCGCCTGGCCGAGGTGGTGACCAGCCTCATTAACCCGGTGCTGATGCTGGCGATGGGCTTGCTCATAGGCGGGGTGGTGGTGCTGATGTACATGCCCATATTCCAGTTGGTGGAGCAGTTGCAATGAACGCGCTTGCAGCCCACGTTTTGCCCGCGCAAATGCCCGTGGTGTTTGATGGGTTGCCAGCCGAGGGCGCGCCCTGGGCTTTTGCGTTTGAGCTGTGGCCCCTGGCCCAGGCGCAGCGCTGGCAGGTGCTGCTGCTGCGCGGCACGCCGGGCTCTTACTTGGCGGTGGCGGCGTGCGCGCTGGGCAATGTGCTGCTGGAGCGGCTGGAGGCACTGGCTCTGGTGCCGGTGGCCGAGCAGGTGGTAACTGATGCCGACTTCGCCCGCCTGCTACAAGACGGCAGCAAAGACTTTAGAGCCATGGACGCGGTGGCACAGTTTCAGGCCCGAGGGGCAGACGAAGTGGTGCATGAGCTCTCAGCCCTGCAACTCTCGGAGCAGGCCAGCCCGGTGGTGCGTTTGCTGGACTCGCTGCTCTACGACGCTTTGCAAGACGGTGCCAGCGACATTCACCTGGAATGCACCAGCACCGGCCTGGCGCTGCGCTACCGCATCGACGGCGTGCTCTTGGGCCAGCGCCCGGTGGCCGACCCGCTGGTGGCTGAGCAACTGGTCTCGCGCCTCAAAGTCATGGCGGCGCTGGACATTGGCGAGCGGCGCTTGCCGCAAGACGGGCGCTTTGCCCTGCGCCTGCGCGGGCGGGCAATTGACTTTCGCCTGTCCATCATGCCCAGCGTGTTTGGGGAGGACGCGGTGATTCGCGTGCTAGACCGCGCCCAGATCAGCCAAACCCAGGGCGCCATGACGCTCGAAGCCCTGGGCTTCGATGCAGACACCCGCGCCACCATACGCCGCCTGGCCAGCCTGCCCAACGGCATGCTGCTGGTCACCGGCCCCACCGGCAGCGGCAAGACCACCACGCTGTACGCCGCCATTACCGAGGTGAACACCGGGCGCGACAAGATCATCACCATTGAAGACCCGGTGGAATACGAGCTGCCCGGCGTGGTGCAGGTGCCGGTGAATGAGAAGAAGGGCCTGACCTTTGCCCGTGGCCTGCGCTCCATACTGCGCCACGACCCGGACCGGGTGATGGTGGGCGAGATACGCGACAGCGAGACCGCGCAAATTGCGATTCAAGCCGCGCTGACCGGCCACCTGGTGTTTAGCACCCTGCACGCCAACAACGCCATTGACGTGCTGGGCCGCTTTGCCCACATGGGGCTGGACGCGTATGACCTGGTCTCCGCCCTGAACGGCGTAGTGGCCCAGCGCCTGCTGCGCCTGAACTGCACGCACTGTGCCGAGCCGGTGGTGCTGACGGCGCAGCAGCGGGCGCATTACGATTTGCCAGAAACATCGCAAGGCACAGCGCCAGACCGCTTCGCCCGTGGGCGCGGCTGCCCGGCCTGCCGGGGCACGGGCTACCACGGCAGGCACGCGGTGGCAGAGTTGTTTTTGCTGGACGACGAATTGCGCGACCTGATAGCCAGCCGCGCGCCCACCGGGCAGATCAAAGCCGCTGCGCGCGGGCGCGGCATGCGCAGCCTGCGCGAGACTGCCATGGCGCTGGTGCGCGAGGGGCGCACCACCTTGGAGGAGTTGGACCGTGTCACCCTCACCCTTTAGCGCGCCAGGCCTGCGCGCCTTTGGCCACTGGTTGCGCAGTTGGCTGCGGCCCACGGTGGCCTTGTACCTACCCGCCCAGCAGCCCGAGCAGGTGTTTGAGGCCTGGTGCCGTACCCACCCCGGCACGCCGGTGCGCCTGCTTCTGGCCGGGGGCTTGACGCACCAGTGCGTGACGGCTGCGCCCGCTGCGCCTGAACACGGGAACGGCCTTGGCAGTTTGCGCCGATTCACCGGCTTGGGCGGGCACGGCGATGCTGCGGCACGCGCACGGGCTGCGCAAGACTGGGCGCTGCACTACGGCGACGCCGCGCACACCTGGCCGATCACGGCCTGGCGGATCACGGCCTGGCGGATTCGCAGCGGGTCTGGTGCAGGCCAGCACGCCTGCGTTGCACTGCACGGAGCCAGTCTGGCCGCGCTGCGGCGCAGCGCACAGGCCTATGGGGTGCGCTTGCAGTCGGCGGCTCCCTTGTGGGCGGCGCTATTGCCCTGGGCAGCCGCCCGCCAGCCGCAGTGGTGGTGCGCTGGCCCCACCGTCAAGCCAGTGCCTGGCAAAGCCACAGCCACAGCAACAGCCTCGGGCACAGGCGCCGGCGATGCCGCGCCAGCCGCACTGGCCGTGGTGGAGGGCACGCTCTTGACCTGGGTGCAATGTGGCCCCGGTGGCGTGCGCGGGGTATTGCAACGCCGCCTGGCTGGCCCTAGCGCAGAGGCCTTAGAGCAAAAAATGCACAGCCTGCGCGCGCCCCAACAGCGCGTGCTGGTAGTGGGCTTTGGGCTGGACGTGGGCACTGCGTCGCAGGCGCAGCCGGGCCAGAGTGCACCCAGCTGGCAAACGCTCTCACCGCTGGACGCCCCTGCACTGCCGGGGCCCGTGTTGGCCGCTTTGGCACGCTCTTCTGGACGCCGTGCCGCGCGCCGCTGGCCGCAGGCAGACCTGCTGCATCACCCCGGCAGCTTGGGTGCGCTGGGAGTCTGCTTGGCGGTGCTGGCCTGGTTGGGACTGGTGGGGAGCGTTGTGCTGTGGCAGCAAAACCACGCGGCTTACACCCAAGCGCAGCGCCACCATGTGCAGGCCACCGCCAGCCTGCAAAGCGCACGCACAGCGCAGCGCAGCACGCCACAGGCCACAAGCAACGCGGCGGGCGCATTGCGCAGCGCACGGTCAGCCCCAGCCGGGGACGCCTACGCCACTACTCGCCTGCAAGCCCGCAAAGTCATGGCCGGCCTGCACTACGCCTGGGCTGGGCTGCTGCTGCCCATAGAGGCCGCGGCCTCGGACCAGGTGCGTTGGTTAGAGCTGGACTGCAGCACCGAGGGTGGGGCTGGTGGCGGGTCTGGTGTTGGGCCTGGCGGTGGGCCTGGTGGCGGACGCCTGCGCCTGCTGGGCCATGCCAACACCAGCGCTGCGGCACTGGAGGCGGTGCAGACGCTGTCCGCGCAACCGGGTTGGTCGCAAGTGGTGATAAGCAAGATGCAAGCGGCCACGCCGCGCGACCTGCAAGGCGGGGTGCGCTTTGAGCTGACCGCGCTTTACAGCAGCCCGCCGCCTGATCTAGCGGCCCTGTAGCACACCCACAGCAGCGCCATCGCACCCTCATCGCACCCTCACACCAGCCCCACAGCACTACGCCCCTTCATGTTTGCCACCCGCCCTATGCAAAGCCCCGCCGTAAACCCTGTCGCAAACCCTCGCAGCGCTGCGGCATCGCGCGTGCTGACCGGGGGCTGGCCGTATGGGCGCTGGGTGCTGTGGGTCCTGGCGCCGCTGCTGGCAGCGCTGGCCCTGGCCCTGCACGCGCAGCGCAACACCGACGCTGCGCAGGCCCTGGCGCTTGAGACAGCCCAACTCCAGGCCCGCACCGCCCTGGTGATTAAAAATGCCTCCCAAAGCGCCGACATCCAGGGCACGCCACAGGGCTTCAAAGACGAGTTCCCGGCCTACGCGCTGCGGCTGGAGCGACTGCAAGACTTCTTAGCCCGGCTGGCGCAACTCGGGCCCACCACCTCCAACCCCACACCCGCCACCAGCTACCGCCAAACCGCGCTAGGCGACAGCGGCTTGCTGGCCTACCAAGTGAACCTGGCGACCACCACCACGTACAGCGCCTGGCGTGACTTTGTGGACGACGTGCTATGGGTCGACCCGGCGCTCTCGCTCACATCCCTGAGCCTGAACCGCAGCGACGCCAATGCGGCCCAAGTGCGGGTGCAGGCGGTGTTTAGCTTTTACATGCAAGTCCCTGAGCGGGGTTCAAAATCCTCGCCCACTGTGCCACGCGCACCAAGCGCACCTACTGCGCAGCCGGGGCTGCAAACCCGGCAAACGGGCACTGCCCCATGACGCTGTCCCCCACCCTGCGCTGGATGCTGCTGCTAACGGTGGCGGTGAGCGTATTTGAGTTCTTTCAAGGCGACGCGTCTGCGCCGGGGGACGGCACTACGGCGCCTAACGCTGCGGTTGCCAAGCCAACGCGCCCGGCCCAGCCCGCAAACACCGCTAAGCAAGCCGCAGACCCCACTGCGCTGGCAGACGCCGACTGGCCGCTGCGCCTGCCCGACCCGCGCGACAGCGAATGGCCCCGCCAAAGGCTGGCCAGCAGCTACGGCTGGGAGCCAGTGGCAGCGCCCGCGCCCATCGCTTTGGCCAGCAAACCTGTGGCCGTGGTGCTGGCCCCCACGCCCCCACCCCCGGTGCCCCAGGGGCCGCCACCGGTGCCGCCCTTTCCTTACCAGATGGTGGGCCTGCTGGAGCAAGACGGCAGCACCTCGGCCTGGCTGACCAGTGGTGCCAGCAGTACCGGCGCTGGCGGCAGTACGCGCACCGTGGTGCCCGAGCAAGTGCTCGATGGCCGCTGGCGCGTGGGCGCCATCAGCCCGCGCGGCCTGTCCGTAACCTGGCTGGCAACCGGCCAAACCCTTCAAATCAAGTACGCACCATGAACCCGACCCATACCCAACGCATGGCCACGCTGGCTACAGTAGCTGCCTTGTGCCTGGCAGGCTGCAGTAACCTGCCCAAAGAAGCCAGAGAGCTGATGCGCCAAGGCAAGCACGACCAGGCGGTGGCCTTGCTGCAAGACGGCATTCAACAGTCGCCCCAAGACCGCAGCATGCGCCTGGCCCTGGAAAACACAAAAGAAGACAGCCTGAGCCACTGGACCAACCAGGCCGAGCGCGAGATCCAAGCCGGGCGCAGCGAGGCCGCCCGCCAGTGGCTAGAGCGCGCCGACGCCGCGGGCGTACAAAGCCAGCGGGTGGCTCAGCTGCGCCGGCGCCTGGACGGCCTGATTGCCCAAGACACCCGCTTGGCCGAGGCCAAACAGGCCTTTGAGCAAGGCCACTGGGAGCAAGCCGACGCTGCCGTGAGCGCCGTGCTGGCCCAGTCGCCCAACAATGCCACGGCGCGGCAAATTAAACGCAAGCTGCGCGACATGGCAGACAGCAAGGCCGCCACCACACTGGGCGCGGCCTACCAAAAGCCGGTGAACCTGGAGTTTCGCGAAGCCGCGTTTCGCACCGTGATGGACGCGCTGGCCCAGTCCACCGGTGTGAGCTTTGTGTTTGACCCGGACGTCAAATCCGACACCAAACTCACGGTGCAACTCAAAGGTGTGACGATTGACGAGGCCCTCAAAATCATTCTCTCCACCCAGCGCCTGGAGCGCAAAGTGCTTAGTGAGTCCACCTTGCTGATCTACCCCGACAGCCAAGACAAACGCAAGCAGTACCAGGAGTTTGCGGTACGCACCTTTTACCTGGCCAACGCCAACGTGGCGCAGGTGCAAAACCTGGTGCGCACGATTGCCAAAACCAAAGACCTGTACATCGACGAGCGCCTGAACCTGATGGTGGTGCGCGACACGCCTGAGGTGATCAAACTGGTGGAGCGCCTGGTCGAAGCGGCCGATCTGGCTGAGCCCGAGGTGATGCTGGAGGTGGAGATACTGGAAATATCGTCCAGCACGCTCAACACCGTGGGCATTCAGTGGCCCGGCTCCATCAGCTACGGCTTGGCTGGCACGGCCACGCGGATCACCGAGGGCGCAGCCGACTTGACCTATTCCATTGCCAACCCCGGTGCGGTGGCCACGCTCAAGGCCAGCGCCTCCGACATCAACACCCTGGCCAACCCGCGCCTGCGGGTGCGTAACCGCGAAAAAGCCAAGGTGATGATTGGCGACAAGCTGCCGGTGTTTACCACCACGGCGGGCCTGAACACCGGGGTGGCCACCTCGGTGTCGTATCTGGATGTGGGCCTGAAGCTCGAAGTAGAGCCCACCGTGATGCTCGACAGCGACGTGCTCCTCAAAATAGGCCTGGAGGTGAGCTCTGTCACCGGCACGGTGGACAACGGCCAGGGCACCACGGGCTACCAGATTGGCTCGCGCCAGGCCGCCTCCACCCTGCGCCTGCAAGACGGCGAGACGCAAATACTGGCGGGCCTGATGCGCGATGAGGACAACAAGAGAGTCAGCGGCGTGCCCGGACTGAGCAAGCTGCCCGGTTTGGGTCGCTTGTTTGGCGTGCACACCGACGGCGCTGCCAAGACCGAGCTGGTGCTGCTAATTACCCCCCGTGTGATTCGCAATATCGCGCTGCCCGATGCCAGCGCTGCCAACGGGCCTGCGGGCAATGAGATGAACCCCGGTGCGCAGCCCCTGGTAATGAACCCCAAGGCCAGCGCCAAAGTGCCGCTCAATGCAGCGGCGGGCAAAGGCGGGCCCATGGACAACGTGGGCAGCCGAGGCCTGGGGGGGCGTGATACACGCCAGGAGTCGCAGCAGGTACAAAACTACTACCCCCCGCCCAACCCGGCTTCGGCACCTGCGCCAGCAGAGTTTCCGGGCTCGTTCAGCATTGGCACCACGCCTGCGCCTAACCCGAATGCGCCTTCTGCGTCAGGGGTGTCGGCAACGCCCACACCTGGCAAAACCACGCCATGAAACCCCGAGCGCGCGGATTTACGCTGATAGAGATGGTGGCCGTGGTGGCCATCGTGGCGGCACTTGCGGGCATGGCGGTGCCGGTGGTCAGCCTGGTCAAGCAGCGCACCCAAGAGCTGGAGCTGCGCCATGCGCTACGCACCTTGCGCGCCGCACTGGACGAACACAAGCGCGCGGCCGACGCCAAAGAGATAGAGCTGCCCTTTGGCTCCAGCGGCTACCCGCTGACATTGCGCTCTTTGGTGGACGGCGTGGTCGACCCGCGCACCCCTGAGCGTAAGCTGCGCTACTTTTTGCGCCGCATGCCGCGCGACCCGTTTGCCGGGCCTGACACGCCTGCTGAGGCCTGGGGCCTGCGCAGCTACGCATCGCCCCACGACGCACCGCAGGCCGGGGCGGATGTGTATGACGTGTATTCCACCTCGCAAAGGCAGGCTATTGATGGCACAGCTTACAAAGACTGGTAGGCGCAGCCCTGGCCTGCGCACCCCAGGCTCGCGGGGCTTTACGCTCATTGAGCTGATCGTGGTGATGGCCATCGTGGCGCTCTTGGTGTCGATTGCGGCGCCGCGCTATTTTTTAAGTGTGGAGAACGCGCGCGACCAGTCTTTGCGTACGTCGCTGCGGGTGATGCGTGATGCGATTGACCAGTTTTATGCGGACAAGGGGCAATACCCGCAGTCCTTGGAAGAGCTAACCAGTAACCGCTATTTGCGCGAAATACCCGAAGACCCGATCACCGGGCGACGCGATACCTGGGTGGTGGGCGATGCCGGGCCCGCTGCGGGCGCAAACCAAGGGGCAAGCCAAGGTGGCATGCTGGATGTGCACAGTGGTGCCACCGAACTGGACCGCAATGGCCAGCCTTACAGTGGGTGGTGAAGCGAGTGGTGATGCGAGTGGTGATGCGAGTGGTGAAGTGAGTAGTCAAGCGCGCGGCAATCCCTGTGACAACCCGCATTGCGAGCCGCGCGGTCAGGCGCACCCCGAGGCGCATGGTGAGGTAAGGCACCGCGCGATGAAGACCGCACCACGCGACACACGCAAAAGCCGTGCTTTGCAGCCCGCACAAGGCGGCTTCACCTACCTGTGGTTGCTGTTTGTGCTGGCCATCAGCGCTGCAGGGACTGCGGCGGTGGGCGAGCTGTGGGTGGTGCAGGTGCAGCGCAGCAAAGAGCTGGACTTGGCGTTTCGGGGGCAGGAGATCGTGGCGGCGCTGGAGTCTTACCGCGCCGCCAGCCCCGCATCCACCCCCTGCGCGCCTCTGAGTTGGGAAGAGTTGCTGCAAGACCAGCGCACCACAGTGACGCTGCGCCACCTGCGCCGGCCTTATGCCGATCCATTTGCACCCAACGGCGAATGGGAATGGGTGAAAGACACACAGGGGCGCATGCTGGGCGTCAAAAGCCGCCCACCCGCATCGCCTTTGGTCACTGCGGTACCGTCCGGCGGCAAAGTTGGCGCTACGGCCAATGCGTCAGGCTCTGGGGTGTTTCAAATCGGCGCGGCGACTACCAAGCTGGTCTGCCTGAATGCGCCGCCAGTGGCAGCGGTGGGCCGCGTGGATACGCGTGACAGCATGAGGGCGTTTCAAAACAACTGATGCCCGGGGCGGGTGGTAATCAGGAACTTTGCAGCTTTTCCCTGAGCCACACCTTGATCAAAGACTGTTGACGCACTCCATGGCAAAAGCTAAAAATCGACTTCTGTTATACGCTTTAAGCGTATGATTAAAGCCATGCGCTACCAATTCGTCGAGTCCAGTCTGTTCACCAAAATGGTGTATGACTACTTGAGTGAATCCGACTACATCGCTTTGCAGCAGCATCTCTTGGAGCATCCCGACGCGGGCGATGTGGTCAAAGGATCAGGCGGTGTGCGCAAGCTGCGTTGGGGCCGGGAGGGAACGGGCAAATCCGGCGGGGTTCGGGTGTGCTATTTCGTGCGAAGCGCAGCGGGGCAGATTTTGCTATTGGTGATTTATGCCAAAAGCGTGCGCACCAGCATTCCGGCAGCACTGTTGAAACAATTGAAGGATTTGCTAAACCATGATGAATGAAGCCCAACTGCAAGCGCGTGACGCCAAACGCGATATTGGCGCCGAGCTGATCGAGGCGGTTAAGGAACTGCGGACTCACAAAGCGGCGCGCACCACGACGTTTGAACCTTTGGCAGACGGCAGCATGCGCCGCACGGTAACCCTGGCCGACGGCACCGTGCAAAGCACAGAGGTATTGACAGCCCCGCAGTGGCAACTGTTGAACGCACGCTCCCAGGCGGGCCTGTCGCAAGCCGAGTTTGCCCGCGCCACCGGTGTGTCGGTGCGCACTTTGCAAGAATGGGAACAGGGCCGCAAAGTGCCCAGCGGTGCGGCGCACAGCCTGCTCAAGTTGGTCAGTCGGCACCCGGAATTGCTGGCAGAGTTGGTCTAGGGCTGCGGGATAGCCGCTCCTACCTGTTGGTCCGCAGGCTTTAGCCGAACGCCTTTTTCAGCACCCTGCAATAAGGGCGCAATCAGCGGCTGCGCAGCCGCGCCATTCCAGTCCAAGGCCCCGCGCACCACGCTGCGCACCTGGCCGTCCGCGCCGATCAGCACCGTAGACGGAAACACCCGAACGCCCCAGGCGCGGGCCAAGGCGCCGTCGGGGTCGCGCAGCGTCGGCAGCTCCAAGCCGGTGGTGGCCGCAAACTGGGCCACGGCGGCGGGGGATTCTTTGTAATTGACGGCCAGCACGCGCAACTTGCCGGTGTGCGCGCGGGCCAGTTGCGCCAGCGACGGCATTTCTTCGCGGCAAGGCTCGCACCAGCTGGCCCAGAAGTTGATCGCTACGGCTTGGCCACGCAGTGCGCCAAGGAGCAGCGGCTTGCCTGCCGCGTCGAAGCCCACTACCTGAGGCGCAGGTTTAGTCGCGGGCCAAGGTTTCGCCTCAAAACCAGACTGCGCCAGCGTCTGGGAGGCCGCCAGCGCCAGCGCGACGCCCCAAAGGAACCGCAGCCAGGGCCGGGTCAGCGGTAACTTAGAAGGACTTTCATGATGGGGTGCGCTACGCACCTTCGTGAAAGTTAGACCGGCCAAGAGCGGGTCGCCTTAGAGCTTGCCCGCCACCCACGCCTGGGCGCTGGCCAGGGTCGCGTCCAGTTTGGCGGGTTCGGTGCCGCCGGCCATCGCCATGTCGGGCTTGCCGCCGCCCTTGCCACCTACTTGCGCGGCCAAGAAGTTGACCAGTTCACCGGCCTTGACCTTGGCGGTGGTGTCCGGCGTCACGCCCACGGCTATTTGCACTTTGTCGCCCTCGGCCACACCGAGCACGATGACGGCGGTTTTGAGCTTGTCTTTGAGCTTGTCCATGGTGTCGCGCAGGGTTTTGACGTCGGCGCCGTCCAGGCGCGCGGCCAAAAACTTCACGCCGCCCATGTCCACCGCTTGGGTGAGCAGCTCGTCGCCCTGGGCGGAAGCGAGCTTGCCCTTGAGTGCGGCAATCTCTTTTTCCAGCGCCTTGATGTGGTCCACCGTGCTGTGGATGCGCGCGCCCAGTTCGGCCACCGGGGTTTTGAGCGCGTGGGCGGCGCTGGACACCGTGTCTTCGAGTTGCTGCAAATAGGCCAGCGCGTGCTCGCCAGTCACCGCCTCCATGCGGCGCACGCCGGAGGCCACACCGCTCTCAGCCACCACCTTGAACAGGCCAATATCACCCGTGCGCGCCACGTGGGTGCCGCCGCAGAGTTCGCGCGTGGTGCCAATTTCCAGCACGCGCACGATTTCGCCGTATTTCTCGCCAAACAGCATTTGCGCGCCGGTGGTTTTGGCGGCTTCGATGTCCATCAGCTCGGCGTGGGTGGCGGCGTTGTGCAAGATTTGGGCGTTGACCCAGACCTCAATCTGGCGGATTTGTGCGTCGGTGACCGGCGCGTTATGGGCAAAGTCAAAGCGCGTGCGCTCGGGTGTGACCAGCGAGCCTTTTTGCTGCACATGGTCGCCCAGCACCTCGCGCAGCGCATCGTGCATCAAATGCGTAGCCGAATGGTTGCGCATGGAGGCGGCGCGCAGCGCAACATTCACCTGCGCCTGCATCGTGTCGCCTACCTTGAGGCTGCCGCTTTGTACGCTGCCGTGGTGGCCAAACACATCGGCCTTGATTTTTTGCGTGTCGTCCACCGCAAACACACTGGCCGCACCAGTGAGCGTGCCCACGTCACCCACCTGGCCCCCGCTCTCAGCGTAAAACGGCGTCACGTCCAACACGACCACGCCGCTTTGGCCGGATTGCAGTTCTTGCACCTGCGCGCCGTCCAGGTACAAGGCCTCGACCACGGCGGTTTGTGCGAGCTGGTCGTAGCCTACGAAGACATTGCCGGCGCCGGTGTAGTCGAGCGCGCGGTCTTGCTTGAATTTGCCTGCGGCGCGGGCTTGGGTTTTTTGGCGGTCCATGGCGGAGTGGAAACCTTCTTCGTCAACACTCCAGCCCCGTTCACGGCAGACATCCACCGTCAAGTCCAGCGGCAGGCCATACGTGTCATGCAACTTAAACGCTAAATAACCGTTTAAGACGGTTGTTCCGGATTTCATTGACCGCGTAATTGGCTCCAGTTCCTGCGCCGAAAAATATCTCACTAACAAGTCCATGTTCCCAGAAAATGCAATATCTAAGATCTCCATAGCGATAGATAGCGTGTCGTAAAACCGCTCCTCCTCCACCCGCAGCACCTCAGTAATCCGCTTTTCCTCCGCCCGAATCTTGGGATAAGCGTCGCCCATCAGCCGCACCACATCGGCCACCAGTTTGTGGAAGAACGGCGTCTTTTGGCCGAGCTTGTATCCGTGGCGGATGGCGCGGCGCACGATGCGGCGTTGCACGTAACCCCGGCCTTCGTTGCTGGGCACCACGCCGTCGCTGACCAAAAACGCGGTGGCGCGGATGTGGTCGGCGATCAC
>Ga0114967_10002545_pt1 | contig 15246 bp, 14 predicted proteins | sample M_130628_MF_Meta_FD_92639 | JGI IMG/M metagenome (GOLD analysis project Ga0114967, IMG submission 92639) | Freshwater microbial communities from Lake Montjoie, Canada to study carbon cycling - M_130628_MF_MetaG | ecosystem: Environmental > Aquatic > Freshwater > Lake | place: Lake Montjoie... | reverse complement strand
CGGCTCCCAGCATCCTGCCCTCCGCTCGCTCGATGCCGACTTCGCTCCGCCATCCATGGCTCCGCTCGTCGACAACGCCGGCTCCCGGGCACGGGCAGCCCCTCGCTGCATCATCCCTCGCTTGTGATTCCGGAAGGGAAAGCAGGCGGCCGGAGGCACGCGCAGAAGCCGGTGCGACTTGTGCCCCGCAGCGGTCGCTCCGAAGTGTTCGAGCAGAGAACTCACAAGTCCCGCCGGCGCCGAGCATGCTTCCGGCCGACTGCGGTGCGCAAGGCTCAATGGAAACCCGTCGTGCGGCCTCCGGCTTACACGCACGAAGCGGCAACCCGAGGATCTTGTTCGATCCGGACGGGTACTCCAGCTACCAGACGCGTTCCAGGATCGGCAGGAGCGTCTGCGGATCGAGCGATACCGGGTTGCCCCGCATGCTCGCGCCCCCCGAGTTCTCCGCCAGCCACGTCAGCCGGTCGCGGGAAAGCCCCACCTCGGCGAGACGTCGCGGCGTGCCTGCGGCCGCGCAGAGGTCTTCGACACGCCGTACGAAGGCGTCCGCAGCGGCCTCATGATCCCGCGGCGCCTCGGGGTCGATCGCCCGCTCGAGCATCGCAAAGTCGTCCTGGCAGACGCTCCGGTTCACGGCGACCGCCACGGGCAGCATCGCCGCGCAGGCGACGCCGTGCGGTGTGCCGCATTCGATCCCGAGCGCTGCGGCGACGCCGTGCGCCATACCGAGGCCGGAGTTGGTGAGCGCCATGCCGGAGAGAAGCGCCGCGTGGCTCATCGCCACGCGGGCGTCGAGGTCGCGCGGGTCGGCGAGCACCCTCGGCAGCGCCGCCACTGCGCGGGGCAGCGAGTCGAGCACGAGCGCCCGTGGCAGGGGGGCCCGAAACCGGCAAACGAACGATTCGATGAGCTGCGTGATGGCATCGAGGCCGGAGGCGGCGGTCACACCTCGGGGGCACGATGCCGTGAGGGTGGGATCAACGAGGGCTGCCCGCGGCACGAGCAGCGGGCTCCGCATGCTCTTTTTGAATCGCCGCCGCGGGCACGAGATCACGGCGTTGCGGGTGGCCTCGGCCCCGGTGCCCGCCGTCGTCGGCACGGCGACCACTGGCAGGGGCGGCCGCCCGATCGGCAGCCCGCGGCCCACGCCCTCGAGGTGGTCGGCCACCGCGTCATCATCGCATTCCTGCGGGCTGGCGAGGTTGGTCGCGAGCGCCGCCACGGCCTTCGCAAGGTCGATCGTGGCCCCGCCTCCGATCGCCACCACCACCGGCGCGCGGCCCTCGATCCGCGGCAGCGCGCTGACGATCCCCGCCACGTCGGCCACGGTCGGTTCGCCCGTGCAGGTCCCGACCCGGGCGACGTCGAGGCCGGCGGCGCGAAGCACGGCGGCCACGGCCGCTTCCCCGCCACAGGTCTCGAGGCTCCGGGATCCCGTCACCAGCCAGGCCTCGCGGCCGAACCGCGCGGCGACCTCCCCGAGTTCGGCGAGCCGCCCTGCGCCAAAGAGGATCGACGACGGGGCCAGAAAGTCGTAGCGTGCGGGCCCGGCGTCTGAAAAGGGAGGCATCCTGGTCATCCCAAAATGGGGCGGGCATGGACCGCCGGCGGGGCCTGACCTAGGCTTGCCGGCACGCCCTCTGTTTTCCCCGCCGCGACGCCTTCCCGCAACCGCGGTTGCCCCCCGCAACGCATGATCGACCCGCTTCCCATCCCGCAGCATTCCGGCCCGATCGAGGGCCACATCCGGCCTCCCGGATCGAAGAGCATCACCAACCGCGCGTTGGTATGTGCGGCGTTGGCTCGCGGGACGAGCCGGCTCTCGGGGGTGCTCGACAGCCAGGACACTCGCGTGATGGCTGCCGGCCTGGCGACGCTCGGCATTGGCGTGGACGTCGACTGGCCCGCCGGCACGGCCACGGTCAGCGGGTGTGGTGGCACGATCCCTGCCGCCGAGGCGACGCTCGACTGCGCCGCCAGCGGCACCACGATGCGGTTCCTCGCGGCCGTCTGTGGGCTGGGCCGCGGCACTTACCGGCTCGATGGCACCGCCCGGATGCGGCAGCGGCCGATCGGCGACCTTGTGGCGGCGCTCCGCGATCTCGGGGTCGATGCCCGAGCCGAGAGCCCGGGCGACTGTCCTCCTGTGCTGATTCGTTCTTCCGGGCTCCGTGGCGGTGCCGCCACCGTGGCTGGCGGCACCTCGAGCCAGTTCGCCAGCGGCCTCGCCCTCGCCGCGCCCTGCACGCACCAGGGGATGGATCTTGCCTTCGCCGGCACGCTCGTGTCGCTCCCCTACCTGGCGATGACCCGGCGAGTGATGGCCGACTTCAGCGGCCGCTGCGACGTGGTGGATGACCGCACGTGGCGAATCCATCCAGGCGGCTATGCGGCCTGCGACTACGAGATCGAGCCGGATGCGTCGGCGGCAAGTTACTTCTTCGCGGCCGCGGCGATCACCGGGGGCCGCGTTCGAGTCGACGGACTCTCCCGCCGCAGCATGCAGGGCGACGTTGCCTTCTGCGATGCCCTCGAGCGGATGGGCTGCGACGTCGAGTGGCACGAAGGCGACGATTCGGGGACGGGCAACGCGATCACGGTCACCGGCCGTGCGGTCCGCGGCATCGACATCGACATGAACGCGATCAGCGACACCGTCCCCACGTTGGCGATCGTGGCTGCGTTTGCGGACCGTCCAACCACGATCCGGAACGTCGCCCATATCCGCGACAAGGAGACCGACCGGATCGGCGACCTCGTTCGCGAACTCCGCCGCCTCGGCGCCTCCGTCGAGGAGCATGCCGACGGGATGACGATTGCACCAGTCACGCTCCACGGCGGCTCGGTGCGAACCTACGACGATCACCGGATGGCCATGAGCCTGTCGCTTGTCGGGCTGCGGGTGCCGGGCGTCGCGATCCAGGATCCGGGATGCGTCGGCAAGACATTCCCCGGCTACTGGCATTGCCTGGGTGGACTCGCAGGGTTTCCCGAGGGATGGCAGCACGCCTGACGCGAACTGCCGTCAGCCGGCGTCGCCGTCGGCGGATGCCTGCTCAAGGGCGACCGCGGCCCGTTCGAGCAACGCATCGACGCGGTCATCGGCCTGGTCGACGGGCGCCGCGGCCGTCATGAGCGACGCATCCATCGCCACGAAACCGCCGCCGCAGTGCTGGCAGTAGACCCGCCGGCCCAGCAGGTTGACGTCGATCTCCAGCCGTCGCCCACAGACCGGGCAGCCCTGCTGGAAGAACACCTGTGTACCGCTTGAAGCGGTCGCCATGGCTCGTTCCTGGTTCTTGTCTGCCGTCATCGACGGAATCCCCGGTCCCTACTGGTCGAGCAGGAGTATACGCGTTTCATTGGACCGGGCCAACTTCAGGTGGTCAGCCGCGGCCGCCGCCCCGATCGTGCGGTCGTTTCGCGGCGGCGCAGCCGGCTGTAGACTGCACGGAAGCGGTCGCCTGTGACGGGCCCGCGGCCCCGGCTGTCGCGATATGCTGCAACGACCGCTGCTCACGCCAATCGTGGTCGGCTTCTGGCTCGTGACCAGTGGTTGGCTCGTCGTCACGAAAATTCTTCCGTCTTTGAGTCCAGGTTCGCCCCCGGGGCAGCAGGCGCTCTACACGTCGGGCCATCGCCCGATCCCAGTGGCGTGGTCGGTTCACTGGAACGAGCGGCCAGTTGGCTGGGCTCTGGCCACATCTGAGCCACAGAACGACGGTGGCCTTGTGGTCGAGAGCCTTCTCCAGTTCGACAAACTGCCGCTCGACGAGATGTTGCCCGTCTGGGCCGGACTGCTCGTTCGCCGAGTTGTGCACGAGAGCACGCCCGCCAGCTTCTCCGCCCGTGGCCACCTGGAGATCGACTCGATCGGCCAACTCCGCGCGTTCACTTCGCGCGTCAGGCTCCCCGGCGCGGTCGACGACGTCATGCTCCGCGGGACGGTGGACGAGGGCGACGTGGACGTGAAGATCGAGGCCGGCGGCATGACCTACGAGACCACCCGCCATCTGCCGACGCACGTCATGATCGGCGACGAACTCTCCCCGCAGGCGAGCCTGCCCGGCCTCTACGAAGGGCGTCGCTGGACCATTCCCGTCTACAGCCCCCTCCGCCCCGGCCGGTCCCCGATCGAGGTTCTCCATGCCGACGTCGGGCCCGAAGAGGCCCTCTACTGGGAGGAGGGCCTCGTCCGCGTGCACGTCGTGGCGTATCGTGAGGACCCATCCAGCCATCGTGAGCCGCGGTGCCGACTCTGGGTCGACCGCTCGGGGCGGGTGTTGAAGCAGGAGGCGATGCTCTTCGGCACGCGAATGACGTTCCTGCGGCGGACCGACGAAGCGGCTGCCTGGCTGGCCAAAGACGGCGGTCCCGACGCAGCGCTGCAGCGGAGCACTCCATGATCGAGTTTGATCACGTCACGCGCACCTATGGCCCGAAGACCGCGGTCTCAGACCTCACCTTGGCGATTCCCCGGGGCGAACTCTTCGCCCTGCTCGGGCCCAACGGCGCCGGGAAGACCACGACGATCCGGATGCTCGTCGGTCTCCTGCATCCCTCGCGAGGGGCCGTCCGCGTCTGTGGCCATGATCTCGTCAAGGATCCGCGGGCCGCGCACCTGCACCTCGGCTATGTGCCCGACGAGCCCACCCTCTACGACAAGCTCACCGGCCGCGAGTTTCTCTGGTTCATCGCCGACATGTTCGGCATGCCGCAGCGGCTCGCCACCGACCGCATCGATCGGGAGATCGACCACTTCGAACTCGGCGAGTTCGCCGACGACCTCGCCGAGAGCTATTCGCTCGGCATGAAGCAGCGGCTCGTGTTCGCCGCCTCGTTCCTCCACGATCCCGACGTGCTCGTGCTCGATGAACCGATGGTCGGCCTCGATCCGCGGAGCGTGCGGATCGTCAAAGACCTGCTCTCTGCCCGCACCCGCGAGGGCATGACGGTCTTCATGTCGACCCACACGCTGGCGATGGCGGAGGAGATGGCCGACCGCGTCGGCATCATGGTCCGTGGCCGGCTGCGGTTTCTGGGCACGATCGCCGAACTCCGGGAGCAGATGGCCCTCGAGTCGACCACGCTCGAGCAGCTCTATCTCGAGGTGACTTCCGGACGGGGGCGCGAACCGTGAGCGGACGGGCCCTGCCGCCCGAAGCGGTTCGACTTCTCTCCTTCGAGGACGAGTCGCGGCTGTTCGTGAAGCTCCGGGCGACACTCGCCTGGGAGACGATCCGTTCGATGCTCTCCGACGCGCGGCTCCGGCTCAGCCTCGTCGTGCTGCTCAGCGCGCTGTTCTGGGCGGCGCTGTACGGACTGTTCGTCGAGGGTTTCGGCTTCCTCGACGCGCTGCATGCCGAGGTGATTTCGCTGCTCTTCAACGCCTTCTTCGCGTCGCTGATGGTGATGCTCGTCTTCTCGACCGGCATCCTGGTCTACACCGGTATGTACTGCTCGCCTGAGGCGCGGCTGCTGCTGACGCTCCCGGTGCGGGCCGAGGCGATCCACGCCCACAAGTTCCGCGAGGCGATGTGGTTTTCGAGCTGGGGGTTTGTGCTGCTCGGCAGCCCGATGCTGACGGCCTACGGCGTGGTGCGGCACGCGGCCTGGCCCTACTACGTCGTCATGCTGCCGCTCATGATCTCGTTCGTCTTCATTCCCGCGTCCGTGGGGAGCATCATCTGCACGACACTCGTCGCCTGGATGCCCCGGCTGCGGCTGCACGCGTTCACGATCGGGGTCACGGTCGCCTGCGTCGGGGCCATCGGGCTCGGCTGGTCGATGTTCTCCCAGGCGCGGGTCGACTCGATGTCAGCGGCATGGTTCGAGCGGACGTTCGCCCGGCTGTCGGTCACGGAGCAGAAGCTGTTTCCGAGCTGGTGGCTCTCGATGGCGCTGATCGAGGCCGCCCGCACGGAGCGGGACGGCACCCTGATGGCGGCCTCGCTTTTCGAGTCGCTGAAGTTCCTGGCGCTGCTCATTGCCAACGCCCTGGCCCTCCAGCACCTGGCCGGATGGGTCGCGGGGATCGCCTACCGCAAGGGATACAGCCAACTCTCCGGCGAGATCCCGTCGCGCCGCCGCCGGCCGCTGCGGTGGTTCGACCGCGCGCTCGGCCACGCCGGATTCGCGACAGGCCGACCGCTGCGACTTCTGCTGGTGAAGGATTTTCGCCTCTTTCGCCGCGACATCTCCCAGTGGTCGCAGTTCGCGATCTTCTTCGGGCTGCTCGGGCTGTATTTCCTCAATCTTCGCGCCTTCAACTACCACAACGCCTACGCGTCGATGATCGGCTACCTCAACCTCGCGGTGGTTGGGCTCATTCTCTCGACGTTCACGACCCGCTTCGTCTACCCGATGATCAGCCTCGAGGGACGACGGTTCTGGATCCTCGGCCTGCTGCCTGTGCACCGGGACCAGATCGTCTGGTCCAAGTTTCTGTTCTCGTTCTTCGGCAGCCTGGGCCCGTGCTGTAGCCTCGTGCTGTTGAGCGACTGCATGCTCGGCATTCCCTGGTCGCTGATCGCGCAGCACGAACTGTGCAGCGTGATGCTCTGCATGGGCCTGTCGGGCATCGCCGTCGGCCTCGGCGCTCGGATGCCCGACCTGCGGGAGTCTTCGCCGTCGAAGATCTCGTCCGGTTTTGGGGGAACGCTGAGTCTGGTCATCAGTTCGCTGTTCATCATGGCCACGGTGATCGCGGCGGCCGTGCCCACCCATCTGTTCCTGCTCACCCACACGCTCGGCCCCAGCGTCATCTCCTCCCACGGGATCCTGGCATGGGCGGGGGGGAGGTGGGGAGCGATCGCCGGAGGCCTGGTGGTGGTCGGCCTGGGGATGACCGCCACGGTCGTGCCCCTCGTGCTCGGCTTGCGGGCGTTTCGCCGCCTGGAGGCGTGAGAACCCGCGGTTATCGCGGCCGCGGGACTGCGGTTGTGAAAGAGGAGCCAGGACGGCGACAATCCCGCTCCCCTCAGGCCATGATCCACAAGCCCGCCCAGCCTCGCGATCACTACACCCGCCCTAGCGGGCCCTTGCGGGTCGGGGCCGTCCAGTACCTCAACACGAAGCCGCTGGTGCACGGGCTGGCGGCGGCGGGTGTCGAAGTGGCCTACGACCTTCCCAGCCGGCTTGCCGACCGCCTCGCGCAGGGGCGGCTCGACGTGGCGCTGATTCCATCGATCGAGGTGTTTCGCGGCGGCCACCGCATCGTGTCCGATGCCTGCATCGGCTGCCGCGGGCCAGTGATGAGCGTGAAACTATTCTTCCGAACGCTGCCGTCCAGAGTTGCCACACTCGCCGTCGACGAGGGGTCTCGCACGAGTGCCGCCCTGGCCCGCATCCTCCTGTCCGAACGGCACGGCGTGGCTCCCCTGATCGAGTCGCTGCCGATCGGCGCCGGGCTGGCCGACACGCGAGCCGACGCGGTGCTGCTGATCGGCGACCGCGCCATCGGCGATGCCAGCGGCGGCCTGACGGGGGGTTCGTTTCAGATGATGTGGGATCTCGGCGACGAGTGGTGCCGTTGGACGGGGCTCCCGTTCGTCTTCGCCGTGTGGGCCGCCCGCGACGGGGTCGACGTCGGTGGGCTGAGTCATCTCCTCTCCGCGGCCCGTGACGCAGGCCGCATGAACCTGGCGGCGATCGCTGCGGCCGAGGCGGCGGCGCACGGCCTGACCGTGCCTCAGTGCCTGAGCTATCTCCGGGACAATCTCCACTATGATCTCGGTTCACGAGAGCGGGAGTCGCTCCGGCTCTTCCGCCGTTATGCCGCCGGCCAGGGCCTCGCGCCGCCCACCGCGGCGATCGGGCGAGAGTTGCGATCCGGCGATGTGCCGCTGCCAAGGAGAGCCGTGTGATGACCGCGACTGCCATCCACCCCATCCTCGATGACGTGATCGCGGGCCGGCGACTGACGCCGGCCGACGCGGTGACACTGCTGGAGTCGCACGACCTCGCGGCGATCGGCCGCGCGGCTGATGCGGTCACGCGGCGGCTCCATCCGGAGACCTATCGCACCTACAACATCGATCGGAACATCAACTACACCAACATCTGTTCGGCGGTCTGCGACTTCTGCGCGTTTTACCGCGGGCCGAAAAGCCCCGAGGGATACGTCCTCGAACGCGACGTGATCCTCAAAAAGATCGAGGAGACGGTCGCCCTCGGCGGCGACCAGATCCTGATGCAGGGCGGCATGCACCCCACGCTGCCGCTGGAGTGGTACGAAGATCTTCTTCGTGGCATCAAAGACCACTTTCCCCAGGTGAACGTGCATGGGTTTTCACCTCCCGAGATCCACGCGTTCACCAAGGTCTCGAAGCGGCCTCTGCGGGAGGTGCTCGAGCGGCTCGCCCGCGCCGGCCTCGGGTCGCTCCCCGGCGGCGGCGGTGAGATCCTCGTGGACCGCGTCCGCTCGGCCATCACCCGTGGCAAGGCGATGACCGACGAGTGGCTAGAGGTGAGCCGGCAGTGGCACCTGCTCGGCGGCCGTAGCACGGCGACGATGATGTATGGCCACGTCGAGACGCTCGCGGAGCGGGTGGAGCACCTCGACCGCCTCCGCCAACTGCAGGACGAGACCGGCGGCTTCACCGCCTTTATCTGCTGGTCGTTTCAGCCCGACAACACCACGATGGACGACATTCCTCCCGCCGGGGCGTTCGAATACCTGAAGACGCAGGCGGTCGCCCGGCTCTACCTCGACAACTTCGCCAACATTCAGTCGAGCTGGGTGACGCAGGGCCGCGAGATCGGCCAGCTCGCGCTGCTCTACGGCGCCAACGACATGGGCAGCCTGATGATCGAGGAGAACGTGGTGAGCGCGGCCGGGACGGTGCACCACCTCACTCTCGACGAGATGAAGTCGGCGATCGCCGAGCTCGGCTGGACCCCGCGGCGTCGCAACGTGTTCTACGAACTCTTCGAGGAGGAGCCACCGGCCCCCGCGGCGGATCCCGAGCGGGTGCGAACGCGGGCCGTGCCCCTGCCCGTGGCCACCACGTCGCCGTGAGCCGCCGGCCGCGGCACGACGTCGTGATCCGGGCTCGCTGGATCGTGCCGCTGCACGGGCCGCCGCTGAAGGGCGGCTGGCTGCGGATCCGCCGGGGCAGGATCATCGATCTCGGTGGAGGCTCGCCACCGGGCCGCCGCGACGATGCATCCACGATCGACGCCGCCGACGCGATCGTGATCCCCGGGCTCATCAACGCCCACACGCACCTGGAGTTTTCCGACGTCGATCCGCCGCTCGACGCCGCCGGTGGTCTGCCCGGCTGGATCGAGCGGGTCATCGCCCTCCGACGGGGGCGGGCCACCGGCATCGCGGGAGCGTGTCGGAGTGCCGCGGCGATCCGCCGTGGGCTCGGCGAGTCGGCCGGCCACGGGGTCACGGCCGTCGGGGAGATCTCCACGGGCGTTCCCGTCGGCGGCTATCCTTCGGCGGGCCCGCGGCTGCGGATCTTTCGTGAGGCTCTCGGTCTGTCAGCCGCGTCGGTGGCGATCGCCGGCGCCGAGGCCATCAGCGACGTGCGGCGTCTGCTCGCCGCGGGAGCGTCGGCCGGTATCTCTCCTCATGCGCCCTATTCGGTGGCCGCGCCGCTGGCAAAGTCTCTGATCGACGCGGCCCGCAGCTGCTCTGTGCCGCTGGCGATGCACGTTGCCGAGAGTGAGGCCGAGGCCGAGTTGCTCCGCTCCGGAACGGGGCCCTTCCGCGAACTCTTCGAACGACTTGGGGTGTGGCCGCCGGGCGGGCCGGCTCTCCTTCCGGCGGCCGAGTGGATCTCGCGGCTGGCCCGCGGCCCGCGGGCTCTCGTCGTCCACGGCACACACCTCGGCCGCGATCCGGATGCGATGGCTCGGCTCACCCGGCATCGCGACAGGCTCTGTGTGGTCGTCTGCCCGCGGACGACGCTGGCCCTCTCAAGCACGCTCCCGCCCATCAGCTTCTTTCGTGAGGCCGGGGTTCGCGTGGCGATCGGCACCGACAGCCGGGCCTCCAATCCGGATCTCTCGGTACTCGCCGAGTGCCGCACGCTCGTCGCGGCGGGCGTCGCGTCACCCGGGGAGGCGCTCCGCATGGTCACGGTGGATGCGGCCTGGGCGCTCGGCTTCGAGCGGTCGTGCGGCATCCTCGCCCCCGGTCGTCCTGCCGACCTGGCGTTCCTCGTGCCAACGACTGCCTGCACAGATCCCTACGAGTCGATCCTCGACCCAACCACACGGATCATCGCCACGCTCCGCGCCGGCCGCATGATCGCGGGCTCGCTCAACGGCATACTTCAAGCCGACCGGCCGTAAGGCCGCGCGGGCTGACGCACAACGCACTCCATGCGATCGAGGTGAGGAGGTGAGGGGCTGCCCATGCCCCGAGAGCCGGCGTTGCTTTCTCCGCGAAGCCAGGATGGCGAAGCGGAGAAAGCATCGAGCGAGCGCAGGGCAGGATGCCCGCAGCGAGCGTCCGGCGATGGGGCGTGGGCAGCCCCTCACCGGCACGATGGACAGACACAGGTTGAAAACCTGTGCTACGGGGGGAAACCCCGAGCCGCGATCACGGTCAGCACACTAGCCTGCCCCACGTCAGCGAGTTGGGGCCACGAGCCGGAGGATGTCGGCGGCGGGGACGCACATGTTGAGCCCCATCTGAAAGTCACCCGGCGGGGCTTCCTCGTCCCGTCGGTCGCCGTGGAGAGCGTCATCGGAGGCGTAGACGGCCAGTGTACTCGATACCATGCCTACCACGTTGCCGCGATCATCGACGAGCGGGCCACCGCTCGAGCCGACGGCAAAATCGACGGTGGTCGTGAACATCGTCTTCGCCTGTCCGTCGGCGCGATGGACGAAGTAGCGAGACAGGATCCCCTCGGTGAACGAGTAGAGGGCGCCGTCCGGATGGCTCAGGGCGTGGAGCCGCTGGCCCGGCTTGGCGCCGGCGACGAGCGGCAGGGCTGGAAGGCGATCGACACCCCCGAGCTGGCAGATCGCGATGTCGGCGAACGGGCTCACGGCCAGGATTTCCGTGACCGGATGGATGATCCCGTCGGCTGTCTCCGCCGCCAGCACGGGCGCACCAGGCAGATCGACAACGTGGTAGTTGGTGACCACGATGCCGGCAGGGTCGATTACGAAACCCGTCGCCAGCGAGAGGTCGTGCCGGTCTTCCTCGGCCGTGGGCTCGAGCGCGGCCATCACCACCACGCTCTTTCGCACCAGTTCGAAAAGATCCTCGTTTAAAAGAGGGCGGTCGGACGGTGCGGCGAGTTCGACGCGGCAGGGCTCGATGCCTGCCCGCCACAGCAGGTCGTCGAGAGGTACCGCGCGGCCAGAGGCGACGAGGTCCCGAGCGCCGTCCTCGAGCCGCCGCAGACGCTCGTCGTCGCTCGGCCCCGGATCGGCCGGTGGCCGTTCGTACTCCGCCAGGATCTCCAGCAGCACGAGTCGCGCGGAGGGATCGTCGTCGCAGAGGTCGATCGCCTGGCGGTGCATCGCGATCCCCTCGGCGCGGCTGCCGGTCATGACGAGGGCCCGGCCGTAGGTCTCGAGCACTTGCACGTCGTCGCCTCCCGTAAGGTCGTGGGCCCTGCGGGCGGCGCGGAGGGCGAGCGGCAGGTCGCGACGGGGCAGGGCGTTGTTGGTGAGGATGCCCCAGGCGAGCGAGTCGAGCGTCAGGGCGTCGTCGACGCGGTCCCGCAGGATCTGCTCGCCGATCGCGGCGGCCGCCTGCTCGCCGCCGGGCTCGGCTAGTTGGGCGAAGTAGTCGTCGACGAGGTCCGCTCCCTCGGCGGCGGGCTCCGCCTCGGCGACCGCCGCCTTCGCGACGGCCGCGGAGGACCATCCGCCCACGCTCCACGCGAGCAGCACCATGGCCACGGAGTGCTGATGAAATCGGACAGGCATGCGGGCGTCACTCGCCGTCGAGGAATGTCAGAGCCTGCAGTTGCCGATCCGCGTCTCGATGATCGCGGAGGCACCGATCGCCTCGAGCTTCTCCATCACGCCGTGAACCTCACCCCGCTTCACCATCGCCCGGACGGCACACCACGAAGCGTCTTCGAGGGCCATCACTGTCGGCGAGTTGAACCCGGGCGTGATCGTTTCCGCCTCGGCCAGCCTCGTCCGCGGCACGTTGTATTCGAGCAGCGACCAGCTGCGGGCGATCACGATCCCTTCGAGCCTGCGGACGATCCGGTCGGCGAGCGCGGTGTCGTGCAGGCCGGGGTGCTGGATGAGCACGGTCTCGTAGCGGCCGATCTCGTCGAGGACATGCAGCCGGTTGGCGGCGAGCGTGCTGCCGGTCTCGACGAGGTCGACGATGGCGTCGGCCACGCCGAGGGCGATCATCACCTCCACGCTCCCGGTCAGTTCCACGAAGTGGGCTTCGACACCGCGGTCGGCGAGCCAGCGGCGGGTGATTCGCGGAAAGCTGGTCGCCACCCGGCGGCCGGCGAGCTTCCGCGGGTCGTCGATGGTGGCATCGTCGGGCACGCAGAGCGCGAGCCGGCAGGTGCCCACGCCGAGATCGAGCCGGTGAACCACCTCGGCACCGCTCTCGGAGACGAGGTCAGCCCCCGTGATCCCGAGGTCGATCGCCCCCTCGGCCGTGAGCACCGGGATGTCGTCGGTGCGGAGGAACGTCACCTCCACGGGCATGTCCTTGCAGCGGGCGAACAGGCTCCGCTCGGTGCGGCGGAAGGAGAGCCCGGCGTCGCCGAGCAGTTGGGCGGAGAGTTCCGCGAGCCGGCCTTTGCTCGGCACCCCGATCCGGAGCAGACGGTCCTGACGGTTGTCGGTCATCGCGATCCTCCCTTGTCGCTTGCGGTGCGGGCTGCCTTCTCGTCGAGCCCGGAGACGCCGAACCGGCGGGCGAGTTCCTGCTCGACGCTGGTGAGGGGCACGTTGCGGCAGGCCAGCAGCACGAGGGCGTGATAGAACAGGTCGGCCGCCTCGGAGACAACGCGGTCGTCGGTCTCCCCGCAGGCCGCGCGGACGAGTTCCTCGGCCTCCTCCGTGACCTTCGCGCCAGCCCCCACCGGGCCGCTCGCGAGCAGTTTCGTGGTGTAGGATCGGGTGGAGGGATCGGCCTTGCGGGAGGCGATCACCCCCTCCAGGGCTTCGAAAACCTCACCGCAGCGGCGGGGCGATGGACGCGGATCGGACACGGTCAACGAAGGCTCCCGGAGACCCGCAGCCGGGCGGGGCCGGTTCGTCCGGGCCGCCGTTCGCGGGGACCACAACTCTAGCATGGAACCCGGCTGAAACCGGCCACCCCGCCCCACGCCTCGGAGACGACTGCTGGTTCCTGTCAGGGCCGACCGCCTCAGGCAAATCGGCTCTGGCGATCCCGCTGGCCCGCCGCCTCGGTGCCGAGATCGTGAGCGTCGATTCGATGGCCGTCTACCGGGGGCTCGACGTGGGCACTGCCAAGCCGACCGCCGCCCAGCGGGCCGCGGTGCCGCACCACGTGGTGGATATGATCCCGGCGGCGGAGCCCTACAGCGTGGCCCAGTGGCTCGAAGACGCCTCGCGGGCGGTCGCCGACTGCCGGTCGCGTGGCCGGGGCATTCTCTTTGTCGGCGGCACACCGCTCTACCTGCGGGCCCTTCGCGACGGCCTGGCCCCGCTCCCTCCGGCCAATCCCGACCTCCGCCGCCGGCTCGCCGACGAGGCGACGGTGAGCGGCCCCGAGGCCCTCCACGCCCGGCTCGCCGGCATCGACCCGGCCTCGGCAGCCCGGATCCATCCCCGGGACGCGAAGCGGATCATCCGGGCCCTGGAGGTGGCGGAGACGACCGGCCAGCCCCTCTCCCATGCCTTCTCGCCGGCTTCGAATCCGCTCTTCGAGTCGAGGCTCATGGTCGTCGACCTGCCGCGGGCGGTTCTCTACCGCCGGATTGACCGCCGCGTGGAGCGAATGTTTGCAGAGGGACTCGTCGAGGAAACTCGCGCGGCCCTCGCGCACCCCGGTGGCATCGGCCCCACGGCCCGGCAGGCGGCCGGCTACACCGAGGCCATCGAACTCCTCGAGGGTCGCATCGACCTCCCCGCGGCGATTCGTCGCACGCAGCAGCGAACGCGTCAGCTCGCGAAGCGGCAACTCACCTGGCTGCGAAGTTTTTCTAACGCCACCTGGGTCGCGGCGTGATCCCACGTCCCCCGCGGCCCCGGGTGGAAAACCACCCGAAGGCTGCGGGCCGGACGCGGTTTTGAACTGAGCATCGGCGGCGTATGTCCGCACTCGCGACACCCGGCTGCGGGACGGAACGAGTTGGCTCGCCATCGGCAGGATAGCCGACGCTCGCCATCCTCGCCCCGATCCCTTCGCCTGCCCGACCGTGATGCATCGAGTCGTTGTGTTCAGAACCACGCAGCCGGGGGTCGGGGGAAGTCGAGGCGACTCGGGATATCCTTCCCGTCGGATGCCGAGACTTTCACCGCCCCCGGCGGCATAGCCGTTAGGCGACCAGCTTCACCGCCGGCTGCTCGCCCGTGATCCCGATGATGAACTCCTCGAAGATCTTCACGTCGAGCGCCGAGGCGGTCTCGGCCTCGGGGTGAAACTGCACGCCGATCGCGGTCCAGTTCTCGACGGCGCTCTCGATCGCCTCGATCACGCCGTCCGGGGCGCGGGCGGTCACCTTGAAGCTCACCGCCACGTCGTCGATCGCCATGTGGTGCATGCTGTTCACGCGGATCTCGCCGTCGCCGTAGACCCGCTCCATCGCGGAACCCGGCTCGACGAGCAGGGCATGCCGGTGGGCCAGGTCGGTCGGATCCTTGTGGGGGATCGACTTCGGCAGGTCTTCGGGGATGTGGAGGAACAGCGTGCCCCCCACGGTGACGTTGATGAGTTGCATGCCGCTGCCGATCGCGAGGACCGGCATGTGGCGGGCGCAGATGTGCTGGGCGAGCATCCGGTCGAAGTCTTCGCGACGGGTGTCCATCGGGCGGACGGCCGGGTGGGGCATGTAGCCGTCGCGGCGGGGATCGAGGTCGGCGCCGCCCACCATCACCACGCCGTCGAGCAGGTCGAGGAGGCGGACCACATCGTCCTCGTCGGCCAGGGGCGGCAGGATCACGGGAATGCCACCAGAGGCCGTGATGCCGTCGTAGTAGCCGGCGGCGACGAACGAGAGGGCCGCGTGCTCCTTGCGGGTCGAACGGTAGTCGGTGTTGATGCCGATGAGGGGCTTGGCTGCCATGGTTGAAGGATCCTCCGTGAAAAGTCATCCCGACATCCAT
>Ga0114967_10002542_pt1 | contig 15257 bp, 12 predicted proteins | sample M_130628_MF_Meta_FD_92639 | JGI IMG/M metagenome (GOLD analysis project Ga0114967, IMG submission 92639) | Freshwater microbial communities from Lake Montjoie, Canada to study carbon cycling - M_130628_MF_MetaG | ecosystem: Environmental > Aquatic > Freshwater > Lake | place: Lake Montjoie... | reverse complement strand
TTCGCTGAGTCGGCTGGCACGGCCGCCAGCCTGCAACGCTAGCATTGAGGTGCTGGCATGTGATGCGGTTGCCACGAAGGGACTTGCGGCTATCTTCGTGCCATTCGTGCCAGCCACCAAATCCAGAGAAGCTGGGTGACTCGGCATCGCCGCATCCCCGGTGGATACTTTGGCAGGCCGCTTTTTTCATTCCCGCCTGCGGGGCCGGTGAGGGGGCGGAGAGGCGCCCGGTCTCTGGCTGTGCGTGGCCGATCGAAGGGTTGCCATTCCCCCGGCCGGGCGAACCTCTGCCCCTAGTTGGCGGGCGCTCCAACCCGTAGCCTTTGAGGGCTGATCCCGGGGCAGGGAGCGCGATGTCCGACGCATTCTTCGAGCAGCCGATCCTCAACTCCCCCTACGCTGCCCCTGCGCGCCACTGGGAGCTCGACGCCGACGGCCAGCCCACCCAGCAGATCATCGACATCCGGCGCAAGGCCGAGTTCGTCACCCCGATCCCCAAGCCGAAGAAGCGGAAGGGGAAGAAGGACACCCAGGGCGACCTCCCCCTCGGCGACGACACCGGCCTCTCGACGGCGAATCAGCTCTATGAGTCGATGTCGATCATCAACCAGATCCGAGGGGCTGTCGGCCTCTGGCGGGAAAACCCGACCGTCAGTCAGTGGGGCGTCACCCCAGAGACCGCCCGGCTCCTGAAGCATTGGCGCTCCCACAAGTTTTCCGGCGTCCGCCCCTTCTTCTGCCAAGTCGAAGCCGCCGAGACAGCGATCTGGCTGACGGAAGTCGCGCCCCACACGGCCGCCGGGAAGCGGATCCTCGACTATCTCGCCAGCGCCAACGACGACGCCAACCCCGGCCTCGATCGCCTCGCCCTCAAGCTCGCCACCGGGGCCGGGAAAACAACCGTGATGGCGATGCTCATCGCCTGGCAGACGGTGAACTCCGTCCGCCGCCCGAGCAGCAAGCACTTCACCCGCGGCTTTCTCATCGTCACGCCTGGGCTCACCATCAAGGATCGCCTCCGCGTCCTCCTCCCCAACGATCCCGACAACTACTACGGCACCCGCGAGCTTGTTCCCGGCGACATGCTGGAAGACATGCAGCGGGCCAAGATCGTGATCACCAACTACCACGCCTTCATGCTCCGGGAGCGAATGGAGGTGTCGGCGGGCACGCGGGGCCTGCTCAAAGGCCGCAGCGGCGCGGATCTCCAGACGAAGGAGACCGAGGGGCAGATGCTCCAGCGGGTCGTGCCCGACCTCATGGGCATGAAAAACGTCATGGTCATCAACGACGAAGCCCACCACTGCTACCGCTCAAAGCCGCTTGACGACGACGACGAGGCACTCAAGGGGGATGACCGAAAGGAAGCCGAGGAGAACAACGAAAAAGCTCGGGTCTGGATCTCGGGGCTCGAGATTCTCAATCGCAGGCTCGGCGTCCTCCGCATCTTGGACCTTTCCGCCACCCCCTTCTTCCTCCAGGGCTCGGGCTACGCCGAAGGGACGCTTTTCCCCTGGACAATGAGCGATTTTTCGCTCATGGACGCCATCGAATGCGGGATCGTCAAGCTCCCCCGCGTGCCGGTCGCCGAAAACATCCCCGGCGACGAGATGCCGATGTTCCGCATGCTCTGGCAGCACATCCGCGCCGACATGCCGAAGAAGGGGCGCGGGACCGCCGGAAGCCTCGACCCCCTCAAGCTCCCTGCCCGGCTCCAGACGGCCCTTCATGCCCTCTACGGCCATTACGACAAGACGTTCAAGCTCTGGCAGGAGAGCAAGATCGAGGTCCCCCCTTGCTTCATCATCGTCTGCCAAAACACGGCGATCTCGAAGCTCGTCTTCGACTATGTCTCGGGATTCGAGCGGGAAAACTCCGACGGCACGAAGAGCTTGGAAAACGGACGGCTGCCACTGTTCCGCAACTTCGACAGCAACAACAAGCCACTCTCCAAGCCCAACACGCTCCTCATCGACAGCGAGCAGCTTGAATCGGGCGACGCCCTCGATTCCGGCTTCCGCGCCATGGCGGCCCCCGAGATCGAGCGCTTCCGCCGGGAGATCGTGGAGCGCACCGGCCGCCAGCAAGACGCCGCCGATCTTTCCGATCAAGACCTGCTCCGCGAGGTGATGAACACCGTCGGCAAGCCGGGTACGCTCGGCGGCGGGATTCGGTGTGTCGTCTCGGTCGCCATGCTCACCGAGGGCTGGGACGCCAACACCGTCACCCACGTGCTCGGAGTCCGGGCCTTCGGCACCCAGCTCCTCTGCGAGCAGGTCATCGGCCGGTCCCTGCGGCGGCAGTCCTACGAGCTCAACGAGAAAGGCCTCTTCAACGTCGAGTATGCCGACGTCTTTGGAATCCCCTTCGACTTCACTGCCAAGCCGGTCATCGCTCCGCCGCAGCCGCCCCGGCAGACGGTGACGGTCAAAGCGATCAAGCCCGACCGCGATCATCTGGAGATCCGCTTCCCGCGAGTCGAGGGCTATCGGGTCGAGTTGCCAGAGGACCACTTGGAGGCGACGTTCAGCGCCGACTCAACCCTCGAACTCACCCCCGATCTCGTCGGCCCGTCGATCACGCAAAACTCCGGCATCATCGGCAAGTCGGCCAACATGAGCCTCGAGCATCTGGGAGGGATGCGGCAGGCGACGGTCCTCTACGAGCTCACGAAGCGCCTGCTCTACACGAAGTTTCGCGATCCCGGCGCGGAGCCGAAGCTCCACCTCTTCGGCCAGCTCAAACGGATCACGAAACAGTGGCTCGACACTTGCCTCGTCTGCAAGGGGGGCACCTACCCGGCCCTGCTTCTCTACGAGCAGCTTGCCGACATGGCCTGCCACCGGATCACGACCGGGATCACGGAGGCCTACCGTGGCGATCGGCCCGTCGTGGCCATGCTCGATGCCTACAACGCCACTGGCTCCACCCGCTTCGTCAATTTCAACACCTCCCGCAACCCCCTCTGGCAGACCGCACCCGATAAGTGCCACGTGAATTGGGTGATCTACGACAGCGAATGGGAGGCCGAGTTCTGCCGCGTCGTCGAGGGTCATCCGCAGGTGCGGGCCTACGTGAAGAACCACAATCTCGGCTTCGAGGTTCCCTACCGCTACGGCTCTGAGGTTCGCAAGTATTTCCCCGACTTCATCGTCCATGTCGATGACGGCCACGGCGACGACGACCTTTTGCGTCTCGTCGTTGAGATCAAGGGCTACCGCCGCGAAGACGCGAAGGAAAAAGCCGCCACGATGGCTACCTACTGGGTGCCCGGCGTGAACCAGCTCGGCACGCACGGCCGCTGGTCGTTTGCCGAATTGACCGAGGTCTACACGATCGAGACCGATTTTGCCGCCAAGGTCGGTCAGGCCTTCGACGTCATGCTCGACGAAGCGAGCGCATCCCACGGAGCGGCGACTGCCGTTGCTTCCCGATGAAACGCGACATGATCCTCCAGCTCACGACCACCTTCGAAGGCCATGCCCAACAGGCCGAAAGCGGCGTCGAATACTGGCTGGCCCGCGACCTCCAGCACCTTCTCGGCTACGCGAAGTGGGACAATTTCCTGAACGTGGTTTCGAAGGCCAAAACGGCCTGCGAGGGGTCGAATCACCGCGTTTCTGACCATTTTGCCGACGTTGGGAAAATGGTGGATCTGGGCTCGGGGAGCCAGCGGGAGGTGGAAGACCTCATGCTCACCCGATACGCCTGCTACCTCATCGCTCAGAACGGCGATCCGAAGAAGCCGGAGATCGCCTTCGCGCAATCCTATTTCGCGATTCAAACCCGCCGTGCGGAATTGATCGAGGAGCGCATTCTGGCGACGGAGCGGATCGCCGCGAGGCAAAAGCTCACCGCGACGGAGAAGGAGCTTTCCCATGTGATTTTCGAGCACACGGGGGGCGAAAAGAACTTTGCGATCATCCGCAGCAAAGGCGACCAGGCGCTCTTTGGCAAGACGACTCAGGCCATGAAGGCGCGATGGAAGGTTCCCGACGGTCGCCCACTCGCGGACTTTGCTCCCACGATCATTCTCAAGGCGAAGGATTTCGCCACGGAGATCACGATCTTCAATGCCCGGGCCCATGGCCTGGAAACGGAGCATGCCATTTCCAACGAGCATGTCACAAACAACGAAGCCGTTCGCAAGACGCTGATCGATCGGGGCATCCGGCCGGAGCATCTCCCCCCGGCGGAAGACGTGAAGAAGGTCGAACGCCGCTTGGCGAACGAAAACAAGAAGGCTCTCGGCGATCCTCCATCGCTCGACTCCCAGGAAGGCTCCGATGGCTAAGCGCAAGAAAGCCGACGTCTTTCCAGCCGACACCCCGAAGAAGGGCAAGTCGGTCGAGACGCTCACCCATGAGGCCGACAAGCGGCGCAACATCCCCACCGCCGAGATGCAGTCGGTCGTCAAGAAAGACCAGCAGGGGCCGGTGCGCGTCGAATACGACCGGCGCAACCGCGACCTCGACCCGCAGCTCGTGTGGCGCGGGAAGGACGAGCAGGACTGGAGCGATCTGGTCGTCAACGCCCCGCCGCTCTACATCCAGGAGAAGGTCCACCCCAAGGCCCTTATCGACGATCTCCTCAAGCAGACCGATCGAGCCGAGAAGCAGGGCCGTGAATACCAGCACGATCTCTTCGGCGACTTCAACGGCATCCCGTCGGGGGCCGACAAGACCGACTTCTACCATCACGATCAAAACTGGTCGAACCGGATGATTCTGGGGGACTCGCTCCAGGTGATGGCGAGCCTCGCGGAGCGCGAAGGGCTACGCGGGAAGGTGCAATGCATCTACTTCGACCCGCCGTACGGCATCAAGTTCAACTCCAACTTCCAGTGGAGCACGACGAGCCGCGACGTGAAGGACGGCAAGGCCGACCACATCACCCGTGAACCGGAGCAGGTGAAGGCGTTTCGGGATACGTGGAGGGATGGGATCCACTCGTATCTGACGTATCTGCGCGACCGGCTGACGGTTGCTCGGGATCTGCTGACGGAGTCGGGGTCGATCTTCGTGCAGATCGGGGATGAGAACGTGCACCGCGTCCGCGCGGTACTGGATGAGGTGTTCGGTGACGGCAACGCGGTATCCGAAATTGCGTTCGTAAAGACAACCGGCTTGGCTGCAAATTACCTTAGCAGTCGCTTTGACTACCTTCTTTGGTATGCAAAGTCCAAGCCCGATCTTAAGTTTCGCCGCCCCTACTTAACAAAGTCACACGAAGACGGCACTGCCGACACTTACTCATGGATTCGCAACGATGCTGGCGACTACCGATCTCTGACGAAGGCCGAGAAGGAGCATGTTTCGCCGCCCGACGGCTTCCGCCTATACAAACCGGACAACATCACGTCACAAGGCAACCCGTTTGTTGATTTCGACTATCAGGGACGCAAATACTCGTTCCGATCCAAGACGCCGCCTTCGGGACTTGAGCGGCTCGGCCGATCGGGCCGCATTCACAAGGCGTCCAACAGCCTTCAGTACGTCCGCATGCTAGATGATTTCGGGGTTGTTCAGGTCTCGCAGCTGTGGTCTGACACCGGCACTGGCAACTTCACTGCCGACAAAGTCTATGTGGTTCAAACGGGCACCAAGACAGTTCAGCGATGCCTGCTGATGACAACTGACCCCGGCGATCTAGTTCTTGATCCGACCTGCGGATCCGGCACGACCGCCTACACTGCGGAACAGTGGGGCCGCCGCTGGATCACGATCGACACGTCCCGTGTTGCTCTAGCCCTCGCCCGCGCCCGCATCATGGGGGCCCGCTATCCCTACTACCTCCTCGCCGACTCCCGCGAGGGGCAGAAGAAGGAGGCTCAACTCACGGCGACGGTGCCGTCCACTCAGCCCACCCACGGCAACGTGCGACTCGGATTCGTCTACGAACGAGTGCCCCACATCACGTTGAAGTCAATCGCCCACAACGCCGAGATCGACGTCATCCACGACAAGTGGCAGTCCAAGATGGAGCCGATCCGGGAGGGGCTCAACAAGGTGCTCAAGAAGAAGTGGGAGGAATGGGAAATCCCCCGGGAAGCCGACGCTGGCTGGTCGGCCGACGCCAAGAAGACCCACGCCGAGTGGTGGGCCGCCCGGATCGCCCGCCAAAAAGAGATCGACGCCTCCATCGCCGCCAAGGCCGAGAGCGAATACCTCTACGACAAGCCCTACGAAGACAGGAAGAAGGTCCGGGTGGCGGGGCCGTTTACGGTGGAGAGCCTTTCGCCCCACCGTGTGCTGGGGGTGGATGAAAACGACAACCTCATCGACCCGGCCAAGAAGACCCAGGCCGCCGCGGAGACCGATCGGTCGTTCGAGCAGATGGTCCTCGAAAACCTAAAAACGGCCGGTGTGCAGCAGGTGGCCAAGGCCGACAAGATCCAGTTCACGTCTCTCGTTCCGTGGCCGGGAAGCCTTGTGTGTGCCGAGGGCACCTACGAGGAGGCCGGGAAGGAGCGGCGGGCAGGGGTTTTCATCGGCCCGGAGTTTGGCACGGTCACGCGAGCCGATCTTGTGGCCGCGGCCCGGGAAGCGGGCGACGGCGGCTTCGACGTCCTCATCGCGTGTGCCTTCAACTACGAGGCCCATACCACCGAGTTCACGAAGCTCGGCCGGATCCCGGTGCTCAAGGCCCGGATGAACGCTGATCTCCACATGGCCGAGGATCTGAAGAACACGGGCAAGGGCAACCTGTTCGTGATCTTCGGCGAGCCCGACATCGAAATGACGACCGACGGCGACATGGTGACGCTCAAGATCAACGGTGTGGACGTCTTCCACCCGAATACGGGCGAGGTCCGCAGCGACGGTGCCGACGGCATCGCCTGCTGGTTCATCGACACCGACTACAACGAAGAGAGCTTCTTCGTCCGCCACGCCTACTTCCTCGGCGCCAACGACCCCTACGGCGCCCTGAAAACGACCCTCAAGGCCGAGATCAACGCCGAAGCCTGGGAGAGCCTCAACAGCGACACCTCCCGGCCATTCCCCAAGCCGAAGTCGGGTCGAATCGCGGTCAAGGTCATCAACCACCTCGGCGATGAGGTGATGAAGATGTTTAGGGTGTAGGGTCTGAAGCCGTCCCGTAAAACAATCTGCGCGCATTATGGCAAGCGCACACTAAGGCATTGAGATTCGCCCGCAACCGACGAATCGCACCTGCCGTAGGTGCTTCCCGCAAATGGAGTGCCCCAATTATGAACGCCGCATCTCGCAGCGGACTCACGGCTCGCGACATCCAGGCGATGGTCCACGAGCAACAGCAAGAAAGTCGGGTGCTTGATTTTAAGCGTGATACGTACGGAAAAGATAAAGATGAACTGCGGCTTGATGTTGCCGCCTTCGCAAACACCATAGGCGGCAGTATCGTCATCGGCATAGAAGAATCTGAGGGAAAGGCCGTAAGCGTCTTCGGCATCGGCAACGTTGATCCTGATGAAGAAAAGCTGAGGCTCTCGTCTATCATCAATTCCAGGATCGAACCACGAATCGCGGGCTTGGAGATTAACGTGATCGACGTCAGCGAGGGGCGTCGAGTCATCGTGATTCAGGTGCCAAATAGCTGGCAGAAGCCGCACCTCGTCAAGATTAATGATTCATTTCGGATTGTGGGTCGAACGAGTAGCGGTAAATATATCTACGATGCACAGCAGGTGCGCCTGGCGTTTGAGCAAGCAGGGGACGTGGGGGAAAAGATTGGTCGCTGGCGAGACAGCCGAATCAACGACATTCTGTTTGGGGGCTCTCCCATTGTTCCGGAAAAAGCGGCGCTTGTCGCAGTGCATGTTGTATCGATGCCATCCTTCATGTCCGGAGTGCCGCTTGCGCCCGCGGAAATTCAATCTCAAGCTTCAAAGTTTGAGCCCCCTTATCAAAGTGGCGGAAGTCGGCGATTTAACCTTGACGGTTATCTGTCGTACGCTGAATCCACGGATCCTTCCCGCTGTAGTTCGTACTGCCAGGTGTTTCGTCGTGGGGCAGTGGAGGGCGTTTCGTCAAGAGTTAGTCTTGTGATCGAAGGGCGCCGCATGATTGACGCACGTGAGCTGGTGAGTGAGGTACTTCGTGCCGTGGCGGCGTACATGCGCGGATTGGGGGAGGCGGGGGCTTCGCCCCCGTACGTGATCTGTGTGAGTCTGCTTGATGCAATCGGCTTGTCGCCGTATCACGGCTCAGTAAATGACTTAATCCTAGATAGCAATCGGATCGATCGGCAGGTGGCGCGAATGTCCGATGTGTTCGTTGTTGGTGAGGGCCGTGATCTTCGTGACGATATGAGGGCGTGTTTCGACAGCTTCTGGAATGCGTGTGGTTTTAGTGGGTGCCCTTACTATTTTCCCGATGGTTCGTACGGAGGCCCCTTGCTGGGGGAAGTTTAGGGCCGATGTATCGTTGCGGGGCGCTCGGACGTGTGTGGGATTTTGCGAGACAGTGTGATCAATTGTAAAATTAATGCACGGAGCGCCATCGCCTTTTAAGTGCGCGAAGGTGCCAGCCACCGAATTCAGAGAAGATTGGTGCTTCGGTAAGGTCGGAGTCGCCGAGGTTGCGTTGAAGGCCGTTTTGATCCGCTCATTCTCGAAGATGAAGTCGGTCCCTCTCACAAGCAGGAGCTCCGTCCATGTCCCGCACACCACTCGACCAAGTGACGAGCATGCCAAACGGCACGCAGCAGTCCCCCATCGACATCGTGACGAAGGAGGCGATCGCCGTTCAGTGGCAGTCGACGTACTTCTCTGTCGACTACGCCAAGGGGGGCAAGGTGTACGGCAAGATCGACGGGCATAACTTTGCGGTCAACCATCTCCCACCGCTGCTGACGCACTTCGGTGGAAAAAAGTATCGGCTGGCGAAGATTCATTTCCACAGCCACTGTGAGCACCAGATCGACGGGGAGGCTCCTGCGCACTTTGAGATCCATCTTCTCCATGTTCTCCTATCCGACAAGGATAAGGACATGAACGACAAGCTCGTCATTGCAGCCTTTTTCGATTCGGTTGCCGGAAAGACGAGCAAACGCCACCGGGCAGGGTTTCGGACGATGGATGCGTCGTTCGCGCCGAAGCCGAGCGGAAAAAAGGAGCTGGTGGCCGGGGCCAAGGGCGGAGACGGTGCCGAGGTGGAGGTGAGCGATATCGCAGACTTCCTCCCTGACGATCTGTCGGAGTGGTACACCTACCAGGGATCGCTGACGAGCTATCCCTTCACCGAAGATGTGACCTGGGTGGTGATCCCGAAGAAGGAGAGCATTCCCGAATCCGACGTCGAGCAATTGCGAGCATCGCACGCGGCGCAACCGAAGCGATTGCACGGCTTGCAGCCGTTGAACCGGCGCTACGTCCTGCATCATGGCAAGGGGAAAAAAGCCAGCCGCTAACAGCGGGGCCCTAGCGACGGTTCGTCCCCAATTTAGCGGCTGTTGTGGCCGCCTCCCGTTGGGGGGAAAAAGGTGGCAGCCACCAAGGAAAAAGGTGCCAGCCACCAAATCCAGAGAAGCTAGGTGATTGTGCGCGGTCGTATCCCCTGGATTCGGTGGCAGGCACCTTTTTCACAGACCCCTTTGGAAGGAAATGGCTGCCAGCCGCGAAATTCAGCGAGCCCGGGTCAGTCGGCACGGCCGCCATTCCCTCGATTCCTAGGCACAGAAGCAGTTGTCAGGCGTCGCGAAGGTCGACCGGCTCGCATCCAAAGGGCCTGCGAGAATCGCGGCGTCGCCGCGGGGGCGCCGGCGGCGGCCCGTCAGCAGGCCATGTCATAGGGATGCCACGGCGGATCGGCTGGATGGATCCAAGCCGGAGCGCCGAGTGACCACTTCCAGGCCGCGAGGGCCGCGGCGCAGGCGGCGACGAAGTGATCGCCCGGATCAGGGCCGCCGCCAATTCCCTCCAGTCCCGCCCCTTCGAGCCAGCGGAGAAGCTGCTGCCGCGCCGCCGCGCTTGTTTTTAGGGCACGCACGATTCCCACCGGCGCCCCGCGCAGCACGCAAGCCGCCCCCGGATGGACCTCGACGATTCTGACTCGAACCCCGGCGGTCGTCGCCACGATCCGGGCGACGGTGATCCCACGGAGCGTCAGGTAGGCCATCCTCGTGAGCGTCGGCGGCATGACCGTGCCGGAGGGCAGCCCCGCAGCCACGGCCCGCGCGCGGAGGAGACGATCGGCGGGACGATCACCGCCGCCGTCGTTGTAGGAGAGGGGGGCGTCGATGCCGACGACCAGATCAGCGTCGGGCCTGGTCCGTGCGATGAGGGCTGCGATCGCGGCATCGTCGGCGCCGGGAAGGCGCTCCTGCAACACGAGCGTGCGACCGCTTACTCGGAAGGCCGCGACCGCGGTGTCGGCCGCGTTGCAGGGACCGGAGAGATCAATGCCGATGACGTCCATCGCCGCAGCCCTGGGGAAAAAGGTGCCAGCGATGCGAAAACGGGGCCTGCCACGAGAGTTCAGCCTACCAGGCGCTGACGACGACGCTCAAGGCCGAGATCAACGCCGGAGCCTGGAAGAGGCTGAGCCGCGACACCTCTCGGCAGGTGTCGAAGCCCAAGTCAGGCTGGATCGCTGTCAAGGTCATCAATCACCTCGAGGATGAGGCGATGAAGGTGTTTCGGGTGTAGAATCGGACTGACCCCAGCCTCCCTCCGCGATGCAACTCTGCCATGGCCAAACGGTTGCTCTCCACTTCCATCGACGCTGGGCATGTGTTTCCTGCGCTCGGCCATGCGCCGGTCGTTGAGGCCGTCGTCGAGTGGCGGGCCGAGCCCAGGGTCACGATGAAGTCCGCTGAACTGCGGCTCGCCTTGGAGCATGCGTTTCCGGGCTGCGCGATTCAGCCGTTGCGGCACTTCCATGCGACGATCGCAGAAGGCGAAAGCGGCGTTCAGGTTGCAGAGTCAACGGAGCAAACGGGCTTTCGAATCGTTTCCGAGGACGGCCGAATCGTGGGTCAGATTCGCCCCAACGGCGTCGCAGTGAGTCGCCTCGAGCCCTACGCAGGGTGGGACGAGTTTCTGCCCAGGGCCAAACAGTTGCTCCGGGTGTTTCTCGAGTGCTTCAAGCCGACACATTATAGCCGGCTGGGAGTACGATCGATCTCGAGAATCCCGCTTGCCGCCGGCGAGCGGCAAGCCGACGTGACGAGGGGCGCGGCGAGCCCCTGGAAGGATTTCGGCCTGGAATCGACCTCATTCTTTCATCAGGATACGGTGCGTTGGCCGGGGACGGGGTACGGTGTTCGGCTCGTACGGGCCATGGACCCCGGAGACCCGGACGATGTCGGCGTGCTGTTCTTCGACATCGACATCTCCCTCGATGAGGCGGTCCAGTTGGACGAGGCGGATCGACGGATCGAGGAGATGCGATTCCTCAAAAACCGCGTCTTCTTCTCGACCGTCAAAAATGCCAAAAAACGGTTCGGTACGAGGAGGTGATTCGTGTCATCGAGTCTGTGTCGGAAACAGTTTGCCGAAGGGCCGGACGCCCGGCACTTGGAGGCGCTTGCAGAGAAAAACTGGAATCGCCAGCGGGACTCGCTGACGTTCAATCGACCGAGCGGGCCGGCTCGACAGCCCGCCTCAGTCATCCTCTTCGAAGCGTGGGCCGAATCCTCCGAGGATAATTGGGACGGCGAGGGGGCTCGAGCGGTCCCGCGGGATCGACTCGAGGCTGCCATGGCGCTCGTCGATGCCTTGCCGTTGGTGTTTCCCGCGCCTGAGGCGTGCGCTGATCGAGATGGGGACTTTTGCCTCGAATGGTACCGCGGTCCGCGGCGGACGATCAGCGTGAGTATCGGTGCCGCTGGTTTGCTGCACTGGGCCGCGTTGATCGGCGACGATGACCCCAGAGGCACATGGCGATTCTCGCCTGAGGCGGGTGACGGCTCACCAGAAATGCTGCGCCACATCTTGACTCGGATTTATCGCTGATGAGGCGGGACGATCCGACATGCTCAATCCCGCAGCAGTTCCCGATGTCACGAATGATGAGCGGCTGGCCCGGTTCGTGATGGTGCAGGGGGTGATACGGGCCGATGGCACGCTGAGGCACAACGAGTTCCTCCCGCCCCTCTCCGGCAAACTGTCCGTTATGAGGCATCTTCAGGCGTCGGACGACGAAATCTGGGCCGAGGGTCGCGAGGTCGCGAGATTGCGCGCCAAGGGCCTTTTCGGGCGGGTTGATCTGGGGACGGGCGATTGTCGCAGCGTTGGATTGCGGGTGATCAAGTCTCCACTGCAGGCGGACCCGCCATCGAACCCGGAGCCCCGGCGGAGGCTCTCCAGCCCGAATCATGCCGATCTTGTCTATCCGGTCGCCGCAGTCGCCAATCCAGGTTCTGCCCTTCCGAAAGCCGACCAAATGGCGATCGCGAAGGCCTTGGTCGCCAACGGCCTTCGGGTGATACCCCCTCCCGTCGCCACGGCTGCTAACGATTTCGTGCCATGTGGACCGGAGGAACCGCCGCCCATTCCGTGAGGCTCCAGGACAGTGGGCGAAAAAAAGTCGTGTCGAGAGCAAAAAGGTTCCAGCCACCCAGGTCGAGAAGGCCCGAATGAACACGCTCCGCGGGAGGCGCGCAGGCGCGATCGTCGTGGCGCTGCTCGAGCTGGGCTGCGTCGCACGGCCCAGCGACTTCGCCGGCGTGACGAAGTCGCGGCTCCATCTCCTCGGCATCCTCGGCAAAGCCGCGCTCGAGCAGCAGAAGCCCCTCGACGGCGTGGCGTCGATCGGGGATTTTCTCGACCTGATGAAAGTCGAGGCCGAGGGGCGCTTCGAGGACGACGAAGCAGACGAATGGGGCCGGCCGTTCCTCGTCGCTTCCTTTACGTCAAAGACGTCGAGGGGGATTCAGTTCCTCTCCCTCGGGCGCGACGTCAACGATGGCCGCGACGATCTTCGGCTCTGGCTTTTCGTGCCAGACATCGGGAAGGACGACGTCGTGACGTGGCGAAGCTGGTAGGAGGGAGAAAAGGTGCCGGCCACCGAATCTGAAGAAACGAGTGAAAAAATAGGAGAGCAACCAAATCCCGTGTACGGCGCTCTGAAAAACAACGCTCAAAGAGAAAAAGGTGCCAGCCACCAAATCCAGAGAAGCTGGGTGATTCGGCATGGCGGGATCCCCTGGATACGGTGGCAGGCACCTTTTTCGGTCCAGAAGGCGTTGCCCTGCTTCGTCAGCACTACGATCGACCATCAGCGGCAGTATCACTACGAGCCGAATACCGAAGAACGATCCAAAAAACGGCCCCCGAATCGTCACAGGTCGAACGAAAGCCGCTCCAGGCTGGAGACCCACGCGTCGAAGTGTGGGCAATTCTCGCGCAGGCTCGCTAACCCGATGGCGCCGGCAGCGGTCGCGCCTACTCTCACCTTGACCGTCTCGTACCTCGGCACATGCTGGATGATGCGTTTGCTGGGTGCCGTCGTGGGCCCGTCGTTGATGTCTTCCGGCGGGGTGTCGCCCACTTCGTCCTTGAGGTTTTGAACGCCCCGCCCACACCCTTCAATCCGCGGAACGAGTTGGTCGAGATCGCAAAAAAGAAGTGCCTCGAACTCATGAAGCTGGATGTATGGGACGAAACGGCGGTCACCCAAATCCGCTGCCAGGGCCTGCTCGAGTGCCACGACGCGCGCGATGGCCTGATGAAGGGATCCGGCAGCAGCGAAGCCCGGAAAATCACCGGGCAGTGCGTAAAGATCAAGCATCGTCGTGAATCGAACGGCTGTGTCTTTCTGCTCCTGCATCAAGCATCGGATGTCATCGCCGACTTTGGCGTAGTTCCGAACGCCGCCCCGCTTGCGGAGTTTGCGGTTGGTGAAAAGCAATCGGGCTGTCGCGTCCACGCCAAAGCCTGCGAGGTGAGGCGCGAGCACTTGGCTGGCGAATGACTGCTCGGTGGGCCCCTCGACCGAGATGATGAGCCGGACGCGGTCCGTCACCGTGGAACGCCTCCCAGGTCGTTCTTTTCCCACAGTTGGCCGAGCGTGTACTCCTCGAGCCAAGCAGCAAGGCCGTCACCATCCAATCGCCGCAGCAAGGATTTGCCTTCAATCTGATCGACAACGATGACGTTCTCGGGATCCATTTCATCCAAGAGAAGCGTTGATTGGGTGGAGAGGATGATCTGCACCGAGTCGGCCGCTTCCTTCAGCATGCTCGCCAGCAGCTTGATCGCGTAGGGATGAAGGCCGAGTTCGGGCTCATCAATGACGATCGTCGCCGCCTGCGGGTCTCCGAGGAGGAGGGTCGCCAAGCATACGAAGCGGGCGGTACCATCCGAAAACTGGGTTGGGTCGTAGAGGAGATCACAATAACGATCCTTCCAAAACAATCGCGTCTGGTCGGTGGCGATTTCCTTCAAGACGAATCCACCAAAAAAGGGTGCGATCAGCCGAATGGCCTCGACGATCCGATCGAGCCGTTCCGGCGCGTTTGTCTCCATCGACTTGAGGACCGCGGCGATGTTCGAGGCATCCCCGTGCAACGTCGCTTGGTCGTACACGTTGCACCGCCCCATCATGGGCGCGTTCGCGGAGGTATCGTGGAAGTGGTAGGAGCGCCAGGAAGCGATCGTTTCACGTGCCCACTTGATGCTGTTCGTTCGGGCAGGTGACGTGTCCCGCAGGATCAGTGACTCCCGGTGCCCCCCCCCCAAGTCGTTCCAAGTTGGGCCGTAGTTTCCTTGGAAAGGTGCTTGTTCGCTGGCAAAGAAGAGAGAGCGATCGTCGGCGGCTTTGAGCGTGAACTCATACCGGTTGGATCCGAACGCGAGCTTCGCCTGAAACTCGGGCGTGATCTTCATGCCACGAAACAGAAAGGCGTCAGCGCCGCCATGCTGGGCGACGTAATTCTGCAACCCCTTCGTCGCATCGGCGATGTTCCGCAACAGGTCGAAAAAACGAATGAAGTTCGACTTGCCTGAACCATTGGCCCCGATGAGAACGTTGAGCCCCGCGTTGAGAGGTAGGCTCTCCAGCGAATCGATCGACTTGTAGCCCTTCAGCGAGATTTGCTGGAGGTAGCGAGGAGGCGGCATGGAAAGGACAGTCCAGTCGGTCGACGGTACCGGAGAAGTGCCTCTAGCATACCTTGAGCCGCTGAACGCGAACGCGGCACAAGAGAAGTGTCCAGCCACGAATGGCACGAAGATAGCCGCAAGTCCCTTCGTGGCAACCGCATCACATGCCAGCACCTCAATGCTAGCGTTGCAGGCTGGCGGCCGTGCCAGCCGACTCAGCGAAAACAAGAAG
>Ga0114967_10002541_pt1 | contig 15261 bp, 11 predicted proteins | sample M_130628_MF_Meta_FD_92639 | JGI IMG/M metagenome (GOLD analysis project Ga0114967, IMG submission 92639) | Freshwater microbial communities from Lake Montjoie, Canada to study carbon cycling - M_130628_MF_MetaG | ecosystem: Environmental > Aquatic > Freshwater > Lake | place: Lake Montjoie... | reverse complement strand
TGGCAATAACGGCGATGAAAAACAGCGCTATCGGAACACGGTAGGGGTAGAGCTCGGAAAACACGGAGTACAAGGCAGCTGTTCCGGCGGAAACCGAAACGGCTACAACCAGGATGTAATCGAGTAGGAGCGAAACGCCGGCTACTTGGGCGGGGAGTACGCCGAGGTTGTCCTTCGTGACGATGTACGCGCCGCCAGCCGATGGATAGGCCTTAATCGTCTGTCGGTAACTGAACATTACGATGACAAGAACAACGACGACAGCAATGGTGATGGGCATGACCTTTCCGAAGGCGAGCATGCCGACGCCGCCGACAACGAGAAGTGTGTGAAGAATCTCCTCAGTTGCATATGCGGTGGAGGAAAGCGCATCCGATGCGAAAACAGCGAGAGCAGTTGGCTTGCCAAGGCGCTCGTGTTCAAGTTGATCGGTGTGAAGAGGTCGGCCGAGCAGTCGGTTCTTAAACCGGAAACTCCGACTTTCGGGAATGGAGGTTCGAGTGGAAGGCGGCAGTGGTGCTGGTCCGCTCGAACTCTGGCTTTTTGAAGGTGCAGTCATACTTCGGCTAGTTGACACCCATCGGACCCCTCGGCGCAATCACCAACGGCGAGTTTCATGTTGCGGAAACCTGAACGATGTGCCCGGTGTCTCTCTCGGCGGAGAGTTCTGCACCCGATGGGTAGTCTCATGCCCTCACCCCCGGCTCACTACGTGCCGGGCATACGCGCGTGTCCTGAGGTCCCATGGCTCTGTCTGATCTGATCCCGATGTTGGCCGATGAGCCAGCAATCGTCTCGGTCCTTGGTCGTCGAGAGGGCTCGATCGTCATCCCTGAGCCGGCTCGTGCTCTCACGATTGCGTCGCTGGTGGATCGAGCCGATCGCCGACCCGTGGTGGTTGCCGTGCCCACGACTGCAGAAGCCGAGCGTCTCGTGCATGACCTCGCAGCGTTTCTCGGGGCTTATGAGGTCGAACTCTTTCCGGCTTGGGAGACATTGCCGTTCGAACGGGTGAGCCCAGCAATCGACACGATGGGTCGACGTTCGCGGGTGTTGTGGCGTCTGCACGAGCCCGAGCGAGCCCCAGCGGTGATCGTTGCCCCTGTCCGAGCTCTTGTTCAACGCCTCGGTCCTCATGTCGGCGAGATTGAACCGATCACTATCGGAGTGGGCGATGTTGCCGACCCCGTAGCGCTGATCGATCAGCTCGTGCGGTTCGGGTACCGCCGCGAGGTGCAGGTTGAACATCGCGGCGAGGTTGCGGTCCGAGGTTCGATTGTCGATATCTATCCGAGTACTGCCGATGTTCCGGTGCGAATTGATCTTTGGGGAGACGAAGTCGATCGGCTTACCGAATTTTCTATTGCTGACCAACGAGCAACCGTGTCGATTGCTGAAGTGACAATTTTTCCGTGTCGCGAATTGCTGCCGACTGATGAAGTTCGTGAACGCGCCGCAGCGCTCGTGGGTACTCAGCCCTGGGGTCGTGAACAATGGGAACGGTTATCGGAAGGCCAGATCTTTGATGGCATGGAGAGCTGGCTCCCATGGCTTGTTGATGACAACGCCGACGACCCAGACGTGCTCTTTGATCTGCTGCGGAATGACGCGCAGATCTTGTTGATCGAACCGCGTCGTATGCGCGACCGCGCTGGAGACATCCTCGCCGAGGAACAAGATCTCGAAGCTTCGCTTTCGCGCACATGGGGAGCTGAAGGATCGTTTCCTCAATTACATGTTCCGTTCGAACGGTTACTTGGCCGGACGAATGCGCCGATGTGGACGGTGCTCGACATTCCTGATTCTCCGAATACCCCGGTTGTCGGGGCGTCGGGATGGGACCCAGTCGTTGGCGACGGCACGGTTCTTGTCGATCAGTTGCGCGCGGCGCTCGCCGACGGCGCCACGGTGGTTGTTGCTGCCGATGGAAGCGGATCGGCCGACAGGCTCGTCGCGTTACTTGGCGAACAAGGGGTGCACCTTTCGTTTGACGAGCGCGGTCGTGAAGATCTTTCGACTCCCGGTGGTCACGTTGTTGTTGCCCCGCTAGAGCGCGGCGTGCGGTTTCCGAATCTTGGGCTTGCACTCCTTGCCGAATCTGACATCACCGGTCGTCGTCGTGCGCACCGTCGGGCTCGTCCACGCAAGGCTGCGGCACAAGGCCATTTCGACGATCTCGCACCGGGCGATTTTGTCGTGCATTACCAACATGGCGTTGGTCGCTACGGCGGAATGGTGAAACGAGCCATTGGTGGCGTTGAGCGCGATTACTTGCTTCTTGAATATCGAGGAGACGATCGCCTTTATGTGCCGAGCGATCAGGTCGATGCGGTACGGCCCTTTACCGGCGGTGACTCGCCAAGTTTGAGTCGACTCGGGGGCGGCGAGTGGCAAAAGAACAAAGCTCGTGTTCGTGAAGCCGTAACGGGAATCGCGCAAGAACTTGTGGTGCTCTATCAAAAGCGGATTCACGCTCCGGGTCACGCATTCGGACCCGATACGCCATGGCAGCGCGAACTCGAAGAGTCGTTCCCGTTTGAACCAACTCCAGATCAGAAGACGGCAATCGACGAGGTCAAAGCCGATATGGAAGGCGAGTCTCCGATGGATCGCCTTGTGTGTGGCGATGTGGGATTCGGAAAGACCGAAGTTGCGATTCGAGCAGTGTTTAAGGCGGTGCAAGATGGCAAACAGGCAGCGATCCTTGTCCCCACGACGCTTCTGGCCCAGCAACATCTGCAGACCTTTAGCGAACGGTTCGCTGGCTATCCCGTTCGTGTCGAAATGCTGAGTCGGTTCCTTACGAATGCTCAGGCGAAAAAAGTCATTGCCGGTCTTGAATCGGGCGATGTCGATGTGGTGATCGGAACTCATCGACTACTTGGTGGCGATCTCACGTTCAAAGACCTTGGGTTACTCGTGGTCGACGAAGAGCAACGATTTGGTGTTTCTCACAAAGAAGCAATCAAGGGTCTGAAAGTGGGCGTTGACGTTCTCACGCTTTCGGCTACTCCAATTCCGCGAACGCTCGAGATGAGCCTCACTGGTATTCGTGATCTCACACTTTTGAATACGCCGCCGAGCGAGCGTCAACCAATCCTCACCTATGTCGGCGAATACGACGAACGGGCTGTCGCTGAATCAATTCGACGCGAACTGCTTCGCGAAGGTCAGGTCTTCTTCGTTCACAATCGTGTTCAGGACATCGATCGTGTCGCTGCGCACCTTTCGGAGCTTGTCCCAGAAGCACGAATCGCTGTTGCTCACGGCCAGATGGATGAAGGCACCCTCGAAAAAGTGGTATTGGATTTTTGGGAAGGTGCATTCGACGTTCTTGTTTGCACGACCATCATCGAGTCGGGGATTGATATGCCCACGGTGAACACGTTGGTGGTTGATCGGGCCGATCTCTTGGGTCTCGGCCAGCTCCATCAGCTACGCGGCCGTGTTGGCCGTTCCGGAAGTCGCGCGTATGCCTATCTGTTTTTCCCTCCCGATCGTGCGCTTACCGAGCAAGCCTTCGAACGGCTTCGAACGATCGGTGAAGCGACGGAACTAGGTTCAGGATTCCGCATCGCAATGCGAGATCTTGAGATTCGCGGTGCCGGCAACTTGCTTGGCACGGGTCAGAGCGGACACATCGCCGCAGTTGGTTACGACCTCTATTGCCAGATGGTCACTGAGGCGGTTGCCGAACTTAAGGGTGAATCGATCCCCGAGCCGGTGGAAATCAAACTTGAACTCCCAATCGATGCATCGCTTCCCGCCGACTACGTCGAGCGAGAAGATCTCCGGCTTGAGGCCTATCGGCGACTTGCCGGAGTCACATCTATCGATGAAGTTGTCGATATCCGGGCCGAATGGGAGGACCGCTTTGGTCCGATACCGGCCGACGCCGAAGCACTGCTTGAGGTGGCTGGGTTGAGGGCTGAATGCGTCCGTACTGGAGTGACAGACATATCGGTCACGAAGGGCCCCGGGTTCGGCGGGCCAAAATTCGTTGCCCGGATCTCGCCGCTGGCATTACGGACCTCGGCCACAATCAGGCTCGACCGGCTTTACAAGGGCTCTGCGTACAAGGCAGAACCGCAGTTGCTGCAACTGCACCTCACCACAGCGAGTTCGATTGTCGAGGATCTCGTTGCGGCTCTCCAGGATCTCGTGCCCGTCGACGAGGCATGACTGCCGAGGCATCGGCTGGCTCCGTTAGTGTGAGCCACCTTGTGAAGACGACGCGCATCCTCCCCATCGCCGCCCTCCTGTTCGCCCTACTGATGGCCGTTATCGGCTCGTCATGTACTGCTGTCAACCCGACAGCGATGACAGTGAACAAGTGGTCGTTATCTGACAGTGACTTCCAGGCTCAGATCGAAGCCTTTTCGAAGGTGTACGAGAGTTCGGGCGGGGCAAGTTCTCTTCGTTCCGCCGATGGCAATTCATGGGCGACGTCTTACACCGCCGCATTTCTGAATGATCAACTCAGTCTGCAATTGGCTCAAGTCGGGGTCGAAGAGCGCGGTCTCATTGTGACCGACACAGATCGTGCTGACGCGAAGGCACTGTTGGAGAAGAACTTCACGAACGGCAGTGGAAGCTCGGTCTTCGGCGATCTTCCGGCGTCGTATCAGAACAGCCTCATAGAAGGTGTCGCCGCGCAGAATGTTCTCAGCGCTGCTGTCATTGCTGATGCGCAGACCGACGAAGGTCTGCGGAAGTTGTACGAGTCGACGAAGGATCAGTACCAAGGCGACCTTGTGTGTGCGAGCCATATCCTCGTTCTTGCTGGTAGCGGAGCGACCAGCGCGACTCCTACGGATGCGCAGTACACAACAGCGCTGGCTTCCATCAAGGACGTCCAGTCGCAACTTAAGGGAACCACGAATTTCGCAGCGGTCGCCGCAGCGAAGTCCCAGGACACTGGTTCGGCGAAGGCGGGCGGTGCACTTCCGTGCGGTCCAGCCGGAACCTTTGTGACCGAATTCGACAAGGCCACGTGGACCCAGCCGATCGGCGTGGTTGGTGAGCCAGTGAAAACGAAGTTCGGTTATCACCTCATCTTGGTAACCGCACGCGGCAAGTTGACATTTGAGCAACTCAAAGAATCGATCAAAATGGCCGTGACCGATAATGCCGACGCAATTGTGGGCGCGGAACTTGCACGCATTGCTGCAAACGCGCAGATTTCGGTCAACGGACGTTACGGACAGTTCGATGCGGTGACGGGGAAAATCGTTGCTCCGTCGGGCGCAACATCAACAACGTCGTCGACGCTCGCCGGACTTCCGCTGCAGTGATCTGCCGACCATGACCGCACGGGTCGTCATCATTGGGCTCGGCCCTGGCGACGTTGAATTCCTTACGGTTGGAACTCGACAGGCGATCGAAGAAATCTCTGAACAGTTTGTTCGCACCCGTCGCCACCCGGCGGCCTCGATCATGGCGAATGCACAATCATTCGACGAGGTCTACGAGACCTCTCCAGATATCGATGCGGTGTATCCAGAAATTGTCGAGCGACTGATTTCGGCCGCAAGTCGGTCAGGTGAAGTTCTTTATGCCGTGCCGGGTTCACCGATTGTCGCTGAGCGCACCGTTGAGCTGTTGCTCGCTGATCCGCGCTGTCAGGTTGAGATCATTCCGGCTCTGTCATTTCTTGACCTCACATGGGCACGCCTTGGTATTGATCCGGTTTCGGTGGGAGTCCGAATCATCGATGGGCATCGTTTCGCCATCGACGCAGCGGGAGAGCGCGGTCCATTGTTAGTCGCACAATGCGATTCTCTCGACGTGCTCTCTGACGTGAAACTGGCACTCGACGCGGGAATCGATTCGTGCCTTTCGGCAGACGCGACCATCACGGTGCTGCAGCGGCTCGGTCTTCCCGATGAAGTCGTTGAAGAGATTCCTTGGGCCGACCTCGATCGCGTCACAGCGGACCACCTCACGTCCATCTACATACCCGAGTTGGCGTCGCCCGTTGCCCAGGAGTTGATGCGGTTTAGTGAACTTGTCGCCGTCCTTCGCTCTGAGTGCCCTTGGGATCGTGAACAAACTCACGATTCTCTCCGGCGCCACTTGCTCGAAGAGTCTTACGAAGTGCTTGAAGCCATCGACCATCTCGACGTCGAAGCAGGAACTGGTTATGAACATTTAGAGGAGGAACTTGGCGATCTCCTATTCCAAGTCCTCTTCCATAGTCAATTGGCATCAGAGGCGGGTCAATTCACGATCGCCGATGTTGCCCAGAATGTGCATGACAAGTTGCGGTCGCGTCATCCGCACGTCTTTGGCGATATCGAAGCCGAAGATGCTGACGCGGTGGTGCGGAACTGGGAACAAATCAAAAAGGCCGAGAAGGGTCGGGAAAGTGTTTTTGATGGCGTTCCGGATGCAATTCCTGCGTTGCTTTACGCGCTGAAGGTCCAGAAAAAGGCGGGTTCACTCGTCGACCTCGACCAAAGCGCGTTGCCGGTGACCCCTTCGCTCCAGGCGGCGATTGCAGGGTTTGGCGCAACGACTGATGATCAAACCACCGGGATATTGCTCTTCGCCATCGTCGACGAGGCCCGTCGTGCTGGGATCGATCCAGAAACAGCCTTGCGCGCGGCAGTTGTGAACTACCGCGATGCGGCTCGGAGTGCTGAACTAGAGGGACGCGCTGGTCTCTGACCGTCCCCACGGCCCGCGCGCCGACGTGGAAAACTGCGGCTGAAGCCGCATTGACGAGGAGCCCCCGATCCCATGAGCATCATCGAACACATCGCTGGCCGCGAGGTCCTTGATAGCCGCGGAAACCCGACCATTGAGGTCGAGGTCATTCTCGAATCTGGAGCCACGGGTCGGGCAATGGTTCCATCAGGTGCCTCCACCGGCGCATTTGAGGCGGTCGAGCTTCGCGACGGTGAAGGTCGCTATATGGGCAAGGGCGTGCTTGATGCTGTCGCACACGTCGATGAAGAGATCTACGACGCGCTTGTTGGTTTCGATGCACTCGATCAGCGCGACATCGACCGAGTGCTTGTCGAACTTGATGGCACCGACAACAAGAGCCGACTTGGAGCGAATGCGATCCTTGGAGTTTCGCTAGCAGTAGCGCGTGCTGCTGCCGATGATCTCGCAGTTCCTCTCTATCGCTACATCGGCGGCGTCAACGCACACGTGCTTCCCGTTCCAATGATGAATGTGCTCAACGGTGGTGAGCATGCCGACAACAACGTCGATATTCAAGAATTCATGATCATGCCGGTTGGCGCTGCATCATTTAGCGAGGCGCTTCGCTGGGGTGCCGAGACCTATCACGTACTCAAGAAGGTCTTGCACGATCGTGGTCTCTCAGCGGCTATTGGCGACGAAGGCGGGTTCGCTCCAAACCTTGCGTCCAACGAAGACGCGGTGAAGTTGCTCCTTGAAGCAATAGAAAAGGCTGGCTTTACGCCTGGGACTGATATCGCCATAGCTCTCGATGCCGCATCGACCGAGTTTTACAAGGACGGTGCATACGTGCTCGCAGGCGAAGGTCGCTCGTTGACGCCTGCTGAGATGGTTGGGTATTTCGAGGAACTGTCGACGAAGTATCCGATCGTCTCGATCGAAGACGGAATGGCAGAAGAAGATTGGGATGGCTGGTCTCTGCTGACGGCAGCCATTGGCGACAAGGTGCAACTCGTTGGTGACGATCTTTTTGTCACAAATGTTGAGCGTCTCGCTAGGGGCATTGATGCTGGCGTAGCGAACTCGATTTTGGTGAAGGTCAATCAGATCGGTTCGCTGACCGAAACGCTTGAGTCCGTTGCGATGGCTACTCGTGCTGGTTACACCGCAGTGATGTCTCATCGTTCTGGTGAAACCGAAGACACCACGATTGCTGATCTGGCCGTCGCCACGAATTGCGGTCAAATTAAGACCGGTGCTCCTGCTCGAAGCGATCGCGTTGCCAAGTACAACCAGTTGCTTCGTATCGAAGACGACCTCGGTGACGCTGCTGCCTACTGGGGAGCCGCAGCCATCAAGCAGGTAGGTCGCTAAGTATGTCTCGCTTGTCCCGACGAACACGCGCGGATTCTGCCGCGCCGCGAAAGCGTTCCGACGCGCGCGCGAAACCGTCTGGGAATAAGCACGCCAAGGTGAAGCGATCACTGTTTCTGCGTTCTGGCTGGATCATCACTCCGGTGATTTTGGTGATTGTCACCGTCGCTGTTGTTGCGTTCTTGGCTCCCACTCGAACGCTTCTCGATCAGCACAGGACCGCCGCGGCGGCTGAGCAGCGCTTAGCCGACCTCGATCAGGCCAATGCTGAAGCGCAGGCGCAGGCCGACGCGTTACAAACCGACGCGGAAATCGAGCGCCTGGCTCGAGAGCAATATGGCTATGCCAAAGCCGGTGAAGAGGTGTATCACCTGCTTCCCGAGGCCAGAGACCCGGTTCGAGTGCCTGATTCTTGGCCCTTCGAGGGTCTCGGATCTTCTCTCGTTCGCTGAGAAGGTTCCGCTCAAGCGTCAACTAACCTCAGGAAGCCGCACTGGCATCTTTGAGGGGGAGTGGACCAAATGAGCGTGATGGGTACCCGTGTTCAGCGTCGTGAGGATCCGTTGTTCCTTACCGGCGGAGCTCGCTACACCGCTGATCTACAAGAGCCTCTGCTCGAAGGAGCAGTTCATGCTCACTTCGTGCGCTCAACGATCGCTCATGCTCGTATTACCGAACTCGATGTGTCCGAAGCACGTCAGGCTCCCGGAGTAGTGGCCGTCTTCACCGCTGCCGATATCGCTGCAGCCGGAGATCTCGGGCCAGCACCGGTGGCGCTGCCAGGAATGGTGCCCGATATTCTCGCCCGCCCATGGTTAGCTACCGACGTTGTGCGTTTTGTCGGCGAAGCCATTGCCGTGATCATCGCCGAAACAGCGGCGGCTGCTGAAGATGCATCCGAACTCGTCATCGTAGATTTCGATCCACTCGACGTTGCCGTCGATCCAGTTTTTGCTGCGACCGATCAAGTGATTCTTCACCCCGAACACGGATCGAACATCGCATTAGAAGTTCCCTTCGGCTACACCGAAGAATTGTTTGATGGTTGTGAGGTTGTCGTTACACGTGATCTCGTGAATCAACGTGTCGCAGTCGCTCCGCTAGAACCTCGCGGCCTCGCTGTGGTCTGGCACGAAGGCCGAGTCATTGTTTGGTCGTCAACGCAAGCTCCGCACTCGGTCAAGGGCAAGCTCGCCGGAGTTTATGAACTCGAACCGGAACAGGTTCATGTCATTGCCCCTGCTGTCGGAGGCGGGTTCGGCGCCAAAATCAATCTGCAGACCGACGAGATGTTGTTGCCTTGGGTGGCACGCACGGTCAACCGTCCTGTTCGCTGGGCAGAATCTCGCAGCGAATCCATGGTCTCAATGCCACACGGGCGGGGGCAGGTTCACAAGATCGAAATTGGCGGTTCCCGAGATGGAACCGTCGAGGCCTATCGCCTGACGGTGCTTCAAGATGTTGGCGCGTACCCGGGGATGGGCACGTTTCTGCCGTTCATGACGCGGACCATGGCGCCGGGCACCTACACAATCCCGAAGATCGAATGCAACGTGAAATCGGTGATGACGAATACCACTCCGATCGAGGCCTATCGCGGTGCCGGACGTCCCGAAGCAACCGCAGCCATTGAGCGGGCCTTCGATTTGTTCGCTGCCGAAATCGGAATGGACCCGGTAGATGTTCGTCGCCGCAACCTGATTCCCGCCGATCAGTTTCCGTATACGACGCCGACAGGCGCGGTGTACGACTGTGGCGATTATGCCGCCGCGCTCGATGTTGCGTTGGCCGAGGCTGACTACGAAGGGTTACGTGCTGAACAGGCGGCGCGACGCGCTGCTGGCGATCCGATCCAACTCGGCATTGGCGTTGCCGTGTACGTCGAAATCACTGCTGGTCCTGCAGGCAATCAAGGTGAATTCGCCAAGGTTGTCCTAGACAACAAGGGCGGGCTCACTGTTTACACAGGCTCGTCGTCACATGGTCAAGGTCACAACACTGCATGGGCGATGCTGGCCAGTGATCTCACCGGAATCGCAATGGAAAATATTGATGTCGTGGCTGGCGATACCGATCGTGTTGCTCAAGGCGGCGGAACGATGGGTTCACGTTCGCTGCAGCTCGGCGGTTCAGCCGTATGGACAGCTACCGGTCAAGTTGTCGATAAGGCACGAGCAGTTGCTGCCGAACTTCTCGAGGCCAATGTCGACGATATCGAACTCGATGTTGATCGTGGCGTGTTCCATGTTGCGGGAACGCCGTCTCTTTCCAAGACGTGGGTCGAAGTCGGTACTGCCGGAGACATCGTGGGACCGATCGGTGGCGGAGCCACGGGGCTTCCAATCGAGGCGGCTCTAACCTTCACTGCCGAGAACGCGACCTTCCCATTCGGTGCGCATATCGCCGTTGTCGAGGTCGATACCGAAACCGGCAAAACCACGCTTCGCCGCATCGTCACGTGTGACGACGCCGGCCGCATTCTCAACCCCTTGATCGTTGAGGGGCAACGTCACGGCGGAATCGCCCAAGGTGTTGGTCAAGCGCTTTTTGAGCACATGATGTACGACGAAGACGGCAATCCTCAGACCTCGAACCTTGCCGACTATGCCTTCGGTTCGGCGGCAGAGTTCCCGAGTTTCGATCTTGTGCCGCTGGAAACGCCATCTCCTGTCAATCCACTCGGGGCGAAGGGCATCGGCGAATCCGGAGCAATTGGTGGAACGCCTGCAGTGCAAAGCGCTGTCATCGATGCACTCTCACCTTTTGGAATTACTCATCTTGATATGCCGTACACCGCAGAACGCGTGTGGCGTGCAGTCACTGGCGTCTGAGTCTGACGATGACACGATGACCCAGCCGATCAATCCGAAACCCCGCGAAGTGCCTGCCACTAAGCAGCGCTGGCAGAGCTCTGCGAAGTGGACGCTGGTCGCATCAGCGGGCGTGACAATCGGAATGTTCTCGGTCTTCTATTTCTTCTTCTTGAGGGGCTGACAACAGCGTGACGATCGAGATTCGCAATGCGGCCGACCGAGGCGAGACACAAATCGGATGGCTCGATTCTCGCCATTGCTTCAGCTTCGGCTCCTATGTTGACCAAACGAACACTGGGCATGGATTACTTCTTGTCAGTAACGATGATCGGGTCGCGCCCGCCACTGGGTTCGGCACTCACGGGCATAGCGATATGGAAATCATCACCTGGGTTTTGTCGGGTGAAGTCGAACATTCAGACACACTTGGAAATCACGGGATCATTGGTCCAGGTCTCGCCCAACGTATGACCGCTGGCCGGGGGATCCGTCACTCTGAACAAAATCCCAGCCCTGATGTCGAGGCTCACTTTGTACAGATGTGGGTTCCACCCGACACCGTCGGTCTTGAACCCAGCTATGAGCAGCAGGATGTCACCGAGTTGCTGAACGCCGGTGGATTCGTTGCGATCGCCGGCGGCATCGGAAGCGGAGCGGTGATTCACATCAATCAGAGCGATGCGGTGATGTCGGTCGGTCGATTGAAACCTGACGAGACCGTTTCTCTCCCCGTTGCTGTGCATGTGCATGTCTTTGTGGCACTCGGTGCGGGGAAGCTCAATGGCCACAACGCTCTCGAGCAGGGTGACGCGGTACGACTCACCAACGAAGCAGTGCAGGCGGTCACGGCCGGCCCCGAGGGCGCAGAACTCATTGTGTGGGCCACGGCCTAAGCCGGCTTCGATCGGCGACGCCACCCACCGGTAGCCTCTCCACCGTGAGTTCCTCCCTCCCCACTTCTGTGCAGGAAGTCGTCGCCCGATTAGCCGAAAACGGTTATATGGCCGATCAAGGATTGGCCACGGCTATCTTCCTTGCGCTCTCGATGAAGCGACCGCTGCTGTTAGAAGGCGAGCCTGGCGTCGGTAAGACCGAAGTGGCGAAGTCGCTAAGCGCCCTCACTGGCGGAGAGTTGATCCGGTTGCAGTGTTACGAAGGTCTTGATGCAGCCCAAGCACTCTACGAATGGGATTACCCGCGGCAGTTGCTTCACCTGCGTGCCGCAGAAGCTGCGGGAACGATTGGCTCCGACGTTGCTGCCGTTGAAAACGAGCTTTACAGCGAGCGCTTTCTCATCCGCAGGCCACTTCTCGATGCAATTTCGGACCGACATGAAGTTGCTCCGGTTCTTTTGATCGATGAACTCGACCGTGCCGATGATGAGTTTGAAGCCTTCCTTCTCGAAGTACTTGCAGAAAATGCAGTAACCATTCCTGAACTCGGCACCTTTCGGGCCACGGTTCCTCCAATCGTGATCATCACATCGAATCGAACGCGTGATGTCCACGATGCGTTGAAGCGACGCTGTCTTTACCACTGGGTGGAACATCCGGACAGCGAACGCGAGATCGCTATTGTGTGTTCGCGCGTGCCGGAAGCGAGTCAGGTTCTTGCTCGTCAGGTGGCGCTTCTTGTCGCCGAGTTGCGAACGATTGGTTTGTTTAAGCCGCCAGGCGTGGCTGAAACTATTGATTGGGTGATGGCCCTCACCGCTCTCGGACACACCGAAATTGATGTTGCGTCTGTAGATGCATCGCTTGGGGCAGTCGTGAAATATCGCGAAGATGCCGATCGAGTTCGAGCACACGGAATTAGCGCACTTGTTGATGCGGCTCAGCGCGAGAACTGACGCAGTTTCATGAATGACGAAGGCGTCATTGACCTCGTTGCGCTACTGCGCACGGCAGGTCTCGCTATTCCTGTGGGAAGCGTGATCTCTTTTATCGAAGCAGTCGGTCTCGTGGACAGCGATTTGCGGTCGATGTATTGGGCGGGTCGGGCAACGCTGGCCCATTCACCTGTAGAGATCGAGTTGTATGACCTTGTTTTCCGCCATTGGATTCTGGGAACAGAGGTTGCACTTTCACAGTCATCGATCACTAAGAGCGATCAACCTGTCGTTGCTGACGATGATGGACTCGATTCTGATCAAGTCGATTCTGCAGACGTCGAAACTGACGACGTTGCTGTGTTGCGCTTTAGCCGAACCGAGACACTCCATTCCGCAGACTTTGCGGCAATGAATGATGATGAGCGTGCTGAAGCTGATCGGTTGATAGCCGAAATGCGTCTTTCAGCCGTAACGCGTGCCTCGCATAGGCGACGCCCATCGCGTCGTTCGGGTGGAACTCTTGATCTCCGCCGCACGATTCGTGAGTCACTGCGTACGGGGGGAGAACCGCTTCGACTCCGAACCTTGGAGCGCACCCGGGTGCAGCGCCGGGTCGTGATCATCGCCGATATCAGTGGATCGATGGCGAGCTATAGCCGGTCCTTGATTCGCTATGCCCATGCTGCGGTCTCCGCCGGCACCAAAGTTGAAGCATTTGCTCTGGGAACGCGACTCACGCGTCTCACACGCGAACTTTCGACCCGAGACCCTGATAGGGCCATGCAACGAGCAGCAGACTCGGTTGAAGATTGGTCGGGCGGCACTCGCCTTGGTGAGGGAATTGGCCGGTTCAACGATGATTGGGGCACCAAGGGGATGGCCCGCGGTGCGATGGTCGTCATTCTCTCCGATGGATGGGACCGAGGGGAGCCTGAGCTGTTGGCCTCGGAAATGGCCCGCTTGTCGCGTGTCGCTCACAAAATCGTCTGGGTCAATCCGCTGAAAGCCACTGATGGGTACGCCCCGCTCGCTCGCGGAATGGCTGCGGCATTGCCTTTCGTCGATGAGTTCATTGAGGGCCATTCGCTCGATGCCCTTGACCGACTTTCGGTGGTCGTCGCTGGTGGCGGATCTCGCCCCGTACGATCAATGGCGGTCCTACAACGCGCGGAGGTGAACTGATGAAAGAGATCATGAATGACATCGATCGCTGGCGTCGTTCCGGTCACAAGGTGGCTCTTGCTCGCGTTGTCGATATCGAAGGTTCTGGTCCTCGCCTGCCAGGGGCTTCTATGGCAGTTTCCGATACCGGTGAGGTTGCTGGTTCAGTCTCTGGCGGATGCGTTGAAGGCGCAGTGGTCTCGGAAGCGCTCGACATCCTCTCGACGGGCGAACGTCGGCTCGTCACCTTCGGCTACAGCGACGACGAGGCCTTTGCCGTTGGTCTCACGTGCGGCGGAACCATTCACTTGTTTATCGAACCGCTGGATTGGTAACAACCATGGCGGATTCGATTTACGAACTATGGCGAGAAGCGATCAATGATCACCGACCAGTGGCGTTGGCCACGGTCATTGAAGGCGAACATCTCGGTGCCAAACTGATTGTTGGCGACGGAATCGATTCGCAAGGAACACTCGGCGATGTTGATCTCGATCGTGTTGTTGTTCGCGACACAATCGGGGAACTCGCCGGTGGTCGTTCGGGGATCCGCCATTACGGACCACATGGTGAAGCTCGAGAGGACGCGGTGTCGGTCTTCATCGAATCGTTTGCGCCGCCCCCGCATATGTTGATTTTCGGAGCGGTCGATTTCACTGGCGCACTGGTGAAAGTCGCGAAGGTCATGGGGTATCGAGTCACGGTTTGCGATGCACGCGAGGTTTTCGCAACGAAGCGACGGTTCCCGAATGCCGATGAAGTCGTTGTGGATTGGCCGCATCGTCATCTCGAAAAAGTTGGCGAACGTCTCGGTCAGCGCGATGCGGTGTGTGTACTCACCCATGACCACAAATTCGATGTACCTGCTATTCAGGCGGCCTTAGCGACCGATGTTGGTTACCTCGGCGCTATGGGAAGTCGCCGCACATGTGCTGAACGCCTTGAGCGCCTCGCTCAGGCCGGTGCTGACATGGAACAGGTCACTGCTCGGCTGCATGCGCCCATCGGCCTCGACCTCGGCGGGCGAACCCCAGAAGAAACGGCGATTGCGATTTGCGCCGAAGTAATTGCGGCTCGCACGGGGCGCGTGAGTTCTTCACTCAGCGATACAACTGGCTCGATCCACTAACTGTGATCGCCATGAGGCGATCGATGAAGTTAGGAAAGACCAGATTCTTCGAGCGAGCGACGCACTAAGACGCGTGCGAGGTGTTCGCGGTAGTCCGAAGACGCATTGATATCGCTCTGCGCTTCGGTACCTTCGTTAGCGAGCGCAGCAGCATCAGCGGCGTTGGCGCCGGACTTCACTGCGTCCATCACAGCCGAGGCCAGGAGGGGAGTCGATCCCATATTCACGAGTCCAACACCGGTAGAGCCATTGGCACGAACAGTGGCCACGCCGACAATCGCCCAGTCCTGAGCGCGGCGATT
>Ga0114967_10002540_pt1 | contig 15263 bp, 11 predicted proteins | sample M_130628_MF_Meta_FD_92639 | JGI IMG/M metagenome (GOLD analysis project Ga0114967, IMG submission 92639) | Freshwater microbial communities from Lake Montjoie, Canada to study carbon cycling - M_130628_MF_MetaG | ecosystem: Environmental > Aquatic > Freshwater > Lake | place: Lake Montjoie... | reverse complement strand
GGCCGGAATACACCCGGAAGTAGGTGAGTTTGCCGAAGGGGTCGGCCACAATCTTGAACGCCAAAGCCGCAAACGGTCCATTCTCATCAGCCTTACGCTCGGCTGGATCTTCGGCTTCGCCTGGGAGCACACCTTGCGCTGGTCGAATATCCAACGGGCTCGGGAGATAATCCACAACGGCATCAAGCATCGGCTGAACGCCCTTGTTCTTGAATGCTGAACCACAAAGAATCGGTACGAAGTCGAAAGCCAAGGTTCCCTTACGAATCGCAACCTTAATTTCGTCAATCGAAAGATCTTCACCGGCAAGATACTTTTCCATCAACGCATCATCTGATGTGGCAATGGTTTCGAGAAGTTCTTCGCGATACTGATTGGCCTCGTCGACCATGTCAGCGGGAATATCTAGTTCGTCCCATTTGGCGCCGAGTTCTTCGTCATGCCAAATCAAAGCCTTCATCTTCACTAGGTCAATCAAACCAGCGAACGGCTTTGCACTCTCAGGACCACCAGAACCAATCGGAAGGTGAATCACTGCGCAGGTCGCTTCAAGACGATCCTTGACCATCGCAACTGTGCGATAGAAGTCAGCACCGATACGGTCCATTTTGTTTACGAAGCACATACGTGGCACGTTGTATTTGTTGGCCTGTCGCCACACGGTTTCAGTTTGTGGTTCAACACCTGCAACAGAGTCGAACACGGTGACAGCTCCGTCAAGAACACGCAATGAACGCTCTACTTCAATGGTGAAGTCAACGTGGCCAGGGGTGTCAATGATGTTGATGCGGTGGTCGTTCCAAATACATGTCGTGGCAGCAGATGTAATCGTGATGCCACGCTCTTGCTCTTGGGCCATGTGGTCCATGGTTGCTGCGCCGTCGTGAACTTCACCGATCTTGTAACTCTTACCCGTGTAAAACAAAATGCGCTCAGTGGTCGTCGTTTTACCAGCATCAATGTGGGCCATAATGCCGATATTGCGAGTGCGCTCTAGTGGATACTCACGCTTAGCCATCTTCGTTCACTTTCGTTTCTTTGACGTTCTTGTTGGGGGGGGCTTACATAGTCGCACCCCGGTGTTGAAACCGGGGTGCTGAGGTAGTCATATCAGCGCTGAGAATTACCAGCGATAGTGGGCGTAGGCCTTGTTTGAATCTGCCATCTTTTGCATGTCATCGCGCTTCTTCACAGCAGCACCGAGACCGTTAGCAGCATCAAGTAACTCGTTGGCAAGACACTGTGACATTGTCTTTTCGCGGCGGGCACGTGAATAATCAACAACCCAACGAATAGCCAAAGTATTTGCACGGCGAGGCTTCACTTCAACTGGAACCTGATAGGTCGCTCCACCAACACGGCGGCTACGTACTTCAAGTGGAGGACGAGTGTTATCAATGGCGCGCTTCAAAGTGGCGATTGGTTCAGCACCAGTCTTTTCTTCAACCATCTTGAGTGCGTCGTAGACGATCTTTTCAGCGGTGCTCTTTTTACCGCTCAACATAACTTTGTTCATGAGTTGCGTGACGAGCAAGGATCGGTAAACCGGATCTGGTTGCGTTTCACGGCGTGGGGCTGGACCCTTACGGGGCATATCAATTCACCTGTTCCTTTTGTTTTCGAATGCGATCACTTGACGCGCTTTGCGCCATAGCTACTACGGGACTGCTTACGGTTTTTCACTCCGGCTGCGTCAAGCGCGCCACGAATGATCTTGTAACGAACACCTGGAAGGTCACGAACACGACCACCACGCACGAGAACAATGGAGTGCTCTTGCAGGTTGTGTCCTTCACCAGGAATGTAGGCGGTGATTTCAACACCACTTGACAGACGCACACGAGCAACCTTGCGTAACGCAGAGTTTGGCTTCTTCGGAGTGTTGGTATACACACGTGTGCATACACCGCGACGTTGCGGCGAACCCTTCAGGGCCGGTGTCTTCGATTTAGTGAACTTGGTGCTTCGTCCTTGGCGGACCAGCTGTTGAATTGTGGGCACTCTTTGACCTCTTTGCTTGTCCGTAACACCGTGCTACGGAATATCTTGACGACTCTCGCCCTCGTGCCAAACGCGCACACGGGAACTTGTGATGTTACGAGCGCCCTGTGGACAACGGCAACCCGTTGCCCCAGGGCATCTCAATATCAGGCTAATTATTTCTTTTTTGACCTATTCAGACTCGGCAATCAGCCGGGAACTGAGTCGGAACCTCGTGACTGACCATCCCAAGCCGCGCTCAGAACGTCAGATGTATCTTCGTCGTCACTGTGCCAGGTCGCCATCGGCACATAATCGGGGGCATCGATGCCGAAGTCCCGATAACGCATCATGCCCGTACCAGCTGGGATGAGTTTTCCGATGATGATGTTCTCCTTGAGGCCATTCAGCGAGTCACCTCGACCGTCAATGGCGGCCTCGGTGAGAACACGAGTGGTCTCCTGGAATGAAGCAGCCGACAACCAAGATTCAGTTGCCAACGAAGCCTTGGTAATACCCATCAGTTCGGTACGACCTTCAGCGGGACGCTTCCCATCTTCAACCATGGCACGGTTTGTGTCACGGAATGTCTTGTTGTCGGTCCGCTCACCTGGCAAGAAATCAGTGTCACCAGTCTCTTGAACACTGACGCGACGAGTCATCTGACGAACAATGAGTTCAATGTGCTTGTCGTGAATCGATACACCTTGATCGCGGTACACCTTTTGTACTTCTTCAACGATGTACGTCTGAGTTTCACGGATGCCCTTGATCTCCATAATTTCTTTTGGATCAAAAGGACCATCAGTGATTGCCTGACCGGCCACGACTTCATCTCCGTCGCGAACAATTGGGCGGCTGCCAGTTGGCAACAACACCAAGTGCTCTTCACCTGCATCATCAACAACATTGACTGGGATGCCTTTGCCTTCGTCTTCGCCGATACGTACGACTCCAGTGGCACGAGCCAAACGAGCCGAACCCTTAGGCGTACGAGCTTCAAACAACTCAACGACGCGTGGCAAACCGCCAGCGATGTCCTTACCAGCAACACCACCAGTGTGGAAGGTACGCATTGTTAACTGCGTACCAGGCTCACCAATAGATTGCGCAGCAATGACGCCAACTGCTTCACCAAGTTCAATGGCTTTACCACTGGCCAACGAACGGCCGTAGCACAATGCACATACACCGAGTTCAGCATCACAGGTCAATACCGACCGAACACGAACACGGTTAAACGATGCGTCATCGCGCAAGGTCTCCATCAATTCGTCGCCAACAATGGTATTGCGAGCAACAACGGTGCCGTCACCAAGAGTGGTGTCAACTGCTAGCGCACGACCGTACAACTTGGTCTCGATATATGAACGACGGTTCGGGGTATCGGCCTGAACATTGTCGATCCACACGCCAAGGGTTGTTCCGCAGTCATCTTCACGAACGATGAGTTCTTGGGCCACGTCAACGAGTCGACGAGTCAAGTAACCGGAGTCCGCAGTACGAAGAGCGGTGTCAACAAGTCCCTTACGAGCACCTGGAGTAGCAATGAAGTACTCCAAGGTTTCAAGACCCTCACGGAAGTTGCGCTTGATCGGACGAGGAATCATGTCACCACGAGGGTTAGCCACGAGACCACGCATACCGGCAATCTGGCGCATCTGAGTCATGTTTCCACGAGCACCAGAGTCGATCATCATGTAGACGGGGTTTGTGAGTTCAGCCTTAAAAGCCTTCTCCATCTCGTCTTTGACCTTGTCAGTTGCTTCGGACCAGATACTCACTTCTTGCTGACGACGCTCACCATCGGTGATAATGCCGCGCTTGAACTGATTCTCGACGTTCTCCGCTTGCTTTTCGTACCCTTCAAGCATTTCCTTCTTTGAAGCAGGTGTCTTAACGTCGTCAATGGAAACTGTCAATCCAGATTGCGAGGCGTAGCGATAGCAAATGGACTTGATGGCATCAAGTGAATCGGCAACTTGTGCATTGATGAAGTTGTCGGACAAGACTTCAACAATCTCGCCCATTTCCTTCTTCTTGATCGGCTTATCAATATGACCAAAGCGTGCCGTGTAGCCCTCGGGTAAAGCCTCTTCGAAAAGAAGTCGACCTGGCGTTGTTTCAAACAACTCACCGTCAGCCTTGCGCATCTTGATCTTGGCGTGGATGCCAATGGCACCCTCATCCATTGCTCGTAGGACTTCCCAGTTGTGGCGGAAAGTACGACCTTCACCAAATGTCCGAGGACCATCGTTGGTTAAGTAGTAACCACCGATGATGAGGTCCTGGCTCGGGGTCACGATAGGGCGACCAGAAGCCGGTGACAAAATGTTGTTCGCGCTGAGCATCAGCACGCGAGCTTCAGCCTGAGCTTCTGCTGACAACGGTACGTGCACAGCCATCTGGTCACCGTCGAAGTCAGCGTTGAATGCTGTACACACGAGTGGGTGAATCTGAATGGCTTTGCCTTCAACGAGTACGGGCTCGAATGCCTGAATACCCAATCGGTGAAGCGTGGGTGCACGGTTCAACAACACTGGGTGTTCGCGAATGACTTCTTCGAGGACGTCCCACACGCGTGGATGACGACGTTCGACCATGCGCTTGGCGCTCTTAATATTTTGTGCGTACTCAATGTCGACAAGACGCTTCATAACGAATGGCTTGAAGAGTTCGAGGGCCATCAACTTCGGCAGACCACACTGATGCAAACGCAACGTTGGTCCGGCCACGATGACTGAACGACCAGAATAGTCAACGCGCTTGCCGAGAAGGTTCTGACGGAACCGACCTTGCTTACCCTTCAACATGTCTGACAATGACTTCAATGGACGGTTACCAGGACCAGTCACTGGGCGACCACGACGACCATTGTCGAACAATGCGTCAACTGCTTCTTGCAGCATGCGCTTTTCGTTGTTGACAATAATTTCTGGTGCACCAAGACCCAACAAACGCTCGAGGCGTTTATTGCGGTTGATGACGCGACGGTACAAGTCGTTGAGGTCGGAGGTTGCGAAACGTCCACCTTCGAGTTGAACCATCGGACGAAGTTCAGGCGGGATCACCGGAACGACATCAAGAATCATGGCCTTTGGATCATTGAGACGATAGCCAGTATCAGGATCGCGCTGATTAAACGAAGTCACGATCTTCAGTCGCTTGATGGCTTTCTGCTTACGTTGTGCACTCAGTGGCTTCTTGCCGTCTTTGGCGTCAATTGCAGTACGCAGTTTGATTTCTTCTTCTTCAAAATCAATGCGATCAATCAATGACTTGATGGCGTCAGCGCCTGTGCCACCCTCAAAGTAGTCTTCGAAGCGATCACGAAGTTCGCGCCAGAGCACTTCATCTTCAATGATTTGACGTGGGTGCAAGCTCTTGAACAAGTCCCATGTGCGCTTCAGAACATCGAGTTCGTTTGCATAACGCTCGCGAACACCGGCCAGATCCTTGTCGGCCACTTTTTGCATGGCCTTGACTTCGGCATCTTTAGCGCCTTCTTTTTCAAGACGCTCGGCATCTTTTTCAAGGTCTTTGAAATGGCGCTCAACTTCGAGTTCTTCTTCTTTCTTGATCGCATCAACCTCACCGAGGTATTCAGCTTCAAGACTCGACAAAGCATCGTGACGCTTGTCAGCATCAACCCAAGTCACCAAATGCGCAGCAAAGTAAATAACTTTTTCCAGTTGCTTGGCCTTCAGTTCTTCCTTGGGCTCTAGGCCAGCCAGCAAATACGCCAACCATGACCGAGTTCCGCGCAAGTACCAGATGTGCACAACGGGAGCCGCCAACTCAATGTGGCCCATGCGCTCACGGCGCACTTTTGAGCGCGTGACTTCAACGCCACACTTCTCGCAGATGATTCCCTTGAAGCGCACCCGCTTGTACTTGCCGCAGTAGCACTCCCAGTCGCGAGTCGGTCCAAAGATCTTTTCACAGAACAGACCGTCCCTTTCAGGACGCAGTGTGCGGTAGTTGATGGTCTCGGGCTTTTTTACTTCACCACTTGACCAGTTACGAATGTGATCGGCGGTTGCCAATCCAATTCGCAGTTGATCGAACATATTCACATCGAGCATTTCTTCTCTCGCTCTCTCTTCGTTCCGTCGCGTTCAGTTTCTAATAAATACAGGTTTGGTCGATCAGTAACCGTCAGCGACGGGAAGCTGCCCGATCCTTGTCGTCTTGATCGCTGCCTCTTTCGGGGCGGCTGATATCAATTCCGAGACCGGCCACAGCGGTGTAGATCTCTTCGTCAATTTCTTTCATTTCGATCTCGCTACCGTCGGTTGCTAGTACCTCGACGTTCAAGCACAAAGCCTGCATTTCCTTCATGAGAACTTTGAAGCTCTCAGGAATGCCTGGTTCAGGAATATTCTCTCCCTTAACAATGGCTTCGTACACCTTGACACGACCCAGCACGTCATCTGACTTGATGGTGAGAAGTTCCTGCAAGCAATAAGCAGCGCCGTAGGCCTCAAGGGCCCACACTTCCATCTCACCAAATCTCTGACCACCGAACTGTGCCTTACCACCCAGTGGTTGCTGCGTGATCATGCTGTACGGTCCAGTTGAGCGAGCATGGATCTTGTCATCGACCATGTGCGACAACTTCAAGATGTACATGTAGCCAACGGTGATGTCATTGTCGTACTTTTCGCCAGTGCGACCGTTAAACAAGGACATCTTGCCTGTGGACTTGATCATCGGTGCATCAAAATGAGCCGATTCAGGTTTCAAGTTTTCAAAGATTTCAACAATCGTCGGTTGGTCACCGGACTGATCAACTTCGTCCCACTTAGCACCGTCGAAAACAGGCGTAGCAATGAAAGTTGCAGGCGGAGTATTTGCCAAAGTCTTGGACTCGGTCCCACGTAGGGCGGCATCGCCAACTGCACCGAACTCCACTCCGTTACGGGAAACACCGTTCCAACCCCAACGAGCGGCATAGCCAAGGTGAGCTTCAAGAACCTGTCCGACGTTCATTCGGCTAGGAACACCAAGTGGGTTCAAGATGATGTCAACAGGAGTACCGTCTGCCATGTACGGCATGTCGGCCTGCGGAAGAATCTTCGAGATGACACCCTTGTTACCGTGACGTCCGGCCAACTTGTCGCCCACGCTGATCTTGCGCTTCTGTGCAACGAGAACCTTGACCATCTGGTTCACACCAGGAGCCAACTCGCCACCTTCGTTACGGTCAAGCATGCTGACGTGAATGACCTTGCCACTTTCACCGTGAGGAACCTTGAGTGAGGTGTCGCGAACTTCGCGGGCCTTCTCGCCGAAGATGGCACGGAGCAAACGCTCTTCTGGTGTGAGTTCGGTTTCACCCTTAGGGGTGACTTTTCCGACCAACACATCGCCAGGTCCAACTTCAGCACCAACGCGGATCACTCCACGCTCGTCGAGGTCGCGCAAGATGTCGTCAGACAAGTTTGGAATGTCGCGAGTAATTTCCTCTGGTCCAAGTTTCGTATCACGAGCGTCAACGGTGTACTCATGAATATGAATCGATGTCAAGACATCGTCGCGTACGAGACGTTCCGACAAGATGATCGCGTCTTCGAAGTTGTAACCCTCCCATGGCATGAAGGCCACGAGCAAGTTCTTACCGAGTGCCAATTCTCCGTTGTCGGTACTTGGACCGTCAGCGATGAGATCACCCTTCTTCAACTTCTGACCTTCAACAACACGTGGGATCTGATTGACACAAGTGTTGTGATTTGAGCGACGGAACTTCAACAGTTGGTAGACCCACTTGCCGATCGTTTTGTACTGCACGGTGATCTGTGCGCCGGAAACTTCGGTGACTTCACCTTCTTCTTTAGCCAAGATCAAATCGGCACCATCAGATGCGGCCTTGCGCTCCATACCGGTTCCGACATACGGCGCTTCGGTGCGTACCAATGGCACGGCCTGGCGTTGCATGTTGGCACCCATCAAGGCGCGGTTGGCATCGTCGTGCTCAAGGAACGGAATCAAAGCCGTCGCCACAGACACGATCTGCTTCGGCGAAACGTCAATGAGTTGCACCTCATTAGGTGGAACCATCTTGATGTCGGTGGTTGCACCAAAGAAGCTTTCCGCTTCAAGCATGCGCTTCAAGTCGGCGAGGCTGGCAGCCTGCGGTGACTGACGCACGAGAATTTTCGAATCGCGGAAAGTTCCGTCGGGGTTGACAGCGGTGTTTGCCTGAGCAACCACATACTTTTCTTCTTCGTCGGCGGGCATGTATTCAAACTTCTTCGTCACTTTGCCGTTTTCAACTTTCAAATACGGCGTTTCAATGAAACCGTAATTGTTGATTCGTGCATAGGTACTCAGGGCGCCGATCAAACCAATGTTTGGGCCTTCTGGAGTTTCAATAGGGCACATGCGGCCATAGTGCGAAAAGTGAACGTCGCGAACTTCGAAGCCAGCGCGCTCACGGCTAAGTCCACCCGGTCCAAGTGCAGACAAACGACGACGGTGGGTGATACCCGACAATGGATTCACTTGGTCCATCAACTGCGACAACTGACTGGTTCCGAAGAACTCCTTGATAGCCGCTGATACTGGACGAATGTTGACCAAGGTGACCGGCGTAATGGATTCCGGATCTTGAGTGGTCATACGCTCACGCACAACGCGCTCCATACGTGACAAACCAATACGAACCTGGTTCTGAATCAATTCACCAACCGAACGAATACGACGGTTCGCAAAGTGATCTTGGTCGTCAAGGCGGTAGCCAGGAGTCTGCGAAACAAGATGCAACATGTAGGTCACAGCCGCGAGAATTTCATTCGGGCGCAACACGTTGCCGTCTTCTGGATCGCTCTCAATCGGTCGCTTGGCTGGATCATCAAGCTTTACCTTGAAGAATTCGCCGTGCTTGCGCACACCCTTACCGAAGAATTCATCAAGCTTGGCCAGTTCGTCTCCGAGTTTGCGGTCGATCTTGTAACGACCAACGCGTGAGAGGTCATAACGCTTTGAATCAAAGAATGCGTTCTTAAAGTAGGCGCGCGCGGATTCAAGTGATGGTGGCTCGCCAGGTCGGGCACGCTTGTAAATTTCAACCAGAGCCTCGTCTTGAGTCGGCGAAATGTCGCGCTCTTTATCCCACTGATCAGCAAGAAGCGGCGTGACGCCGTCGTTCTCTTTGAAGTGCTCAACAAAGCGATCCAGGAATCCTGGGAAGTTGACTTCGTCATAACCGATCGCCCGTAACAATGTGAAAACGCCCATGCGGCGCTTACGAGCGACGCGCGTACCAGCAGTGACGTACTTGCCAGGTTTGTGCTCGACGTCGAACTCAAGCCATTCGCCACGCTGAGGGTGAACAGTGCCTTTAACCAATTGGTGCTTCGACAAGTTACGCAGACGGTAACGCTCACCAGCTTCGAAGATGACGCCAGGGCTACGAACCAACTGAGACACGACAACACGCTCGGTACCGTTAACGATGAAGGTGCCCTTTTCGGTCATCATCGGGAAGTCACCCATGAACACCAACTGCTCGCGCAATTCGCCGGTGCTGCGATTACTGAATCGCGCACGCACCAAAATTGAACGCTGATAGGTGTGTCCCTTTTGACGGCACTCCTCAACAGTGAACTTCGGCTCGGGGAACAGGTCCTCGTCCAGTGGGTCGTACTCAAGCTCAAGGCTGAGATTCCCATGGAAGTCTTCAATCGGCGAGATGTCTTTAAACGTCTCGGCCAAGCCGACTTTCAAGAAGTTTTCGAAACTCACCTTTTGAACGTCTAGGAGATTTGGCATCTCCACGTTCTCTTGAAGAGATCCGAAAGAAAAACGCTCACGGTTATTACTTTTGCTGGCCAAGGTGAACTCCTAGTGGCTGAGGTACTACGAAAAGTGGGCAGAACAAACAACTAACTGACTAAAACATTCGCTAAAAGACTCTCTGAGATGGGCAAATACAAAAAGCGCGTCAAACCTAATTTGGGGAACGAAAAGGACAAGGGCGACACACGGCAACAGATGAGACTACCGCTCTCGGGGGACCATTATCAACCGCCACCAACAAAAGAGTTGGGCGAAAACAACGAATCGGTGTGACCAAAACGTGCTGAGTGGTACGGTAAGCCGATTTCAGGCTCAGGTCAAGCATCTTCAACAAATTTTTAGTGAATACCCGGTGAAACCCCCTGGCAGAACCCGAGACGCGACTCGACCCGCTCTTCGACCCAGTGTGAACTGGGCAAAAAGCGGGCCGAGCAATGCTAAAACCGGCTGAAGCCGGTAGGAATCACTTGATGTCGACTGATGCGCCGGCTTCGACCAACTTGGCCTTGGCCTTCTCTGCGTCATCTTTGCCCACCTTTTCGAGGACAGCCTTGGGGGCTGCATCGACGAGGTCTTTGGCTTCCTTGAGGCCAAGGCTGGTGAGCTCGCGCACGACCTTGATGACCTGGATCTTCTGGGCGCCGGCATCGGACAAGATGACGTCGAATTCGTCCTGCTCTTCAGCAGCGGCTGCTGGAGCAGCTCCGCCAGCGGCTGCTACGGCCACAGGGGCAGCAGCGGTCACGCCAAACTTCTCTTCGAAAGCGTCAAGCAGTTCCTTGAGCTCAATAACGGTCAGGGCGGCAATGCCGTCCAGGATCTCTTGTTGGTTGAGAGCCATGATGATTTCTCCTATGTGTTGTTTAGAATTTTCGGTTGATATTTATGAAATGAGATGACTTATCTAGAAGGGCAGTTTTTAGGCGGCCTTTTGATCAAGCAATGCCTTGAGGCCATAGGCCAAATTGCGGGGCAGTGCTTGTAACAAACCAGCTGTCTTAACGAGCGGTGCCTGCAATGCTCCAGCGAACTGGGCCAGCAAAACTTCGCGCGATGGTAGGTCAGCCAGGGATTCGACATCCTTGGCAGACAGCAATTGACTACCGAGGGCGCCACCTTTGATGACCAGCAGTGGGTTCGTCTTGGCGAAGTCGCGTAATACCTTGGCGGTAGCAGCGGCATCTCCATTAACGAATGTCAATGAACTCGGACCAATGAGCAACTCAGAAATGACTGACTTATTGGTCGAAGCTAGCGCTAAACGAGCAAGGGTATTTTTGTAGACCTTGTATTCGCCGTTGACGCCACGCAATGCAGCACGAAGTTCTTCAAGGTGAGTCACAGTCAGACCGCGATATTCAGTAACGAACACCACATCGACTGTCGACAACTTTTCAGAAATTTCGCTGACTTTTGAGACTTTTTCTGGACGGGGATTTTCCACGTGTTTTTTCTCCTTTCGCTTCTACTCGGGGCTCGCAGACGCGAACACCACGAGGAGCGAAAGGCTCTGTGTAGTCTCCGCCTCGGTTGGCGAACCCTGCGGTTCTTTGACGACCGTGAGGTCGACCGACTGTCTCTGGCAAGCAATTTCTATGTGGGATTACTAGACCCCTGACGATATCGGTCAACAAACCAATAAACGCCAAGTATTAAAGACTAGACAACGATTTCTGGGCGCAGACGAGCAAGATCAACTTTGACGCCAGGTCCCATTGTCGATGACACGGTGATCTTGCGCAGGTAACGACCCTTGGCTGAGGCTGGCTTGGCACGCTGGATTTCGTCAAGAACGGCGCGGAAGTTGGCTTCAATTTGTTCAACTGTGAAAGACACTTTTCCAAGTTGCACGTGCACATTGCCGTAGCGGTCGGTGCGGTATTCAACCTTGCCACCCTTGAATTCGCCCACTGCACGGCCCACATCTTGTGTCACTGTGCCTGTCTTCGGGTTCGGCATCAGACCACGGGGTCCAAGCACGCGGCCAATGCGGCCGACCAGGGGCATCATGTCCGGAGTCGCAATGGCGAGATCGAAGTTGAAAATACCTTTTTCAATTTCTGCAGCAAGATCCTCGGCACCAACAATGTCGGCACCAGCCTTGCGGGCTTCTTCAGCAGCTTCACCTGTGGCGAATACCGCAACGCGAATGTTCTTACCAGTACCCGATGGCAACGCTACCGTGCCGCGTACAGCCTGCTCGGCCTTACGGGGGTCAACTCCAAGACGCATCGCAACTTCAATGGTCTCGTCAAATTTGGCTGACGCAATCGACTTCACCAAGGTCAAGGCCTCGGTGGGGTTGAAATGTGCATCACGGTCAAAGCGCTTCAGCGCATCTGTGAATTTCTTACCTGACATGACTGTCTCCCTCTCCCCCGCTTTTCTGGCGGAGGGTGTTAAGCCGGCCGAGTGAGGTTTTCTCGGTCCAGGCGTGTGGTTTATATGTTTGAAAAAATTGGTATTGACAACTAGATCACTTAACGACAAGACCCATCGAGCGAGCCGTACCGCGTACCTGCTGCTTGGCAGCTTCGAGATCAAAAGCGTTGAGGTCAGGCATCTTGATCTTGGCGACTTCTTCAATGTCGGCCTCGGTCACTGAACCAGCAACGGCCTTGCCTGGTGTCTGGCTTCCCTTATCGAGTCCAGCCTTCTGACGCAACAACACTGGAGTCGGTGGCGTCTTCAGAATGAATGTGAATGTGCGATCTTCGAAAATGGAGATCTCCACGGGGATGATGGTGCCGACTTGGCTTTCGGTGGCAGCGTTGTACTGCTTCACGAAGTCCATGATGGCCACGCCATGCGGTCCGAGCGCGGTACCAACTGGTGGAGCCGGAGTGGCTTTGCCAGCAGGAATTTGGATCTTAACGATCGCTGTGAGTTTTTTCTTCGCCATGGGGCGTTTCCCTTCGTAGAACGACTTGTGTAAAAAATGTATGAAACAGTTACTGCTTCGCGACTTGACTGAAGTCCATCTCCACCATGGTCTCACGACCAAAGATATTGACTAAAACCTTCAACTTCATATGATCTGCATTAATTTCTGCAACTTCACCTAAGAAATCGGCAAAAGCGCCTTCCTTAACTCGAACGCTCTCGCCCACTTCGTATTCCATCTTCGGCTTGCGACGATTGGCGGTTTCTTGCCCATCACCCTTGGCCGACAAGAACGTCTCAACCTCACGCCGCGCCAGCGGTGTTGGCTTTTGACCCTTTTGGCTCTGCCCAACGAAACCGGTAATTCCAGGCGTGTTACGGATGCAATACCAACTCTCATCGTCCATGTAGCAACGCACCAAGAGATAACCCGGAAAGACTTTCTTTTGCACGGTCTGCTTACGACCGTTCTTAAATTCAGTGACATCTTCCATCGGGATAACGATGTCAAAAATACGATCTTCCATATTCAGAGACTGAATACGCGCCTCAAGGTTGGCCTTGACTTTCTTCTCATATCCAGCCTGGCTGTGTACCACAAACCACTGGCCGGGAAGACTCCAAGGATTGACCACAGGGACTGCGGCATCATCTGAATCATCACTAGTGATCTCTGCTGCGTCGGTGAGGTCAATGACCTGAGGTTCATCGGTGATGTCGTTAGGTGTTTCGTTCATGCTCATCTCGTCGTTCATCATCAGCTCTTATACAACCAGTCAGTGAGGAAACCCACTGCAGTGTCTGCGCCACCGATGATTGCCGTAAATATGGCAACGGTGATGAGAACCACAATCGAGTAACGGCGTACTTCTGGCCATTTCGGCCACGCCACTTTGTTCATTTCTTCGCGAACTTCGCGCAGGTACTTAGCAGGACTTGTGCGCTCGGCCTGAGCCTTGGGCGCGCGGGCTTGACGCGCAGGGTTGCCCTGCTCGTCGAGTGCACCCATTTTTTTCAGAGTGCGCTTCTGTTCCCGGTTTAGATCCGCTGTCATTACCTTGTCTCGTTCTCTCGAATTACTTCACTGATTGTTATTTTTTCCTGCGTTACGCTAATCATCAGCGCTGAGCAGGGCAGGAGGGAGTCGAACCCCCGACCGTCGGTTTTGGAGACCGATGCTCTACCAGCTGAGCTACTGCCCTCAGACGCCAGTAGGACCTAGCGCGTCTCCTTATGGTTGGTGTGCTTGCGATCATGACTGCAGTACTTGCTCATCTCGAGCCGTTCACGGTCATTGATCTTGCTTTTAATAGTGATGTAGTTACGTCGTTTGCACTCAGTGCATTCGAGGGTGATCTTCACCCGCTTGTCATTTCTTGGCACGTCAGTCTCCGGTCAATCTTTTTCTAGTTCACTTAATGATCTTGACGACGCGGCCGGCGCCTACGGTACGTCCACCCTCACGGATAGCAAAACGCAAACCATCATCCATAGCAATCGGCTTACCGAGTTCCACAGTCATAGTCACATTGTCACCAGGCATCACCATCTCCGTGCCAGCAGGCAACTGCACAGTTCCCGTCACATCCGTGGTACGGAAAAAGAACTGAGGACGATAATTATTGAAGAACGGCTTATGACGGCCACCCTCATTCTTATTCAACACATACACCTGACCCTCAAAGTTGGTGTGCGGAGTAATCGAGCCCGGCTTACACAAAACCTGACCACGCTCAACATCTTCCTTCTTCGTTCCACGAAGAAGAGCACCAACATTGTCGCCAGCCTGACCCTCATCAAGAAGCTTGCGGAACATTTCCACACCAGTACACACCGATTTCTGCGTATCACGCAAACCAACGATCTCTACTTCATCACCAGTATGAACACGACCCTGCTCAATCTTGCCAGTCACAACAGTTCCACGACCAGTAATCGTGAACACATCTTCAATCGGCATCAAGAACGGCTTATCAAGCTCACGCACAGGCTGAGGAACAGACGCATCACACGCAGCCATCAACTCCATGATCTTTTCCTGCCAAGCAGCATCACCCTCAAGAGCCTTCAACGCCGACACCCGAACAACAGGAGCGTCATCACCAGGGAACTCATACTCGTTCAACAACTCACGAACCTCAAGCTCCACCAACTCTAAAAGTTCCTCATCATCAACCATGTCGCTCTTATTCAAAGCCACAACAATGTACGGAACACCAACCTGACGAGCCAACAACACATGCTCACGCGTCTGCGGCATCGGACCATCAGTAGCAGCAACCACCAAAATCGCGCCGTCAACCTGAGCAGCACCAGTAATCATGTTCTTGATGTAGTCAGCATGACCAGGCATATCAACATGGGCATAATGACGATTCATCGTCTCATACTCAATGTGAGCAATCGAGATCGTGATACCACGAGCCTTCTCCTCAGGAGCCTTATCAATCTGATCAAACGGCGTGTACTCCGCCAAACCCTTATCAGCCAACGTCCGCGAAATAGCCGCAGTCAACGTCGTCTTACCATGGTCAATATGACCCATCGTCCCAATATTCACATGAGGCTTCGTACGCTCAAACTTCGCCTTAGACATGATT